>Ga0129306_1000502_pt1 | contig 61252 bp, 47 predicted proteins | sample P827metagenome_FD_94438 | JGI IMG/M metagenome (GOLD analysis project Ga0129306, IMG submission 94438) | Capybara group fecal microbial communities from Wisconsin, USA - P827 metagenome | ecosystem: Host-associated > Mammals > Digestive system > Large intestine > Fecal | place: USA: Wisconsin... | reverse complement strand
CCAGGACCACGCCTACGACTTCGGCCGGAAGATCTGCGAAAAACTCAAAGAACTGATTCCGCGCCAGCAGTTCGACATCGCCATCCAGGCCGCCATCGGCGCCAAGATCATCGCCCGCGAGACAGTGCGGCAGGTGCGCAAGGACGTGACGGCCAAATGCTACGGCGGCGACATCACCCGCAAGCGCAAACTGCTCGAAAAGCAGAAGGCCGGCAAGAAGCGCATGCGCCAGATCGGCCAGGTCGAAGTGCCGCAGTCCGCCTTCATGGCGGTGCTCAAGCTCGACTAGCGAAAAAAAGCGGCCCGAAAGCCGCTTTTTTATTTCTTGTTTTTTCCCTTCGTTTCCCGCGGGTCAGGACCCTGCTGATGTTTCTTCAGGTTGTTGATCATGCGCCGCTGGAAGGCCTCTTCGGCCTGGTAGAGCTTGGCTACCTTACGGATAGGCAGCACCTGCTTGAATTTCGGATACCAGTCGGACAACACCTGGTTGGAGGCTTTGTTGGCTTCGATATAGGCGTCCAGTTTCTTTTCCAGTTCGGCATCGGAGAGTTCCTCGGATTTCTTGCCGCGGAATTCGCCGAAGGCATCCTTCATCTTTTTGTGGGCGGCCAGCGACTCTTTCCAGCACTGGTTGTACACCGGCCAGAACACCTGCGCTTCTTCAGGCGAGAGATCGAGCTCCTGCGTGATGAAAGCGATCTTTTCGGACTGGATACGCTCGATTTCTTTCTTGCGCTGTTCTTCGTTCTGTTTGTGGCCCTGCGGCTGGGCGAAAAGGGAAACTGCCATCACGAGGCAGGCCGCTACGCTGATGATTCTTTTCATGTCAGTAGGATTGTGCGTAAATCTCGGCCAGGTCGGAGAACGAGAGTTCGGTCGCGAGGTAGTTAACGATGGTTTCCTCGTCCAGTTCGGTCTCCTCGGCCAGGTTGGACTGATAATAATCGATGAGCGAAGCCGGACGGATCATCTCCTCCTCTGCGGTGGCATATCCCGCCACATCGGTGGAGACCTCGCCGCGGCCCAGCGTCCGGGTCAGGGAAAGCACGCCGTAGCCCATGCCGAAGATCAGGGCGAACATCGCGGCGAGGGTCAGCGCCGGCTTCAGGACGGCCCAGATACGGACCTTCCGGGAAGTCTCGGGCTGCGCTTCGGCGGCGATGCGGGCCATCAGGCGGTCTTCCAGTCCATCGAAGTAGCCTTCGGGGGTCTTGAAGGGCTGTCCGGCCTGGCGGGCGCGTTCCAGAATATCTTGCTGTTCGTTCATACGCTTTCTTAGACAATGATTTTGGACAAAGGTTTAATATCTGGCATCTATTTCTTCTTTCATCCAGCTCTTTACCTTTTCATAGGCATGGTGATAGGACGCTTTCAGGGCGCCTTCGCTGGTCTCGAGCACCTGAGCGATCTTCTCGTAGGGCATCTCTTCGAAATAGCGGAGGTTGAACACGGCCTTCTGCTTGGGCGGCAGTTTGGCGATGGCTTTGTAGAGCGAGCGCTGCAGCTGGTCGCCGTCAAACCAGGGGTCGGTCGACAGGCGGCCTGCCGCTTCCAGGGTGAGGCTCCCGCCCCGCGTCTGCTGGCGGGAAAGGAAGGTCAGCGATTCATTGGTCGCAATGCGGTAAAGCCAGGTATACAGCTGCGCATCGCCACGGAAACGGTCGAGCGACTGCCAGACCTTCACAAAGGTGTTCTGCAGGCAGTCGTCGGTATCGTCGTGGTCGAGCACCATGCGGCGGATATGCCAGTAAAGGCGCTCCTTATAGCTGGACACGAGTCCACGGAACGCCTTTTCACGCTCGCCGGAACGGTAGAGTTGCAGTATTTCCTGATCGGTCATCGCAGCGACAGCGCTGCCTCGACGATATGCCGTGCATCCAGTCCGTAGGCCGCCATCAGTTCAGCAGGTTTTCCGCTCTGGCCGAACTGGTCGTCAATGGCCACGAAACGCATCGGGGTCGGGCAGCTGGCTGCCAACACTCCTGCAATAACCTCGCCAAGTCCGCCGGCGATCAGATGCTCTTCCGCCACCACCACGCGCCCTGTCTTGCGGGCCGAAGCGACGACCGCCTCCTTGTCGAGCGGCTTGATGGTCGCAATGTCGATCAGGTCGACGCTGACACCTTGGGCTTCCAGTTCCCTGGCCGCCTGGATGGCTTCCCACACGAGATGGCCCGTGGCGAAGATCGAGACATCCTTGCCTTCATTGAGCCGGATGGCCTTGCCGATCTCGAAGGGCTGGTCGGCCGGGGTGAAGTTGGGAACGCCCGGACGGCCGAAGCGCAGGTAGACGGGACCGTCCCAGGCAGCGGCGGCGATGGTCGCAGCCTTGGTCTGGTTGTAGTCGCAGGGGTTGATGACCACCATATGGGGCAGCATCCGCATGATGCCGATATCTTCGAGGGTCTGGTGGGTGGCGCCGTCCTCGCCCAGGGTGATGCCGGCGTGCGACGCGGCGATTTTCACGTTGGTCTGCGAATAGCACACCGACTGGCGGATCTGGTCCATTACGCGCGCGCTCGCGAAATTGGCAAAGGTGCCGATGAAGGGAATATAGCCCGCGATGGCCAGGCCGGCGGCCATGCCGACCATGTTGGCCTCGGCGATGCCCACCTCGAAGAAGCGGTCGGGGTGCTCCGCCGCAAACTGGTCCATCTTGAGCGAACCCTTGAGGTCAGCGGTCAGCGCTACGACCATCGGGTTGCGATGGCCCAATTCTGCCAGGCCGGCACCGAAGCCGGAACGGGTGTCCTTTTTACCGGTATCTACATATTCTTTCATAAGGCAAAGTCTCCCATCGTTTCTTCGAGTTGTTTCATGGCTTCCGCGCACTGTTCCACGGAAGGGTTCTTGCCGTGCCACTTGCAGGTGCCGGCCATGAAGTCGACCCCGTGGCCCATCTCCGTATGCCAGAGGATCATCACCGGCTTGCCCTGGCCCAGTTTTTCCCGGGCGGCTTTGAAGCTACCTTCAATCGCGGAAAAATTGTGTCCGTCGCCTTCAAGCACTGTCCAGCCAAAGGCTTCCCATTTGGCGTACAGGTCGCCCAGGCCGGCCACTTCTTCGGTTGTACCGTCGATCTGCTGGTGGTTCCAGTCGGTCATCGCGATCAGGTTGTCTACCTTGTGGTGGGCGGCCGACATCGCGGCTTCCCAGATCTGGCCTTCTTCCGTCTCGCCGTCGCCGATCAGGACATAGACGGTGCGGGGATCCTTGTTGAGTTTCTTGGCCAGGGCGGCGCCGATGGCCACGGAAAGGCCCTGGCCCAGGGAGCCGGCGGCCTGGTTCACGCCCGGAAGACCCTTTTCCACGCAGGGATGGCCCTGGAGCCGGGTGCCGAAGCGGCGGAACGTGGCCAGCTCGGCGACCGGGAAATAGCCGCGGCGGGCCAGCACGCTATAGAGAACCGGTGAGATGTGTCCAGCCGAGAGAAAGAACTGGTCGAGTCCTTCTCCGCTGCGGCGCCATGTCTCCGGCGTCACGTTCATTTCTTTGAAAAACAGATAGGTCAGGACATCGGTAGCGCTCAGCGACCCGCCCGGGTGGCCCGAAGCGGCGGCCGTGACCATGCGCACGATATCCCTCCGCACCTGCGAAGCGATTTGTTGAAAGGTATATTCCATAATGGTTGAAGAGATGTTTTCCGTTACGGAAAACAAAGATACGAAACATCCTCCATTTTTTTGTATTTTTGTGATGATGTTGAATCCGCGACCCTGAAACCAAAAATTGATCTATTCCAAGTAAAAACCCTCGTTTTTGAACGATTTTTACCAAGTTTTGTAGCCTTTTGACCTGTTATCCTTCTTTCAACGCTAATTTTGCTCTCGAATTCAGACGTGAAACAATTCGAAAATTTAACAATTAAAATAACAGGTATTATGAAAAAGAAAGGTATCCTCATTCTCGCTTCCGTAGTCGTCATTTGCGCCCTCGGTCTTGTCCTCTCCCCCCTCATGGACTGGAATGTCAACAGCGACCAGACCAGCGGCAACATCGGCAAAACCTCCCGCTTCTCGCGCAAGACTGCCGTTGAAGGTGTCAGCAACATGCAGGAACTCCTCCTCAATGACGAAGCATATAAAAATGGTGTCGTGGCCGGTTATGTAGTCATGCAGACCCGCGCCAAACAGTTCGACGCCCTTGTGGATCTTTCCAACCAGGCAGCCGGCGGCATCAGCGAATTCGACGCCGTCCTCAAGGACATGAACGATATCCGTCCGACGATCGACAACGTCTGCGCCTCGCTCACTGAAGCCGGAAACGACATCAACGCCGCCCTGGGCGGACAGAACCGTCCCGACCTGGCCCAGAACACCATCAACGCTTCGCTGGCCTACACCACGCTCCAGAAGCAGAACAAGCTGGCCGACCGTTTCATTACGACGACCGACAACTATCTGAAGAACGCCGATGGCAGCGAGCAACTGAAATTCGTCCGCGACCAGTGGGTGAACTACCAGCAGATGACCGCCGCCCTGAACAATGACACGAAAGCCGCCGCCGAACTCGAGAAGAAAGGCTATACGCTGACCCCTGAGCAGACCGCAAACGCGCTGAACAATTGCTATCTCAGCGATGCCACCGTCCTGATCAGCAATGCATACCTCTGCAATACCCTGGACGTCGACAACAACCTTTCCAACGTCCTTACCAATGACGTGTTCCAGCACGCCGTCCTCGCTTGCTCGGTCAACGATGTCGTCAGCAGCACCCAGACCCTTGGCGAAGTTGTCAACGATATGGTCAGCAACAGTGAAAATCTCAGCAACATTACCAATGAGGTGATTTCCAACGAAACGATTGTCCGCAATATCGTCAACGAGACGATCAGCAACATCACCAACGAGACCGTCAGCAATATTACGAACGAGACTGTCAGCAACATCACCAACGAGACCGTCAGCAATATTACGAACGAGACTGTCAGCAACATCACCAACGAGACTGTCAGCAATATCACGAACGAGACTGTCAGCAACATCACCAATGAGGTCGTCAGCTTCCACATGCTGAGCAACGCGGTTCTCGGCAATTCCACAGAGATCATGAAATCTTTTGATCAAGTGGTTATCAAGAATGCTGTTCTCTCCAACTCTGATGTGATGCGCAACAGCAGCGACGTGATGCGTAACAGCAGCGACGTGATGCGTAACAGCAGCGACGTGATGCGCAACAGCAGCGACGTGATGCGTAACAGCAGCGACGTGATGCGTAACAGCAGCGACGTGATGCGCAACAGCAGCGACGTGATGCGCAACAGCATCAATGACGCCATCAAGAACATGGCTGTCGGCAACCAGACCGGTGTCGGCTTCCTCGTCAAAGACTTATAATCAAACCTACTCTTTCAACCATGCGTATCCGTATCATTGTACTGCTGCTTCTGTTGCTCCCGGCCCTGGCCCACGGACAGAACCAGACCTACTACCAGTATAAGACCGATGAAGCCCGGCTGGTGTTTTTCGACAAAAACCTCTCGCGCTACATCCCGCACATGATACGCATGTTTCAGAATGGCAAGGCGCTTCACGGACAGATCTGGACCACAGATTCCGTGTATGTTCCGGAGGCGCCCCTGCTGCTTCTGACAGACTGGGAGGACGACGGCAACGGCGGAGCAACGCCGCTGCCGCGTTCGCTTATTCAGATCGGCATGGCGCCGCTGAATATGTCCTACTACATCAATCCCTCGGCCGAGCGTTACCGGCAGTTGTTCTGTCACGAATACACGCATATCGTGATGACAGACAAATACAACCGCCGCGACCTCGGCTGGCGCCGTTTTTTCGGCACCAAGGTGAATACCGACAACAGCCAGCCCCTTTCGGCGCTGTGGAGCTACATGAGCGTCCCCCGCTGGTATGCGCCCCGCTGGTATCAGGAAGGCATTGCCTGCTTCATGGAGACCTGGCTCGGCGGCGGCGTGGGACGATCGCTCGGCGGCTATGACGAGATGTATTTCCGCAGCATCGTCGCTGGCGGCGACAAACTCTTCTCCGTGGTGGGCCTCGAGACGGAAGGCTCCACGATGGACTTCCAGGTGGGTGCCAACGCCTATCTCTACGGCACCCGCTTCGTCAATTATCTGACCAAAGAATACGGCTACGACAAGCTCATCCGCTTCTACAACCGGACGGCCGACAGCCGCACCTACTTCGGCAGCCAGTTCAAGCAAGTCTACGGACAGTCGCTCCGCAAGACCTGGAACCAGTGGAAGGAAGACGAAAAACAGCACCAGGCCGAAAACCTGGCTGCCATCCGGGAATATCCGCTCACGGAAACCACGCCCCTGACCAAAAAGCCGCTGGGTTCCGTTTCTCCGCTGGTCTATGATCCTGCCTCGGGCAAGGCCTATGCCGCCATGAACGCCCCCGGCGGCTTCGCGCACCTCACCGAAATCGACGTGCAGACCGGCCGTCGGCGGAAACTCACCGACATCTACGGCATCCAGCTCTACAACCCCGCTTTCGTGGCCCTGGACCGCAATGCGGGCCGTATCATCTTCACCTCCAACAACGCCAAGATGCGCGGCCTGGAAGTATACGACCTCCACAAGAAGCGGGTCGTCAAGAAGAAAAACTTCCAGCGTGTCAACAACATTGTTTACGACAACGCCAACGACTGCCTGTACGGCCTGTTCTCGAACGGCGGCACGCAGTCGATCGTCCGCTTCGACAAAGACATCGAGAATCCCGAAGTCATCTATGCCTTTCCCTTCGGCGTGAGTGTCTTCGACATTGACGTGAGCCACGACGGCAAGATGCTCTCCCTCACCAGGCAGGGCGACAACGGCGAGCATACGCTCCTCCTTTTCCGCACCGACGAACTGGCCCAGGCCATCTTCAAGCCCGAAGAACTGGCCAACTGGGAAGACAGCAACCTCGGCCAGTTCCGCTTCTCGCTCGACGACCGCTACCTGATCGGCAGTTCCTACTATACCGGCGTGTCCAACCTCTGGCAGATCAATATTGCCACACACGAGATGGAGATGCTCTCCAACACGGAAATCGGCCTGTTCGCGCCGCTGGAGATTGCGCCGGACAAACTGCTGGCCCTGGAATTCGAGCGTGACGGCATGCGCCCGGTGACGCTCGAGCGCAAGGTCGTAAGCGACGCCAACGCAGTGACGCTCTACGGACATCGTGCCTTCGAGAACAACGAAGAGGCGCTCACCGAGGTGGGCCTGCTCAAGAAACCCCTGCCCAACATCGAGTTCGGGGACGTCTATAACAACATTGTCCCCTACAAGGTCATGAAGGAAATGCGCTTCGCCGGCGCGTATCCCATCATCTCCGGCTTCACCGACACCGCTGCGTGGAACCGCGTGACCCCGGTGCTCGGCTACCGTTTCTTCTTCAGCGATCCGGTGGGCCTGAGCAGTATCAAGCTGGACTTCGGCATCTCGCCCTGGAGCCACAACGACTGGCTCAACAAATTCCATATGGACTTCCAGTGGAAGTATTATTTCTGGACGTTCAAGGCCGCCTGGAACCACATGGACTTCTACGACCTGGCCGGCCCGATGCGCTCCAGCCGCAAAGGTTATATGGTCTCCGTGGCCTACGACTACACGAACTCCATGTTGGTGCCGTACTCCCGCGCCTGGGGCTTCTCCGTGGGCGCCTACGGCCTCATGGACGCCCTGCCGCTCTTCCAGGAAATCCAGGTGGACAAAGACATCAAGTCCCTGCAGACCGCCAAGTTGTACGGCAAATTCTCAAAACTGCGAACCTCCCTGGGCGGCGTCATGAAAGAGCAGGGTTATGACCTGGGCATCCAGGGGTATGGCTATCTGGCCGGCGGGCATTTCTATCCGTCCATCGAAGCGTCCGCCGATTTCGGCGTGCTCCTCCCGGTCGACCGCAACACGTCGCTCTGGCTCCGCACGGCGGGCGGGCACAATTTCGGTGATTTCCAGACGGCTTTCGGCAACACCTATTTCGGTGGTTTCCGCAACAACCGGGTGGACTACCGCAACGCCTTCCAGTACCGCAGCTCCCTGGCCATGCCGGGTGCCAGCATCGACGCCATCAAGGCACATTCGTTCGCCAAGGCGACGGCCGAGCTCAACCTGCGCCCCATCCGCTTCAACAACTTCGGCGCCCTGGCCTTCTATCCCACCTGGCTCCAGATCTCCCTCTTCGGCACCGGCCTTTCCGCCTGGAATCCGGTGGTGGAGCAAAAGAAGTGGCAACATGACATGTATTACAGCGCCGGTGTCCAGCTGACCACCGAGCTGGTGTTCTTCAATTATATGAAAACCACGCTGTCTGTCGGCTACGGACACCTCTTCGCGCCGGAAGGCTTTTCGGCAGGACGGCATGGCAATGAATGGATGGTCTCCCTCAAGCTGCTGTAATGTCGTTCGTCGCCGCCCTTCTCCCTGTCGCCATTTACATCTTTGTCGTCTACAAACTCGACAAATTCTCGCTGCTGAGCGTCCGGCGCCTGCTTCTGCTGGTCCTTTGCGGCATGGGGACGGCCCTGGCCTGCTACGGCATCTTCTGGCTGACGGACCCGCTTCTTCCCGAAAGAGCGTCCGAACTGCTTGACCCGGTGGTGGAAGAAGCCGTCAAAGCCCTTCCGCTCCTGATCCTGGCCCGGCGCAAGAAGATCGTTTTCTTCATCGACAGCGTCATCTGCGGCGCGGCGGTGGGCGGTGGTTTCTCCATCCTGGAAAACATCTTCTACCTGCTGCTGAGCGAAGGCATGAGCATGGGGACCGTGCTGTTCCGCGGCCTGGAAGTGGCCTTGATCCATATGGGCTGCAGCGCCATCATCGCCGCCGGTCTCATGTTCGCCGTGCGCCTGGCGGAACGCCGCCGCGCCCGGCTCGACATCAAGACGACAGACTGCCTGATGGCCGCTTTCCTGCTCGTCGCGGCGCCGGCCCTGCATGTCTTTCACAACAGCTTCCATTTCAACCCGCTCATCCAGTATGTCTTTGTGTTCGGATCCATGGCCGGGCTGCTGGTTTGGACCTACACCTACGACGGCGACATGATCCACCGCTGGCTCGACAAGGGGCTCGACAAGCAGGTCAGCCTGCTTCGCTCCATCAACGAGGGGCACCTGGGCGAGACAAAGACGGGTTCTTTTCTGGTCTCGGTCAAAGAATCTTTTCCGCCGGAAGTCTTTTTCGACATCATCTGCTTTGTACAGCTGCATGTGTCGCTGTCCGTGGCGGCCAAGAGTCGTTTCATGATGCGGGAAGCGGGGATAGACCTGCCCCTGGACGATGCGCAAAAAGAACAGTATCTTTCTCAGTATAAAGAATATAATACTCTCGAAAAAACGCTGGGGCAGAGTGCCCGCATGACGATTGCCCCGGTCGTCAAATTCTATCCGGCCGACCGCAAGGCCCTCGAGGACCTGCTGGCGGAATGCCGCTGATCGCGCGCATTTGCTTTTTTCGACACAAAAAGCGAACTTTGTATCAGCGATGACCTACACCTTCCCCCAACTTCTCCTGAGTGTGATGACAGCGATCTATGTGGCTGTCAGCGTTGTGGTTGCCGTTGTACGCTGGGGGCATCGCTGCACGGCGTATGCCAAGCATATGGACTATTACTTCCCGGACTGGCGGGCCTTCATCTTCTGTTTCCTGTCCAACCTGGTGCTTCTCCCGGTCGTTTTCCTGCCCAACGAGTCCGACGCTGTCATGCAGTTGCGCCTGATGCTGATCCTGGCATCGCCCTTCCATTGCGCCGTATTGATTTTCAACTATTTCGGACGGATTCTCAAAGCAAACTGGTGGCACGGGCCCATATATATCCTGATGGGCACCTACTCGATGATGGCGATCATCGGCGTCGTGACGACGCTCATGCCCGGTACACAGGTGCAGGGAGATTTCTTCCGCTGGTTCTTTATCATCGCCGACATCCTGGCCATGGCCTACCTGGTCAGTTTCGTGCTGGCTCTCCTGATGCTCATCCGCGAGCTCACCCGCTTCTCTGACGAGAACTATTCCAACCCCGACGACTTCCCGAAGCAATACACAGAGTTCATCCTCCTGATTTCCGTCCTGCACTTGATCATGAGCTGGAGCATGGCCATCAACGGTCAGTGGTGGGCCCTTTCCTTCGGCCTCTTCGTACTCTCCATCCTGGCCGTCGTCCTGTTGCTCGGCTCCCTGTCCCCGCACCGTACGGTGGAGGTGGACCAGCTGGAAGCCGCCATGAGCATTGAAAAGGACAAGGGCCTGGAAAGCGAGGTCCTGTCGCCGGACAAAAAGGAAGAGATCCTCACCGCCATCCGCCAGCAGGTGGAAGAAAAGCAGGGCTATCTCGACAGCCACCTCACGCTCAACAAACTTTCTCGCGACTGCGGCCTCAACCGCACCTATGTTTCCTGGGTGCTCAACGAGCGTCTCGGCGGCTTTTTCTTCTATATCAACCGCTGCCGCATGGCCCATGCCGACAACTACAAGGCCGCGCATCCCGACGCCGATGTCGACGACATCGCCCTGGCTTCGGGTTTCAACAACCGCCAGTCCTACTACAACGCCCGCAAACGGATTGCCGCCTGATCCGGCTTATTTCGGAAGCTTGAAGGCTGCTTTCAATTCCTCCATCTGCGTGTCACTCATTCCTTCGGGCTCGAAGCCCATGTTGCGCGCCGCCATATAGATCTGGGCGGCTTTGTTGAGCACGTCCACCTGGTCGAAGGCGTTCAGGATATCGGTTTCGACGGCAAAGACGCCGTGTTTTTCCCACATCACCACGTCGTAGTCCTCATCCAGGGTACAGATGGTGGCCTCGGCGAGCTCGACGCTGGAGGGCATCAGATAGGGCACGATGCCCAGGCCGCGCGGGCAGAACGCCCGGGTCTCGGGAATCATGGACCAGAGCAGGTGCGTGGCGGCGTCTTTCTGCAGCCATTTCCGGCTGTGGGTAAGGGCCACAAGCTCGATGGGATGGGTGTGCAGCGAGGCGCGGTACGGCGAGCCTTTGGCCAGCAGGTAGTCGTGCACGGCCAGGTGCGACGGGAGTTCGGAGGTCGGTGCGACGGGGGCGTCGGCGACGATTTCGTAGCTGTCGCAGCCGGGCAGGATGCGGATGATCGAGCCGTTGGCCATGGGTTCTCGGGCCAGGTCGCGCATGCGGCGGCCGGTGCCTTTGCAGTAGAACCAGCAGCCGGCCAGGTGGGGCAGTTTTTTGCCGATGGGGCGGGGCTCGGTGAGGGCGGGCAGGGCCTGCAGGGCCTCGTCGACATAGGCTGTGATATTGATGGTGATATTGCCGCCATTGCGTTCGGCCCAGCCTTTCTGCCAGAGGTATCCGGCCACTTCGGCGACCTTGTCGATTTCGGCCTGCAGGGCCGGACGAGTATACGTAATGTTCATTATGCGTTATCTTTCGGGCTCCGCTGAGCGCTGGTTTTTGTCCCGCTTGCTAAAAATGCTCGCGGATCCAAAAACCACCCGCTCAACTACGCCCTTACATCATTATTCTTCCTATATTAATTGTGGCAAAAACGTACTGAAGATCAGGACGGCCAGACCGATCAGCAGGACGACGATCGTCTTGCGAGAAGCGCCTTTCCATTCTTTCAGGATAATACCCCAGACATTGCTGAAGGTCACATTTAGGGCCATCAGGATGCACCAGCTGAAGGTAATCAGGGTCGGATAGTCACGGAGGAATCCTTTTCCAAGGCTCAGGCCGAAGAACTGGCTGTACCAGAGTAGGCCAGCCAGGGCGCAGAACAGGAGGTTATGGCCCCAGAGGGCTTTTTGCTTATAGTCGCCCCAGGTCTTGTTCTTGCTGTTCTGGTAGAAGCAATATACAGCGTTGGTCAGGAAGCCACCGAAGGTCACCAGCAGGGTGGCAGGGAGGCTCTTGAAGATGTCGGGCGTCTGCTCCCAGGTCAGCGGTTCTCCGAAGCTGAGGCCAATGTTGAAGCAAGCGCTCATAAAGCCGGCCAGCAGCGCCACGGCGATGCCTTTGCCGAAATTGAAATCCTTGACGGCTTTCTTGCGTTCGGCTTCGGGAAGGGCGGCGGCCTTCATGGCGCCTGCCACGCCAATAATGGCGATACCCACCAGGGTGACCACCACGCCGATGATGACCGAGGAGGTCAAGTCGTGGGCATGGCCCGTGAAGACCGGACCCAGAATGGCACCCAAAGCTGAGCAGGTTCCCAGCGCAATGCTCTGTCCCAATGCGACGCCGAGGTAGCGCATGCTCAAGCCGAAGGTCAGGCCTCCGACGCCCCACAGCGCGCCGAAAAGGATGGTCAGAAGGCTGGCTTTCGGATGGGCGGAAAACAAGGCAAAAAGGCTTTCTCCGTTCGGTACGGCGAGCAGGGCGCCGAGCAGCGGAAAGAGCAGCCAGGCAAAGATGCCCTGCACGATCCAGTAGCTTTCCCAGCTCCAGGCCTTGATCTTATTGATCGGCACGTAGCTGCTGCTCTGGCAGAACGCCCCGATGGCGATGATGACAAGTCCAATGATCAGGTTCATCTCTTAGACGTAATTTCTCTTTCGTATTTCTCGATTTCCGGGATGAAGGCTTCGCCGACAGGGACGTTGTTCTTGTAGTTGAAGTAGTCGAAGACGGCGCCGAAAGGCAGGGTCTTGGCTTCTTCGAGGAGGGCGAGGCGCTGGAAGCCCCGGCCGGCGTCTTCGTATTCGCGGAGCTTGGCCAGCGGTTCCAGCAGGGCGCTCAACAGGCACTTCTGCGTAGCGCGGGTGCCGATCACATAGGCGCCGATGCGGTTGATGGCGGCATCGAAATAGTCGAGGCCGATGTGGCTGCGGCTCAGGGCGTCGGCCCGCACGATCTCCTTGAAGAGGTCGAGCGTCTGGTCGTTCATGATGGTCACATGGTCGGAGTCCCAGCGGATGGGGCGGCTCACGTGGAGCATCAGTTCCGGCACGAAAAGCAGCAGCGAGGCTACCATGTCGGCCACGTTCTCCGTCATTTCATAGTGCCCCGTATCGAGCGTGTATATCAGCTTGCGCGTGGCGCAGTAGCCGGCCACGAAATCGTGCGAACCCACGGTGTAGCTTTCCAGACCGATGCCGAAGAGCTTGGCCTCCAGGCAAGTCTTCATGCCGGGAAGCTTTTCCATAAGGATCTCGTCGAGGCTCTCGGCGAAGATCTCGCGGTAGCGCTTGCGCTCTACGGTCTGGTCTTTCGATCCGTCGTGCACCCAGATGTTCATGATGCAGGGGTCGCCCTGCGCGCGTCCCATCGCATCGGCGATGCGTCTGCAGCGCTTGGTATGCTCGATCCAGAAGTCCCGGATTCCCTTGTCGGGATTGGCCAGCGAAAGGTCGCCGCTCTTGGCGTGGCCGAAGGAGGTGGAGTTGAAGTCGAGTTTCAGGCCGTTCTCCTTTGCCCACTGGATCCAGCTTTCGAAATAGCGCACGTCCACCTGGTCGCGGTCCACGAACTTGCCGCCGAAGTCGCCGTAGATTTCATGGAGGTTCAAACGGTGGTTGCCGGCGATCAGGCTTTTGGCGAAGAGCACGTCGGCGCGCACTTCGTCGATGTTGCGAGCGCGGCCCGGATAGTTGCCAGTGGTCTGGATGCCGCCCGACAGGCCGGCTGCGCTCTCGAAGCCGATGACGTCGTCGGTCTGCCAGCAATGCAGCGAGATGGGGGTCTTTTCGAGGGTTTCAACCGCCTTGTCGGTGTCTACGCCGAGGGCGGCGTAGCGTTCGCGGGCGTACGCGTAGGATTGGAGGATATCTTTTTCTTTCATTGGGGAAGATAGGTTTTGACTTGGAAGGTATCGGCGATGAGGCGGCGCATCTGCCAACGGTCGGTCACCAGGCCGGCCGTCCGGGCCTGGAGCATGAGGTTGCCGATGGCGGTGGCTTCGGTCGGACCGGTCACCACCGGCATGCCGAGTGCGTCGGCGGTCCACTGGTTCAGCAGTTCATTGGCGCTGCCGCCGCCGATGATATGCAGTTTTTCGATCTTGAAAGGTGCAAAGTCTTGCAGCATATCCAGCACTTCTTTGTATCGATCGGCCAGGCTGTGATAGATACAACTGACGATTTGCGCATCGCGGTATAGCCACGGGCGGTTTTCGGATCGCGAGCATTTTTTCGCGAGCGGGACGGAAACCGGAGCGGCTGAAAGCGATGCGCTGATTTCCGCCACCATATCTTTCGGATTCGCGAAACGCGGGTCGTCGGGATTGATGCGGCCAGGGAAGGCTTCTTCGGCGCGCGCCATCTCCACGAGCTGCGCATAACCATAGTCGCGCCCCTCGGCCTTCCAGCGCTGTCGACACTGCTCCAGCAGCCACATGCCCGTAATGTTCTTCAGGAAACGCGTCGTGCCGTCGATGCCGCCCTCGTTGGTAAAATTGGCCTTGGCCGAGGCCTCGTCGATGATCGGCGCCGGCACTTCGATGCCTATCAGGCTCCAGGTGCCGCTGCTCAGGTAGGCGAAACGCTCGTCGGCAGCCGGCACGGCGGCGATGGCCGACGCGGTGTCGTGCCCCGCCACGGAAATGACCGGAATCCCTTGGTATTCCCCCACCTTCGTACCCGGCTGCACGATGGGCAGCAGCATGTCGGTGCGGATGCCCAACTTCTCCAGCAGCGCGGTATTGAACTGGCGGCTGTTCTGGTCCATCATGCCCGAAGTGGAGGCGATGGTGTACTCGCATACCTTCTTGCCTGTCAGCAGGTAGGCCAGCAGGTCGGGCACAAAAAGCAGGCTCTGCGCATCGCGCAGCGGCGCAAAGCCTTCCTGCGTCTGCGCATAGAGCTGGAAGATGGAGTTGAAGTTCATGACCTGGATGCCGGTGGCGGCATACAGCTCTTCGCGCGGCACAGTCTGGAACACCTTTTCCGGAATGCCCTCCGTATACGGGTCGCGGTAGGCCCGCGGCAGGCCCAGCAGCGTGCCGTCTGCGGCTACGAAGCCAAAATCCACGCCCCATGTGTCGATGCCGATAGAGTCGGGCCGCACGCCCCGGCCGGCCAGTTCCGCCAGGCATTTCTTGAAGTGCTCGCCAATGGCGACGATGTCCCAATAGTACTTGCCTTCCCGCTCGACAAGGGCGTTCGGGAAGCGGTACACCTCTTCCATGGAGAAGCGGCCCTCCGCAAACGTACCCAGCAGGGCCCGCCCGGAGGTCGCACCGCAGTCAAAAGCCAGAAAAGTATGCTTCTCTTTCATATCAGTACGAATAGGCGACCCGCTGCAGGGCCTTGTCGGCCGAACTGCCGCCGACCAGCAACTCCCACGCACCCTTCACGGGCACCATGTCACCGGCTTCGGGCGACCAGCCCAGGAAGGTTTCCGCCGTCAGCGGGAACGAAACCGTGACGGTCGCACCCGCCGGGATATGGACCCGCCGGAAGCCGCGCAGGCTCTTCAGCGGCCCTTCCGCATCGGCGGGCTGCCGCACATACAACTGCACCACCTCATCGGCGTCGCAGGCACCGTCGTTCGTTACGGGAACTTCCAGCACGCTTCCGTTCACGCGGGGAGCACCATAGGCAAAGTGCGTATAGCTCAAGCCGTAGCCGAAGGGGAAGAGCGCTTCGCCCTTGAAATAGCGGTAGGTACGGCCTTGCATGTCGTAATTCTCATAGTCCGGCACCTGCTCGATCGAGCGGTAGAAAGTGACAGGCAGTTTGCCGGAAGGGACCACGTCTCCGAAGAGGAGTTCTGCCAGCGCCGTACCTCCTTCCTCGCCCGGATACCAGGCCTGGACAATGGCGTCGCAGTGCTGCGTTTCGGGCACCAGGCCCATGGCGGAACCGGAGAAATTGACCAGGACCACCCGCTTGCCGGCCTGGTGCAGGGCGGCCAGCAGCTGCCGCTGCACGGCGGGCAATTCGATGTCGGTGCGGTCGCCGCCCCGGAAGCCGGGCAGGTCGACAGGCATCTCTTCGCCCTCCACCTTCGGCGAGATGCCGCCGGCAAAGACCACGATGTCGATGTCTTTCAGTTGCTTGAGCACGTCAGCTATCTCTTGGGCCGACAGCGGCTCCCTGCGCACCAACTCGCAGCCCTGGAAGCTTACCAGGCCGGGAATACGCTCGCGCATGGCTTCTGCCAGCGTCACGGTCTGTTCCGGAATCGGATTGTAGTTGCCCCAGAGCATTTCCTTGTCGTCGGCATTGGGGCCGATCACCGCGATGCGGGTGCCCGCCACAAGGGGCAGGATCCCGTCCTTGTTCTGAAGCAGGACCATCGATTCCTGCGCCATCTGGCGGGCCAGGGTGCGGTGAGCAGGGCCTTCCACGATGTCGTCCGACAAGTCTGCCCATGCGGCATCCTTGTCGTCCAGTTCGCCCAGGCGGATACGGGCGGCCAGGATACGGGTCAGCGCAGGTTCAAGCTCGGCTTCATCAAGCAGGCCGGCGGCGACGGTCTCGGGAATATGGCGGTACGATTCGCCGCAGTTGAAGTCGGTGCCGGCACGGACCGCTTCCGACACGGCCTGTGTCACATCTTCACAGTAGCCGTGACGTCCTTCCATGAAGAAGTCATGGATGGCCCAGCAGTCGGAAACCACCAGTCCCCGGAATTTCCACTCGCCCCGGAGCACCGTGTCGATGAGGAAGCGGTTGGCGCCGCAAGGCACGCCGCGGAAGCGGTTGTAGGCAATCATCACTTCCTGCACCCCGGCCTTGGTCACCAGGTCCTTGAAGGCGGGGAGGTAGGTCTCGCGCAGGTCGCGGTCGCTCACTTCGGCATCGAAACTGTGGCGGTTCCACTCCGGTCCGGAATGGACGGCGAAATGCTTGGCGCAGGCATGCGTCTTCAGGACAGGCGCATCCAGCGGACCCTGCAGGCCCCGCACCACGGCCATGCCGAGCTGGCCGGTCAGGTAAGGATCTTCGCCATAGGTTTCCATGCCGCGGCCCCAGCGCGGGTCACGGAAGATATTGATGTTGGGCGTCCAGAAGGTGATGCCTTCGTACCAGTCGGAGACACCGTCGGCCATGCCCTGGCGGTGTTTGACCCGACCTTCGTCGCTCACGGCCGTAAAGACCTGCTCAACCAGCGGCTCGTCGAACGAAGCCGCCATGCCGATGGGCTGCGGGAAAGTGGTCGCCTTGCCGTTGCGCGCCACACCGTGCAGTGCTTCGTTCCACCAGTTGTAGGGACGGATGCCGAGGCGTTCCACCCCGCCGTCGTCGTGCCGCATCAGGGACGCTTTTTCCTCGAGCGTCAATTGGGAAATCAGGCTTTGCGCCCGCTCTTCGGGCGTCGGATTGTGGGTGCATGCCGCCACGACAAGGGCCAGCAGCAGGAGTTTCAGCTGTTTCATCTCTCGGATTCGCTAGTCGGATTCACGAAGATACGAAAAATCCCGTTTTTTATCTAAATTTGCATATGCCATTTACGCCCATATACCTGTACGGTCTGGCGGCGGCGGTCTATGTAACCACCTGCCTGATGGCGGCGGCGGTACGCTGGTTCCACATGTGCAAGCCGTACAGCCACAACCCGGAATACTACTATCCGAGCCGGCCCTATGTCGTGGCAGCGTGGATCAGTTCCCTGTTCCTGCTGCCCTATGTGCTGAACCCGGCCAGTGCCGATGCGTGGTTCGTAGCGCGGCTCTATTTCCTGCCCGTGACAATCTATCACTTCTCGCTGCTGATCTTCTCGTATTTCGGCAACGTGATGCAGTGGAAAAAATGGCAATGGCCTACCCTCCTTTCAGGCGTGCCGGTGGCGGTGGCGCTGCTGGCCGCCGTGGTGGTCGCCATCCTGCCGGGTGACCAGCTGGGCGGAACCACCCTCTCGAATTATATCGTATATATCCTGGGCCTGCTCATCACGGGCGTGTGCTTCGCTTCCCTCGCCATGGTGCGGATAGGGGTCGGGCGCTACGACAACGACGAGTTCTCCAACCCCACCGATTTTCCTGTGACACAGGCACGGCGCTGGATTTCCATCATCCTGCTCAACACGGCGCTCTGCTGGGTGGGCGCGCTCTTTGACAGTCCGGCGGTGCTGGCTGTCATCCAGCTGCTGATCGCCGTCTCGTGCGTGGTCTTTGTGATCTCGGTGCTGCCCCCCAACCGCAACCGTCCCGTGGAAGAAGCCAAGGAGGACGCAGCCGACCAGGAAGAAGAGCCCCGGACGCAGGTTTACCTGCGGTCCTTGTCGAAGCAGCGGCAGGCGGAAATCCTTGCCGCCGTGATCACGGTGGTGGAAGAGCAGGAGGCCTATCTCGATCCGCATCTTACCCTGCAGGACGTCGCGGACCGCTGCGGCTACAACCGCACCTATATTTCCGGCCTGGTGAAAAGTGAACTGGGGGGCTTCTTCGCCTATGTGAACCGCCTCCGCATGACGCATGCCGAACGGCTCCTGGCGGAGAACCCGGGCATGCCGGTCAGGGAAGCGATCGACGCCTCCGGCTTCGGCTCCTCCACCTCCTATTATAAAATCAAGCACCAGCTGGGAAGCTAGCGCTTGTTCTGCCGGGCCCGGGGACCCTATCCGATCTGTCCGTCGTGGATTTCGACCGTACGGTCGCTCATCGCGGCCAGTTCCTTGTCGTGCGTCACGATGACGATCGTGATACCGAAACGGTCGCGCAGTTCGAAAAAGAGTTTGTGCAGTTCGCCCTTGGTCTTGCTGTCGAGATTGCCCGACGGTTCATCGGCAAACAGCACCTTGGGCTGGTTGACCAGCGCCCGGGCAATCGCCACGCGCTGCTGTTCGCCGCCGCTGAGCTGCGATGGCTTGTGTGAAAAACGCTCGCCCAGCCCGAGGAGCGTCAGCAGTTCTTCCGCCTTTTTCCGGGCCGCGGCGCGCGGCACCTGGGCGATCAGCGCCGGGATCATCACGTTCTCCACCGCCGTGAATTCCGGCAGCAGGTGGTGGAACTGGAACACGAAACCGATCTGCTGATTGCGGAAAGCGGCCAGCGCCTTGTCGGAAAGCGCGAAGATATCGGTGCCGTCGATGGTCACTGTTCCCGCGTCGGGGCGCGACAGTGAACCGAGGATCTGCAGCAGCGTGCTCTTGCCGGCACCCGAAGCGCCGACAATGCTCACCACCTCGGCAGGGGCGGCCGTAAAACAAATATCCTTCAGGACCCTGAGGGTCCCGAAGGATTTGTCGATATGAAGGGCCTGGATCATCAGGAAGACTAGTCTTCTTCCTGCTGTTCGGCCTCGTAAGCCTTGAGCAGCTTGTCCTGGACGTCGGCCGGCACCTGCTGGTATTCAATGAATTCCTGGGTGAACGTGGCACGACCGGAGGTCAGGGAGCTCAGGGTCGTCGAATACTTGTAGAGTTCTGCGAGCGGAACGCGGGCGCGGAGGATCTGGAAGCCCTTTTCAGAGTTCATGCCTTCGATCATGCCGCGGCGGTTCTGGATGTCACTCATCACATCGCCCATGCAGTCGGCCGGGACCATGACTTCCACCATGTAAATCGGCTCGAGGATCTTCGGGGCTGCGTTCTTGAAGGCCTCGCGGAAGGCGTTGCGGCCGGCGATGATGAACGCGATTTCCTTGGAGTCCACCGGGTGCATCTTACCGTCGTAGACGAAGACGCGGATGTCGCGGGCGTAGGAACCCGTGAGCGGGCCTTCCTCCAGGCGCTGCTGGATACCTTTCTTGATGGCGGGCATGAAGCTGGCGTCGATGGCACCACCGACCACGCAGTTGATGAATTCCCATTTACCGCCCCAAGGCAGCTCGAATTCCTCACGGCCCTTGATGTTGAGCTGGGTCTCCTTGCCGTCGATCTTGAATTTCGCGGTGGTATCGACACCTTCCACGATCGGCTCGACCACGAGGTGCACCTCACCGAACTGGCCGGCGCCGCCGGACTGTTTCTTGTGACGGTACATGGCGTTGGCCACCTTGGTGATGGTCTCGCGGTACGGGATCTTCGGCGCGATGAACTCGACGTCGATCTTATAGTTGTTGTTGAGGTTCCACTTGAGGATGTTGATCTGCTGCTCGCCCATGCCGTTGATGATGGTCTGCTTCAGCTCGCGGGAGTACTCGACGCGGAGGGTCGGGTCTTCTGCACCGGCGCGGTTGAGGGCCTCGCCCAGCTTCTCCTCGTCTTTCTCGTCGGTGGCCTTGATGGCGCAGCGATACTTGAACGGCGGGAAGGTGATCGGGTCGACGACCTTGTCGTAGCCCGGGGCGTTGAGGGTCTGGTTGGTCTTGACGGCTTTCAGCTTCACGGTGCAACCCATGTCGCCGGCCACCAGCTCCGTCACTTTCTCTTTCTTCTTGCCGGCCACGGCGTAGAGCGTGGTGATGCGCTCTTTCGTCTCGCTGGCCATGTTGATCACATCCTGGCCTTCCGTGATCTTGCCCGACATTACCTTGAAGTAGGTGACATCGCCCAGGTGCTGCTCCAGCGCGGTCTTGTAGACGAACAGCGAGGTCTGGCCCTTGGCGTCCAGCTGGGGAGCCGGGCAGAACTCAGTGATGAATTCCATGAGGCGGCGGACACCCATGTCTTTCTTCGAGCAGATGCAGAACACCGGATAGCTTTCACCCTTGTCGAAACCGACGCGGAGGCCCTGGTGCATCTCTTCCTCGGAGAGCTCGCCCTCGTCGAAGTATTTCATCATCAGTTCTTCATCACCTTCAGCGGCCTTTTCCATCAGTTCGGCGCGCATATCTTCGGCTTTACCCTTGAACTCGGCCGGAATTTCGACTTCGTCGAAGTTGCCGTTCTCATCCTTGAACTTGTACATCTTCATCTTGAGGACGTCGACGATGCTGTCGAAGTTCACACCGGCGTTGACCGGGAACTGGATCACGACCGGCTTGCCGCCGAAAGCCTGGTGCAGGCTGTCGAGGGTGTTGTCCCAGTTGGATTTCTCCGTGTCGAGCTGGTTGACGGCGATGATCACCGGTTTGTGGCAATCTTCGGCGTAACGGCCGTGGATCTCGGTGCCCACCTCAACGCCCTGACCGGCGTTGACCAGCATGACGGCCGATTCGCAGACATTGAGACCGAGAACGGTTCCTTCCACGAAATCGTCAGCGCCCGGGGCGTCGATCACGTTGATCTTATGGTCTTTGAACTCAGCGTACAGCGGCGTGGAGTAGATGGAACGCTGGTAGAGCTGTTCAACTTCCGTGTTGTCGGAAACGGTGTTCTTGGCTTCAACGGTACCGCGGCGGTCAATCACTTTGCCTTCAAAAAGCATGGCTTCGGCCAAAGTGGTTTTGCCCGACCGCGTACCTCCCAGCAGGACGACGTTCCGGATCTGTTCAGTGGTGTAATTCTTCATATTGATATAAACGTTTATATATATTTGTTTTCAGCGGAATAGCCCACAAAGTTATTGATTCTTTTCCATTAAAACAATACGTTTCAGTGAGTTTCTCCCGACATCATCGCTTCCACGGCTGCACGCATGGCATCGTAGAGCGGGCCGTCGGCCAGCGCGGCGGGCGTACCTTCGTCGCCGCCTTCGCGGACGCTCTGGACGAGGGGGATCTGACCCAGGAGCGGAAGGCCGTACTTGTCGGCCATCATCATGCCGCCGTCGCGTCCGAAGATGTAGTAGCGGTTGTCGGGCAGTTCGGCGGGCGTGAACCAGGACATGTTTTCGATGAGGCCCAGGATGGGCTTTTCGACCTGCGGATGCCGGAACATGTTGACGCTCTTCTCCACGTCGGCCAGCGCCACGGCCTGGGGCGTGGTGACGATGACGGCGCCGCTGAGCGGAATGTCGTGCACCAGCGAGATGTGGATGTCGCCGGTTCCCGGCGGCAGGTCGATCAGCAGGTAGTCGAGTTTGCCCCATTTCACCTGCAGGAGCATCTGTTTGAGGGCGTTGCAAGCCATGGGCCCGCGCCAGATGAGGGCCTGTTCCGGCCGGGCGAAATAGCCGATGCTCATCCATTTCACGCCGTATTTCTCGATGGGAACGATGATTTCCTTGCAGTTGTCGTCGATCTCGGCGTCGATGGGCAGGGGCTGCCCCATCTCGTCGTAGACTTCAACTTCGGGGATGGCGCCTTCGGTGCCGGTCATCTTGGGAATCGAGGGTCCGTAGACGTCCGCGTCGGCCAGGCCCACCTTGTAACCCATGCGGGCCAGGGTGACGGCGAGGTTGACAGAGACGGTGGATTTGCCCACGCCGCCCTTGCCGGAGGCGATGGCGATGATGTGTTCCACGTCGGTGAGCTGTTCCATGCCGAGTTCAAGCGGCCGCTTCTTGGGCTGGGGCTTCGGCGGGTTGGGGTTATAGGGGCCTTTGATGTCGTAGGGATTCATATTTTTACGTATTTTTGTAGGGTCGTGTTTGCTTATGACAAAGATACGCAATATTTTGCTTGTTCCCGATAAATTCAAGGGCTCGTTGACGGCGGCAGGCGTGGCGGATGCGCTGGAACGGGCGGTCCGCTGCTATATGGTGGGCGGCGCGCAGGCGCATGTCGAGAAGCTGCCGATGGCGGACGGCGGCGACGGTTCGATGGAAGTGGTGGAAGCGGCGCTGGGCGCTGCCTGCGAGCGGGTGATGGTCGATACGGTCGATGCGCTGATGCGTCCGGTCCAGGCACCGCTGCTGCTGTTCGACAAAGGCCGCGGGGCCTTCATCGAAATGGCGAAAGTCTGCGGCCTGGCAATGCTGGCCGAAAAAGAACGCAATCCGGAAAAGACGACGACCTACGGCCTCGGCCTCATGATGGCCGCCGCCCTGGCCCGCGGCTGTCAAAAGCTGGTGATCGGCATCGGCGGCAGTGCCACGAACGACGGCGGCGAAGGCTTGTTGCGCGCGCTTTCCGAGAGAGAGGCCTCTCTGAGGCGCGTTGAGAACCCTCGTGGCGAGCGCGTGACCATTACCGTCGCCTGCGACGTCGATAATCCCCTATTGGGGCCGAACGGCGCGACCATGGTCTATGGCGCACAGAAGGGAGCTGATCCCGCTATGCTGGAACGACTGGAAGGCCGGATGGAACGCTGGGCGGAAAAAGCGGAACTCGACGTGACGCTGCCGGGTGGCGGTGCGGCAGGCGGCGTGGGCGCAGCCCTTGCCAAACTGGGCGCCGAACTGAAGCCCGGCTGGCAGATGTTCGGCGAAATGGCCGGCCTGGAAGCGAAGATCGCCGAAGCCGATGTCATCCTGACCGGCGAAGGCGCCTTCGACAGCCAGAGCCTCGACGGCAAGCTCATCAGCGGCATCCTGTCCTATTGCAAACCCTACAAGAAAAAACCCGTGGTCGTCTGCGGCTGCTGCACGCTGCCCGCCTCCGTCTGGAAAAAAGCCGGCGTCGCCGACGTCTATGCCTTGTCGGAGATCGAACCCGACAAGCAGCGCAGCCATACCGAAGCGGCACGCCTGCTTTCCGGTGTGGAGACACGCATCGCCGGCTGCGACGAAGCCGGCCGCGGCTGCCTGGCCGGACCCGTGTTTGCCGCCGCCGTCATCCTGCCCGAAGGCTTCGACCATCCGTTGCTGACAGACTCGAAACAGCTGACCGAAACCCAGCGCAACGAGCTGCGTCCCATCATCGAACGCGAAGCCCTCGCCTGGGCCGTGACGCCCGTCGACGCAGCAGAGATCGACCGCATCAACATCCTCAACGCCTCGATCGAAGGCATGAAGCGCTCCCTCGACCAACTCACCGTCCAGCCCGACCTCGTGCTTGTCGACGGCAACCGCTTCAAGCCCTGGCGCGACATACCTTCCCATACCGTCGTCAAGGGCGACGCCACGGTCCGCGCCATCGCCGCCGCCAGCATCCTGGCCAAGACCCACCGCGACGAATACATGCGGAAACTCGCCCGGGAATATCCCCAGTACGGCTGGGACCGCAACATGGCCTATCCCACAGAAGAACACCGCGCCGCCATCCGGCAGCACGGTGTCACTCCTTATCATCGCAAGTCCTTCAACTTGACGGGTTCCGAAGACACGCTCTTCTGAACGTCATTCCGGGCTGGACCCGGCATCTATTTCTCCGGAGCCGTACTCTTCAGGAACAGTTCATCCATCTGAATGTCGTCGATGCGTGAAGGCGCGTCAAGCATCACGTCGCGTCCCATATTGTTCTTCGGGAAGGCAATGTAGTCGCGGATGGTCTCCTGGCCGCCGAAGAGGGCGCAGACGCGGTCGAAACCGAAGGCCAGGCCACCGTGCGGCGGAGCACCGTACTTGAACGCATTGATGATGAAGCCGAACTTGTAGTCCGCATCTTCCTTCGAGATGCCCAGCACCTCGAACATGCGCTGCTGCACATCGGCCTCGTGGATACGGATCGAGCCGCCGCCGAGCTCCACGCCGTTGAGCACGAAATCGTAGGCATTGGCGCAGACGCGCTCCAGATCCTCTTTCTTGTTGCTGTAGAACCAGTCCACATGTTCCGGCTTGGGCGCCGTGAACGGATGGTGCATCGCATAGAAGCGCTGTGTCTCGTCGTCCCACTCGAGCAGCGGAAAATCGACCACCCACAAAGGCGCGTACTCATGCGGATGACGCAGGCCGAGGCGGTTGCCCATCTCGATGCGCAGCACGCCGAGCATGGTCTGGGCCTTGCGCTTGGCGCCGCAGAGCACCAGCACCAGGTCGCCCTTCTGCGCCTCGACGGCCCGGGCGATGCCGGCAAGTTCTTCCGGCGTGTAGAATTTGTCGACCGACGACTTGACGGAGCCGTCTTCATTCAGCTTGATGTAAACCAGACCTTTGGCACCCACCTGCGGCCGCTTCACCCATTCCGTGAGTTCGTCGGTCTGCTTGCGGGTATAGCCGGCGGCGCCGGGAACGGCGATCGCACCCACATACTCCACACCGTCGAAAACACTGAACCCGTGTCCCTGCACCAGCGAGGTGATCTCGTGGATCTTCATGCCGAAACGGATATCGGGCTTGTCGCTGCCATAGTTGTCCATGGCGTCGTACCAGCTCATGCGCGGAATCTTCGGGGCGATCTCCACGCCGATGACCTCCTTGAAGAGGTGGCGCATCATGCCCTCGAACAGGTCGAGCACGTCTTCCTGCTCCACGAAGCTCATCTCGCAATCAATCTGCGTGAACTCCGGCTGGCGGTCAGCGCGCAGATCCTCGTCGCGGAAGCAGCGCACGATCTGGAAATAGCGGTCGTAGCCGGCCACCATCAGCAGCTGCTTGAAGGTCTGCGGACTCTGCGGGAGTGCGTAGAACTCGCCCGGATTCATGCGGCTGGGCACCACGAAGTCGCGGGCACCCTCGGGCGTCGACTTGATGAGGAACGGGGTCTCGATCTCCATGAATCCTTTGCTGTCGAGATAGTTGCGCACCTCATGCGCCATGCGGTGACGCAGCATCAGCGCACGTTTCAGCGGACCGCGGCGCAAGTCGAGATAGCGGTACTTGGCCCGGATGTCCTCGCCGCCGTCGGATTCATCCTCGATGGTGAAAGGCGGCGTGAGCGAGGCGTTCAGCACGTTCAGGCCGGTGAGCCGGATCTCGATCTCGCCCGTTGGGATTTTTTCATTCTTGCTCTGGCGCTCTTCCACCACGCCGGTGGCCTGGATCACGAATTCACGGCCCAGCCTGGCCACGGTTTCGCTCACTTTCGGGTCGGTGGTCTCGTCCACGCGAAGCTGTGTGATGCCGTAGCGGTCGCGGATGTCAACGAAACTCATGCCGCCCATGCGACGGCTTTTCTGGACCCAGCCGGCCAGCGTTACGGTCTGGCCCACATGGCTGATCCGAAGTTCTCCACAAGTGTGTGTACGATACATAGTTCAGTTAAAAATTAGGATTCATCCGAGTGCCTTTCGCCAGTTCGGCCGCCCACTTGAAGTAGCCGATGGCCGAAAGGTGAATACCGTCGGTCGTATTGATTTCCGCCAGGTCGCCGTTCTCGTCGGACAGGAGTGAGGCAATGTCCAGATAAAAATAGCCGTAACGTTCCTTGCCGGCGTCAAGCAGCTTGTTGAGCTCCATCGCACGCTCGTTGAAGCCCTCGTAGAACTTCGATTTCGGGTTGAGCGGCAGGGTGCTCTGCACATAGAGCTTGGTGTCGGGCATTTCTGTCCGGATGGTCTGGATGAGCTTCTCGTAGCTGTTCCAGACCTCGATGGCCGGTTTCTCGGGATTGTTGATGAAATCGTTGGTGCCGGTAATCACGAAAATCTTGGCCGGTTTGTCGGGAATGATCTCGTCGAGCCGCTGGCAGACACCGTCAACCACGTCACCGCTGATACCGCGGTTGATGAGGTAGCCCATCGGGAAGAGTTCTTCCCAGAGCGCGTTGTTGTTGAGGCTGTTGCCCAGCATCACGATCTTGCCTTCCGTCTCGGGCAGCGAGCGGAAGACCGACACGCGATGCTTGTAGTAATCCGATACCTGCAGGGGATATTCGCGGTCGTTCGCATGATTCAGGTGCGGCTTTCCTACCTGCGTCTCGATGCTGGCGGCCAGGGCTTCATAGCCGGCTCCGTTCAGATACGTGCCGCCGTCCCAGGAATACGTATTGTTCCGGATACCGGCGAGCACGGCAGCCTGGATGTCGAGCACTTCGAACTTTCCTTTCTGGGAAAGCTGCTCGACAGCCTGGTTGACATAGTCGATCACGGCCGTCATCTCCTCGGTCACGCCGTTGGTGGAGACAATGTTCATCCAGTAGCTCTTCGTAGCGGGCGACAGTTTGTGGATTTGCTTGAAGATCTTTTCAATGTTCTCCACGATCGTCTCCTTCGGCACCTGGTTCAACACGTCGTTCCAACCCACGCTGACAAAGATCTTGGCAGGTTTCCGGGCGGCGATGTTGTGGATGCGGTACAGCACCTGTTCGCTGGCGTCATAGGTGATGCCGCGATTCTTGATGGCCGTGTCACCGAAGAATTCGCTCCACATGCCCCGGTCGATATAGTCGTCGCCGACCATCACGATGCTGGTGGCATACACGGGCATTTCTTCGTACATGCCGTTTTTCTCTTCAAAATAGTTGGCATTGGTAAACCGCTCCGGTTTGGCATACGGGTTGACAGAACCCTTCGAACAGCCGGCCAGCACGACCGACATCAACGTCATGATAAAAAGAATTCTTTTCATTATCAGTAGTTTAATATTATACATTGAACAGGAAGTGCATGATGTCACCATCCTGCACCACATACTCTTTTCCTTCACTGGCCAGCTTGCCGGCGGCGCGGCAGGCCGCTTCGCTGCGAAGCGTCACAAAATCGTCGTATTTGATGACTTCGGCACGGATGAAACCCTTCTCGAAGTCGGTATGGATCACGCCCGCCGCCTGCGGTGCCTTGTCGCCTTTGCGGATGGTCCAGGCACGGCATTCGTCGGCACCGGCGGTAAAGAAGGTCTGCAGGTTGAGCAGCGCGTAGGCCGACTGGATGAGCCGCACCACGCCCGATTCCTCCAGCCCGATCTCGCCCAGGAACATCGCGCGTTCCTCCGGATCTTCCAGCTCCGCGATCTCCGATTCGATCTTGGCCGAGATCACGAGCAGCTGCGCGTTCTCGCCCGCCACCGCCTGGCGCACCGCCTCCACATAGGCGTTGCCCGCAGCGGCGGAAGCCTCGTCCACGTTGCAGACATACATCACCGGCTTGTTGGTGAGCAGGCAGAACTCTCTGGCGATCCGCAGGTCCTCCGCATTGTCGAGCTCCACTTCGCGGGCGTTGCGGCCCTGCTCCAGGACTTCCTTGTAGCGGAGCAGCACGTCCACGGCCTTCTTCGCCTGCTTGTCGCCGCCCGTCTGGGCCTGCTTCTGCAGCTTGGCCAGGCGGTTGTCGACCGTCTCCAGGTCCTTGATCTGCAGCTCGACATCGATGATCTCCTTGTCGCGCACCGGGTCGACGCTGCCGTCCACATGGGTCACGTTCGGGTCGTCGAAGCAACGCAGCACGTGCAGGATGGCGTCTGTCTCACGGATGTTCGCCAGGAACTGGTTGCCCAGGCCCTCGCCGCGGCTGGCGCCCTTCACCAGGCCGGCGATGTCCACGATTTCCACGGTGGCCGGAATGGTGCGCTTGGGGTGACAGATGTCGGTCAGCACGCTGAGCCGGCGGTCCGGCACAGTAGTCGAGCCGACGTTCGGTTCAATCGTGCAGAAAGGGAAATTCGCCGCCTGTGCCTTCGAAGAGCTGATGCAGTTGAAGAGGGTCGATTTACCCACGTTGGGCAAGCCTACGATGCCGCATTTGAGTGCCATTTTCTACTTTTTAATTGTAACTCGCAAAGATAGCAAAATGTGCTTGATATTTTTATTAACTTTGTCAGTATATTGTTCCTCAACACGTGAAATGATGAAAAAGCTTCTTCTCTCCCTCGCCCTGCTGCTCGGCAGCCTTGGCCTTTCCCTCGCCCAATACGACAACTGTTTCTCCATCATCGCCGGTCGCCAGGCCACGGTCGACGGCTCCGTGCTGATGGCCCACAACGAAGACGAAAGCGGTGAACAGATGCTCAACATCTACGTCGTGCCGGCTACCGACCGGAACCTCCGCTACATCTGGTGCGAATTTCCGGGGATGGAAGTCGCGGACGTCTACATGAACCAGTTCGGCGTTTCCGTTGCGTCGAACGGCTGTCCGTCGCGCGAAGACAAGGGAGAACTGAGCGACGGCGGCGTCCTCTACGAAATCCGCGGCTCGGTGGCCAAATACGCGCATTCCGCACGGGAAGCTGTGGAAATCATCGGCTCGATGGTCGAGACCTTCGGCTACAAGGGCAGCGGACGTTCCTACATCGTGGCCGACCCGACCGAGGGCTGGGTGGTCTCGGTGGTCAAAGGCAAGCACTGGGTGGCCCAGCGCGTGCCGGACGACCAGGTGATGACCATTCCCAACTACTATGTGATCGGGGAAGTGGATCTCGAGGACGAAGCGAATTTTGCGGGTTGCGAAGACCTGATCGAGTATGCCCTCTCCCGGGGCTGGTACGATCCGGAGAAAGACGGCGCCTTCCATTTCGCCAAGGCGTATGCTTCCGAAAAATCCTTGCAGTCTGTGAACAATATCAACCGGCACAAGGAAGCCTGGGCGTATTTCTTCGGCCAGGACCGCCCCAACGAATTTGCCGCCGTGCCGCAGAAGAAAGTGTCGCTGCGCGACATGATGAACGTCCTTTCGCTCCATGAGGAGCCGACGGCCGATGGCAAGCTCGAGAACAGCATCTGCAACGACCGCACGGTGCTGGCTTCCGTCTTCCAGCTGCGGCCCTGGATGGGCTTCGACAAAGGCTGTGTCATGTGGAACGCCATGGGACACCCTTGCAGCCAGGTGTTCGTGCCCTGGTACGCCGGCATCACGGAAGCTCCGGCCGGCCTGGGGCGCTACAACTCGCCTTTTGAAGCCGAGCTCAAGCACATGTCCAACACCAAGGACAAGCGCAAGAACTATCCCGACCACTTCTACTGGAAATACGTGGATGGCTGGAATGTTGAGACGGATCCCGGCGAACAGCAGCGCGAGATTTTCAAGGAGCGCCGCAAGTTCGAAAAGGGCAATGACACCGATTTCAACGGCTTTATCCGGAAATTCTACTAAGCATTCCTTCGGGATTGACCCGGCATCCTTTTACTGCTGCAAGCGGCGGATATACGTGCTGAGCGTAATATTCCGGTCGTTCTTCGACGCATAATAGCCTTGTTTCTGCGACTGCTCAAGGCCTTCGATGATGGTGTTCAGCGGCGGGCATTCCAAGACCTCGGCATACTTGCGGATGGTCTCCACGTCGTATTGGTTGACGGCGTCCCAGAGGCCCTGGAGCACCGGTATCTTCTCCATCTCATCGCGGTTCCAGCGATTGTGCCTGGTCAGGTACGCCTTGCCCTCGGCACGCTCTTTCTTCGTGGTTTCCGACACTTCCGGCATCTTGGGCAGCGTGTCCGGCGCGGCTTCCACGACAGCGGTATCGGCAGGAAGCTCGACAGGAGCCAGAAAGCCGGACGTCACGCTGTCGACCCTCGCCGCCGGCACATCTGCCGGGACTTCATTCTGGATGCGGTTGCCCACCCAAAGGCCCAGCACGAAGCCGAGAAGGATGGCGCCGCCGACACCTGCCGCACTCAGCAGATGCTTCAAGAGACTGGGATTCTTTGGTCTGTCCACCATGTCGGGATGACACGACTCGAACGTGCGACATCTTGGTCCCAAACCAAGTGCGCTACCAACTGCGCCACATCCCGAAGGAACTGCAAAGGTAAAAAAATTTTGCTTATTGCCGAAAACCCCCTATCTTTGCATTCCCTACGCCACCCCGGACGGCGTCCCGCGCCATCAGGCGCCAGCGGAAGCCGAGCAGGGACCATCCCGCGCAAGGATCATCCCGCGCAAGGACCATCCCGCGCCATCAGGCGCTAGCGGAAGCCGAGCAGGGTTGGCCTTGTGTGATAGCAAGGCTGGAGCGAGGGGCCCGGGGCAGTGCCCCGGTCAAATAAGGTGAGGTGGGTGAGTGGCTTAAACCACCAGTTTGCTAAACTGACGTACGGGCAACCGTACCGGGGGTTCGAATCCCCCCCTCACCGCAACAAAAAAACACAGTCCTGAAAACAGGGCTGTGTTTTTGGTTTTAACAGGAAAACTTACTTCGTAGACCCTCCCAGCGCGATGTAGAGGGCAACGACGCCGAGGGCGCCTTTGTACATGTTCATCGCCTCGTTGAGCTGTGCGCTCAGCAAGCGCTCCTGGGCCGTGAGAACCTCGATGTAACTCGCCTTGCCGCTGTCCATCAGTTCGTGGGTGCCGACATAGGCATTCTGCAGCACTTCCACCTGGCGATGGAACAAACCGTGCTTGTCGAAGGCGGCCTGGCAGTCAGCCAGCGCTTCATTCACCTGGTTGCCGGCATTGATGACGGTCTGCACATACTTCTGCTTCATGTCCTCCTCGTTCAGATCGGCGATCTTCTTGTTGGCCTTCAGCTGGCCACGGGCGAAGACAGGCTGCATCAGCGAAAGGGCGGCATTCAGCAGCAGCGCACCGGGATTCACGATCTGGCTGCCCGCATTGTTCGTCCAGCCGAGAATGCCGGAGAGCGTGAGGTTCGGATAGAAGGCCTGGCGTGCGGACTGCGTGTTGTAGAAGGCCTCAGCCATGGCATAATCCGCCATGCGGATGTCCGGACGGTACTGCAGCAACTCGGCAGGCACGCCGAGGCGGACGCTTTCGGGCATCTGGTAACTCCCCCACGAACTCCGCGCAATGTGCTGCGGCGGGATGGCCAGAAGCTTGCAGATGGCATTCTCCACACTGACGATGTTGCGGCGCACATCCACGATCTGCGTCTTCGCGCTCAGATAGGACGACTCCATCTGGTCGACAGCGGTAGAGTAGGCTTTACCATTCTCCCACAGGGCCTTCTGGGTCTCCAATGAAGCATTCCAGAGGCTGTCCGTTTCCAGAAGGATCTCCAGCTGGCGGTCGAGGATCTGCAGCATGAAATACTGCTGGGCGACCGTGCTGATGAGGTTGGCGCGGACATTCTCTTCCTGCATCCGGGCCTGCATGAACACAGCCTCGGACTTGCGCTTCTTGGTGGTGTTGGTACCGAACAGGCCGGGATCCCAGGAGAGCTGCAGCGGAAGGCTGTAGGTCCAGGCGGCGGCGCTGTTGTTGTAACTGGCCACATTGCCCGACGGTGCAAGATTCAGCGACGGCAGATAAGCCAGGCGGGAAGCCTTGAGCGCCGCTTCCGACTTCTCGACGGCAATGCGGGCACTGTTCAGGTTCGTATTCTGCACCAGCGCTCTTTCAATCAACGTTTGCAGCACGGGATCCGTGAAGAATTCGCGCCAGGAAAGCTGCGCCATGGAACCGCTGTCGCCGACGCTCACTTCGGTGCCGAAGACATCGGCCGGCGCTGTACCTTCCGACTCGTATTTGTTGTATATGCCGCAACTGGCGATCATCAGGCCCAGGGCGGCTATGGCTAGGATTTTCTTGTAATTCATGGTCGTCAATTTCATTTCTCAGTCACTGCTTCAACGTCCGCCACGGGCTCTTCCTCCTTGTCTTTCCCCTGGAAACGCTCGTGCAACTTCTGGAACACGATGAAGAAGAAAGGCGTAACGAAGAGCAGGGCGATGGTACCCACGGCCATACCGGCCGCTACACCGATCGCCAGCACACGGTTGCCGTTCGCACCGGCGCCACCGGCGATGATCAACGGAATCATACCTGCAATCATGGTGACAACGGTCATCAGAATCGGCCTCAGGCGCTCCTCGGCAGCAGACAGCGCCGCTTCGGGGATTGACAGGCCCTGTGCCCGGCGTTCGGAGGCGAATTCCGTGATCAGGATGGCCGTCTTGGCCAGCAAGCCGATCAGCATGATCACACCGGTCTGCAGATAGATGTTGTTCTCCATGCCCTGCAGGCCGCAAAGCGAGATCACGTAGACCGTGCCGAAACTGCCCATCAGGCCGAAAGGAACGGAGAGCAGCACGGCCAGCGGCGTGAACCACGAGTTGTAGAGCGACGCCAGGATGAGATAGATCAGGATGACGCAGACGACATAGATCAGTGCGGTGGCACTGCTGCCGGAAGCTTCCTCCATTTCGCGCGACATGCCGCCGTACTCATAGCTGTAGCCGCGCGGCATCTCCTGCCTGAACACCTCGGCAATTGCCTTGTGGGCGTCACCTTCCGTATAGCCGTTGGCGGCCATCACACCGCAGGTGATGCTCTGGTAGAGGTTGAAGTGCTCCTCGGAGGACGAACCGACAATCTCTTTCAGCGTGACGAACTCCGAAATGGGGGCCATCTTGCCGCCGCCCACCTTGACGAAAATGTTGTTGAGCGAGGAGACGTCGAGGCGATATTCCGGCGAAGCGTTGGCCATGATGCGGTACACCTTGCCGAACTGGTTGAAGTTGCCCACATAGGCACCGCCGCAGTACGCGCCCAAGGTCCGGAGCACGGCCGCCGGCGAAACACCGGCCCGGTCGCACTGGGCCGCATCGACGTCGACCTGGTATTTCGGGAAGCGCTCCGAATAGGTACTCGTCGCCATCATGATCTCCGGCCGCTGATTCAGCTTCGCGAGGAACTTGTTGGCGTCGGCGTTGAATTCCGACATCGGACGGTCATTCATATCCTGCAGCACCAGGTTGACGCTGTTGCTGCTACCATAACCAGGCACCTGCGGCATCTGGAAAGGAATTACCACCGCGTTCTTGATGTCGCTGCAACTGGCGGCGAAACGCGTGTAGACGGCGTTGATATTGTGCTTGGCACCAGGACGTTCGTCCCAGTTCTTCAGACGGATGATGAGGGTGGCATAACTGCTGCCCGCACGTCCGACCATCATGCCGTAGCCACTGACCATGGCGTAGTTCTCCATTTCCGGAATCGCCTTGATCTTTTCTTCCACGCGGTCCACAATCTCCTGCGTCTCATGCAGCGTGCAGCCCTCGGGGGCACGCACCTCGACGAAGAACACACCCTGGTCTTCCTGCGGCACGAGACCGCTCGGCAGGCGCATCATGAAGAAGACCAGCAGGACGGCCGCGGCGGTCAGCAGCATCCAGGTGACGACCGGTTTCTTGATATATTTGGCAATGCCGCTCTTGTATTTCTTGAGGATGGCATTGTAGCTGGCCGTATAGGCCTTCTTGGTGTAGTAGTTGAGATTCTTGCGCTCGGTCTTGTCGTCCGAATACTTCAGCATCAGGGCGCAAAGGGCAGGGCACAGGGTCAAGGCGCAGACGCACGAGAGGCCGACGGCCGATGCCAGCGTCACGCCGAACTGCAGGAAGAAGCTGCCGGAAGTGCCGGGCATGAAGGCCACGGGGATGAACACGGCCATGAAGACCAGCGTACAGGAGATGACGGCCGTCGTCACCTCGCTCATCGCTTCGCGGGTCGCTCGCCGGGAATCGCGCTCGCCGGCCTCCATCTTGCCCATGACCGCCTCCACCACGACGATGGCGTCATCCACCACGGTACCGATGGCCAGCACCAGTGCGAACAAGGTCAGGATGTTGAGGGAGAATCCCGCCAGCGAGACGATGGCAAACGTACCCATCAGCGACACGATGATGCTGATGGACGGAATGATCGTCGCCTTGAAGTTCTGCAGGAAGAAATACACCACCAGGATCACGAGGATGATGGCGATGATGAGCGTTTCCACCACGTTGTGGATAGCGGCGAACAGGAAGTCGTCGGAGGTTTGCAGAATCTCGAATTCCAGGCCGGCGGGCATCGTGGGCGTCAGGTCTTCGTACAGTTTCCCGATGCGGGCGTTCACTTCGGTGGCGTTGGCGCCCGGTGCCTGGAACACCATGTAGATGGTGCCCGGCATACCATCAATCTTCGAGATGAAGTTGTAGCTCACGGCACCGATCTCCACGTCCGCCACGTCGCTCAGGTGCAGCAGGTGGCCGCCGTCGCTCGAACGCAGGACGATCGCGTTGAACTCTTCGACCGTCTGGAGCGTGCCCTTGTACTCCATCGAGTACTGATAGGCGTTCTCCGACTGCTCGCCGAGCGAACCCGTTGCGGTCACGAAACTTTGGCCGCCGATGGCAGCGAACACGTCGTTCGGGTCCAGGCCGTACTGTGCCATCACATCGGGTTTCAGCCAGATACGCAGGGCGTAGGTGTCACCCAGAGCCAGCACGTCACCGACACCGGTGATACGCATCAGCTTCGGGCGCACGTTGATGTCGATGTAGTTGGAAATGAAGGTGGCGTCATACTTTCCGTCGGTACTCTTCAACGCACCGACGTGCAGGATGTTGCTCTGCTGTTTCTGAACCTGCACACCCACTTTCGTCACGTCCGCGGGCAACAGGGCCGTGGCGCGGCTGACGCGGTTCTGCACGTTCACGGCGGCGATATCCGGGTCGACACCCTGTTCGAAGTAGACCTGGATCGAGACGTCACCCGTCGACGCGGCACTGGCCGTAATGTAGGTCATGCCCGGCACGCCGTTGATGTTCTCCTCCAGCGGACGAACCACCGCTTTCATGATGGTACCGGCGTCGGCGCCCGTGTAGCTCGTCGAGACGCGGACCGTCGGCGGCGCAATGTTCGGGTACTGCTCGATGGGCAGCCCGACGATGGCAATGAACCCCACCAGTGCGATGACGATGGAGATGGCGCATGCCATCACATATTTTTTGATGAAAATATTCCCTTTCATACTTGGCAATCGTCCATCCATAAGCTCATCAGAAGAGTACGCGCTGGCCTTCCATCACGTTGTTGGCACCTACGGTGACGATCTTGTCTCCCTCGGAAAGGCCCGAGGTGACGATGATGTCCTGGCCGCTCGAGAACGATTCGGTCGTCACGGTGACGGCGGTAGCGGTGCTGTCGGGCCGTACCAGATAGACCAGCGAACGGTCCTGCAGACGAACGAGCGCGTTCTGTGGGATCACGATCACGTCCTGCCGCTCTTCGGGAAGCACGATCGTGCCCTGGATGCCGCTGTAGAGGATGCCGTCGGGATTGGGGAACGAGGCCTTGCAGGCAATGGTACCCGTGGTGGCATTCACCACACCGGCGGCACGCGTGATGCGGCCTTTGTACTGATACTCCGTACCGTTCTTCATCAGGAACGTGACGTCCGGGAAGAATTTCAGGGCGTCTTTTATCTTTCCTTCGTAACCCATGGAATAGGCGTTTTCCAAAACCGCTTCCGGAAGGGAGAACTGCGCGTCCATCATCGCGTTGCCGCTGACAATCGTCAGGCGGGTACCCGGCGTCACCTGGTCGCCCGCGAAGACGGGGATATCCCCGATGATGCCAGCCACCGGCGAAGTGATGGTGCAGAAGCCCAGGTTCACCCGGGAACGGCTCACCGCCGCACGCGCCTGGCTCACAGCAGCCTGCGCCTGCTTATAGTTGTTTTCCGAATTGTCCAACATGTAGCGGCTGACGATGTTCTTCGCATACAGGTTCTTGTTCGACTCGTACTCCAGCTTCGCGCTGCTTTCCCGCGCCTCGGCTGCCAGCAGGTTCGCCTCGGCGGCTTCCAGGTCCAGCTGGGCGTTGCGCGAATCAATGACGAAAAGGACCGTGCCCCTTTCCACCTGCTGACCCTCGCTGACAGCGATTTTCATCAGCTGTCCGCTCACCTGGGGCGTGATGGTTACGTCGGACTGGCCTTTCAGCTTCGCACTGAACTTGATGGGGACCACGATGTCCTGTTTCTTGATTGTCAGCGTCTCGTAAGACGTCGGAACCACCTTGGGCGTCTCCTGTCCGCAAGAGACCAGCACGACCAGGGCGCCGAGCAGCATGACCCACTTCATTGCATTTCTTTTCATATGTCTATCTCTATTGATTGTTTCTATGTTACAAAGAAATCCTGTGAATTTTCTTGAAGAGCGGTTTCATGCTCACTTTTTCGACGACGATCTCGCGCAGACGCTCGATGGGAATGCGCTCCTGCTGCATGGTGTCGCGGTCACGGAGCGTCACGCAGCCATCTTCCAGCGTGTCGTGGTCGATGGTGATGCAGTACGGCGTGCCGATGGCATCCTGGCGGCGGTAGCGCTTGCCGATGGAGTCTTTTTCATCGTACTGGCAGTTGAAATCGAAGCGCAGCTCGTCGAGGATTTCGCGGGCTTTCTCCGGCAGGCCGTCCTTCTTGACCAGCGGCAGCACGGCCAGCTTCACCGGCGCGATGCAGGCGGGCAGTTTCAGCACGACACGCTCCTCGCCGTTCTCCAGCTTCTCTTCCGTGTAAGCCGAGGAGAGGATGGCCAGGAACGTGCGGTCGAGACCGATCGAGGTCTCGATGACGTACGGCGTATAGCTTTCGTTGGTCTCGGGATCGAAATACTGGATCTTGCGGCCGCTGAACTTCTGATGCTGTGACAGGTCGAAGTCGGTGCGGCTGTGGATGCCTTCCAGCTCCTTGAAGCCGAACGGGAACTCGAATTCGATGTCCGTGGCGGCGTTGGCGTAGTGCGCCAGCTTCTCATGGTCGTGGAAGCGGTATTTCTCGTCGCCCAGGCCCAGGGCCTTGTGCCAGGCCAGGCGCGTCTCCTTCCACTTCGAGAACCACTTCATCTCTTCGCCGGGACGCACGAAGAACTGCATCTCCATCTGCTCGAACTCGCGCATGCGGAAGATGAACTGCCGCGCCACGATCTCGTTGCGGAAGGCCTTGCCGATCTGCGCAATGCCGAAAGGCACTTTCATGCGGCCCGTCTTCTGCACGTTGAGGAAGTTGACGAAGATACCCTGGGCGGTCTCGGGACGGAGATAGATGGTACCCACGCCGCCGTCAACGTTGCCCAGCTGGGTGCTGAACATCAGGTTGAACTGCCGCACCTCGGTCCAGTTCTTGGTGCCGGAGACCGGGCAGGCGATCTCGCAGTCCACGATAATCTGGCGGAGTTCCTTCAAATCGTTGTCGTTGAGAGCTTTCGTCATCCGCGCGTGCACTTCGTCGTATTTGACCTTGCTGCGCTGGACGTTGGGGTTGGTGGCGCGGAACTGCGCCTCGTCGAAGGCTTCGCCCCATTTGCGGCGGCCCTTCTCCACCTCCTTGTCCATCTTCTCCTCGAGCTTGGCGAGGTAGTCTTCGATCAGGACGTCGGCACGGTAGCGCTTCTTCGAGTCCTTGTTGTCGATGAGCGGGTCGTTGAAGGCACCCACGTGGCCCGATGCTTCCCAGATGCGGGGATGCATGAAGATGGCGGAGTCGATGCCCACGATGTTGTCGTTGAGGTGGACCATCGCCTCCCACCAATACTTCTTGATATTGTTTTTCATCTCGACGCCCATCTGTCCATAGTCATACACGGCGCTCAGTCCGTCGTAGATTTCGCTGGACTGAAAAATGAAACCATACTCTTTGGCATGCGCCACGAGCGTCTTGAATACTTCTTCCTGTGTCATATCGTGATGTCGTTTAATAATTCTTGTACGTAAGGCCGCTCCCGGACTTGCGGGTGCGGAATGACCAAACGGTCGGTATGTATTTCTAAATCGTTGTATTTCAGAATGTCGATATCAATGGTGCGATTGTGGAACACGCGCTGGCCGGCGGCGTCGAATTCCGGCGCGTGGCGCGGACGGCCCAGCCGCACTTCGATGTTCTGGCAAAGGTCGAGCAGCGCTTCGGGCGCGATGTCGCTCGCAAAGCACACCGCCTGGTTGAGAAAGGCCGGCCCTTCGAAGCCCAGCGCCCCGGTCTCGAGGACGCGCGAGCAGAGCATGTCGACCTTGAGCGCTTCGGCCAGCATGGCCTGCGCCTGCTCCAGGTTCCATTCCCGGTCGCCCAGGTTCGATCCGAGTGCCAGATAAATCATAGCATACCCAATTCCAGTTTCGCCTCTTCGCTCATGCGGTCGGTGGTCCATTCCGGCTCGAAAACCAGGTCCACCTGCACCTCTTTCACGCCCGGCACGTCAGTCACAGCCTCCTGCACCTGCGCCACCACCTCGTCAGCGATGGGGCAGTTCGGCGCAGTGAGTGTCATCTTGATGAACACCACCCCGTCGGCATCGGCCTGGATATCATAGATCAAGCCCAGATCATAGACGTTCACCGGGATTTCCGGGTCGTATACTTGCCTGAGTGCCAGGATGATTTCATCTTCCAGCCCTTTTCCGTCCTTCCCCTCTCCGTCATGCCGGGCTTCACCCGGCATCCCGGCGTAATGCTTCGCATATTGCTTGACCGTCTCGATCATCGACACCAGTCCGTTGGCCCGGGTCGGCGAGAGGTTCTCTTTCAGGCCGATCTGCCCGATGAAGTCCTCGTCGGCCGCCAGGATGTCGGCGGGCGTCTGGTTGTCGTAGACCTTGAGCAGCAGCGAGATGATGCCCCTGGTGATGATGGCGTCGCTGTCGGCCGAAAAGCGAAGCCGCCCGTTCTCAGGCCGGCAGGCCAGCCACACGCGCGACTGGCAGCCTTTGATGAGGTGCTCATCCGTTTTGTCTTTCTCGTCGATCAGGGGCATTTCCTTGCCCAGTTCGATGAGGTACTCGTATTTGTCCATCCAGTCCGTGAAGACAGCAAACTCCTCCACGATGCCGGCTTGTATGTCTTGTATCGTATTCATCGCAGCATGTTGATGGCGCGGCGGAGCGAAGCCATGAAGGCCTCACACTCCGCGAGCGTGTTGTAAGGGGCCAGCGAGGCCCGCAGCATGGACGTCTGTCCGTAGCGCCGCAGCAGCGGTTCGGCGCACATGTGCCCGGAACGCACCGCGATGCCCATCTTGTCGAGAATCTGGGCCAGGTCGCCTGCAAACGCACCTTCCACGGTAAAGGAGAAGAGCGGAATCTTGCGCTCCGCTTCGCGGGGCGTGCCATACAGGCGCAGTCCGTCGATCTTCGTGAGTTCGGCCAGCAGATAGTCGCGCATGGTGCGCTGGGCGGCCTGCAGGGTTTCGTCTTCCGCCATGCGCTGCGCCAGCTCCAGGGCAGGCGCCATGCAGGCGGCGGCCACGTAGTTCTGGGTGCCGGCCTCAAATTTCAGGGGCAGCGGTGCATACGTGGTCTTTTCGAACGTGACCGTTTCGATCATCTCGCCCCCGCCCATGTACGGCGGCATCGCATCGAGCCATTTGCGCTTGCCATAGAGCACGCCGATGCCGGTGGGCGCGTAGATCTTGTGGCCGGAAAACACGTAGAAGTCGCAGTTGAGCGCCTGTACGTCGACCGGTGCATGGACAATGCCCTGGGCACCGTCGAGCAGCACGGGGACGGCGTGACGATGCGCTGTCTCCACGATTTCCCGCACGGGATTGACCACGCCCAGCACGTTGGAAATGTGCGTCAGGGCCACCAGCTTGATCCGCCCTTCCGCGGCCTGGAGGCGACGGTCCAGCTCCGGCAGCGAGAGTTCCCCGTCCTCGTCGACCGGCAGTACCTCCAGCGAGGCGCCGTGGCGTTCGCAGGCCAGCTGCCAGGACACGAGGTTGCTGTGATGTTCCGCCTCGGAGAGGAGGATGCGGTCGCCCGGAGCGAGGTAACGCTGTGAGAAACAACTGGCTACCAAGTTGATGGAGGCGGTGGTTCCGCTGGTGAAGACCACGTTTTCCCGGGCCGGCGCGTTGATGAAACGCCGCACGGCTTCGCGGCCGGCTTCATAGAGCTCCGTTGCGTCGGCGCTCAGCCGGTGCACGGCGCGATGGATGTTGCCGTTGGCCTCCACGCTCATCCGTTGCTGGAGTTCGAGCACACTGCGCGGCCGCTGTGCGGTGGCAGCGTTGTCGAAATAGATCAGCGGTTTGCCGTAGATCTGCCGGTCGAGTGCGGGAAATAAAGGCCTTGTTTCCATAATCTCGCAAAAATAGTTATTTTTACAGAAAATTCTACAAATCCGAGCTGCTATGTACGAATATATCACCGGTCGCCTCGAAGAAATCACCCCAACCGACGCCATCGTGGAAGCCTGCGGCGTGGGCTACGACCTGATCATTTCCCTCAGCACTTTCTCCAAGCTGCAAGGCGCCCAGGGGCGGCAGGTGAAACTCTACACCAGCCACCTGGTGCGGGAAGACGACGAGGCGCTCTACGGCTTTGCCGACAAGGCGGAGCGCAGCGTCTTTGTGCAGCTCATTTCCGTCAGCGGCGTCGGTCCCGGTTCCGCCCGGATGATCCTTTCGGCCATGACGGCCGACGAAGTGCGGGAAGCCGTGCTCGCCAACGACGTCAACAAATTCAAGTCGGTCAAGGGCATCGGCCTGAAAACGGCCCAGCGCGTGATCCTCGACCTGAAAGACAAGATCGGCAAGGGCGGCGACACGTTCAGCTTCGACACGCCGGGCGGCGGCGCATCGGCCGTTCGCGAGGAGGCCCAAAGCGCCCTGACCCTGCTCGGTTTCGCCAAGCCCGCTGTCGAGAAGACGCTCGACAAACTGCTCAAGGAGACCCCGGACGCTTCGCTTGAAGACCTGATCAAGCGGGCCTTGAAACTGCTGTAACTGCCTCAACACGCAGATTTTGGCTTTATTCGTAAAATGATTGTCAAATTTTTTGGCAGTCTGGAAAGGAATTTGTATATTTGTGGCGCTGAATAGTGTGAACTATGAAAACACCCGCTGAACTTAAATACACGAAAGATCACGAATGGGTCCGCGTCGAAGGCGACGTGGCCATTGTCGGTATTACCGATTTCGCCCAAAGCGAACTGGGTGACATCGTCTTCGTCGACATCCAGACGGAAGGCGAAACCTTGTCCAAAGAGGAAGTTTTCGGCACGATTGAAGCCGTGAAGACGGTCGCCGATGCCTTCATGCCGGTTTCCGGTGAGGTGGCTGAGGTCAATCCCGCGCTCGAAGGCGCTCCTGAACTGGTGAACTCCGATCCTTACGGTGAGGGGTGGATGATCAAGATCAAATTCTCCGACCCTTCGGAATTTGATACCCTCCTTTCTGCTGCGCAGTATGAGGAAATAATCTGATTTGTAAAAATCAAAAATGTGATGTGTTCAAGGGGAATCTCAAACGAGGTTCCCCTTGGTTATTTGAGTTGACGGGGCTCTGCCGCGTGAAAGTCAGGCGTTTTTGTAGGTTTCGGCGATGAGGTCCGCGTACAGGACCTGGAGATTGCGGCGCTTGAGCTTGAGGGTCTGCGAGAGCATGCCGTTGTCCGTGGTCCATTCGTCAAAGCGGAAGTGCACTTTCTTGATGTTCTCGTGAGCGGCCAACTGGGTGTTGACAGCATTGACACAATCCATCAGAGCCTTGACAATTATTTGATTTTCAAGCAATTGCTCCTTATTCTCCACTTTGATTCCCTTCTCGGTCGCCAAGGCGTTGAGTTTGCCGTAAGCCGGGATGATGACCGCCGAAGCAAACTTCTCGCCGGCACCGAACACGAAGGCGTTCTCAATATAGTCTGTCTCCTTGAGCAGGGTCTCGATGACCTGCGGGGCGATATATTTGCCGGACGACAGCTTGAAGATCTCTTTCTTGCGGTCTGTAATCTTAAGGTATTTGCCGTCTTTCAGGAAGCCGATGTCGCCTGTATGGAGCCAACCGTCGCTGTCGATCATTTCACGGGTCGCTTCAGGGTTCTTGTAATAGCCCAGCATCACGTGCGGGCCCCGCGTCAGGATCTCGCCGTCCTCGGCGAACGAAAGTTCCGTGCCGTCCATGGCCTTGCCCACCGTACCGATGACATTATACTTGTCGGCCGGGGAGTTCACGGCAATCACCGGGGATGTTTCCGTCAGGCCGTATCCTTCGAAAATATAGAGTTTGGCCGCATTGAAACAGCGCACGATCTTCGCCTGGATCGACGATCCGCCGCTGACGACCAGCATTTCGTGGCCGCCGAGATTCTCACGCCACTTGCTGTAGACCAGTTTGTCGAAGAGTTTCTGTTTCTGCAGGTAGAACCAGCCTGTATTCTCGTTATCGAAGTTGTTGGCGTACTTCCAGGCCGCATCGTAGATCGTGTGTTTGAAGCCCGTCAGTTTCTTGCCGGCTTCTTCCAGCTTGCCATACATCATTTCCAGCACGCGCGGAACGGCGCAGAAGCCGTCGGAATGGCAGTCCTTGAGATCGGAAGCGATCGTAGCGAGACTCTCCGCATAATAGATGCTGATGGCCAGTTCCTGATACTCGTAGTTCATGGTCCGTTCGTACATGTGGCAGAGCGGCAGGAAACTCACCATGCGATGGCTGTAGTTCTTGGTCTGGCGGAGGGCGTGGCCGTGGGAGTCAAACATCATGTTGCGGTGCGAGAGCATGACGCCTTTCGGCACACCGGTCGTACCGGAGGTATAGACGATGCTGGCGCATTCGTCCGGGCTGATGGTCTTCTTGTTTTCTTCCACCACGGGACCGAATTTCTCTTTGTTCTGGCGGCCCAGCTCATACAGTTTCGACAGGGTCATGACGTCCTGGACTTCGTCGCTTTCGTCGAAGAGCAAGAATTTGATGTCACGGTCGACGGACGCGGCGATGGGCGCTACACGTTTATAAAGAGAGGCCGAGCCGACGGCGATGAGTTCGGCATCGGAGTGGGTGAAGATATGGAGATAGTCGTCCTTGCTGAGCGTACTGTAGACCGGCACGTGCACCATGTGGGCCAGATTGATGCCCATGTCCATGAAGTTCCACTCGGGCCGGTTGTTGGTGATGGTGATCACCTTGGTCCCGGCCTTGTATCCCAGGGCGAGCAGGCCGTAAGCGACGGAATGGGCAATTTCATAATACTGGTCAATGCTGTATTTGATCCATTTTCCACGGGTGCGGCGTGCGAGGATGTCGTCTTTGGGCGGATAGGTTTTCAGGTTTTCGAGCAGGTCGAACGTACGAAGGATTTCCATAGTATAAACGATTGATTCTACAAATATAATAAAAAAACGCTCTGCTTCGCTATGGCATTTGTCTCGCTCCCAAAAAAACGCTCCGCCTCGCTCTGGTATTTGTCTCGCTCCCAAAAAAGGTCGCTTCGCCAAATACCACCCGCTCGGCTGCGCTTTACACAGCGGCATCAGCCGCTAGCGGAGGCCGTTGCGAGAGCCCTTGCAATAGCAGGCCGGAGCGGCAGGTCTGGGCGGAGCCCCGTAGACACATGTTCCACGTGGAACAATCGTTTTCTATCTTCCGAAATAAACCAGCAGGACAGAGATGTCGGCGGGGGAAACGCCGGAGATGCGGGAGGCCTGGGCGATGGTGCGGGGACGGTAGCGGTCGAGCTTGATACGGCACTCCATAGAGAGGGCTGAAATTTTAAAGAAGTCGAAGCTGTCGGGAATCTCAAGGTCTTCGAGGCGAAGAATCTTTTCAGCCAGTCGTCTTTCCCGGTCGATATAGCCGGCATATTTGATACGGATCTCTGCCGCATCCCGTACTTCTTCATCAGCTTCGGCCATTGTTCCACGTGGAACATTTTCCAGCAAACCAGACAAGGTAACATCCGGACGAACCAGCAGATCGGCAGCCCGACGGGAATTTTCAAGAGGAGTAGAGCCCACGGACGCCAAATAGGGATTGACGGTTTCGGGTTTGAGGGAAAGCGCCTGCAAGGATTCGACCAGTGTGTTTACGCGGCTATACTTATTTATAAATGTTTCCCACCGCTGATCCGAGACAAGGCCGAGCTCACGGCCAAGCGGCGTCAAGCGCTCGTCGGCGTTATCCTGACGCAGCAGGATACGGTACTCGGCGCGGGAGGTAAACATGCGATAAGGCTCATCGACACCTTTCGTCACCAGATCGTCGATCAGGACTCCGATATAGGCCTGGTCGCGCTTCAGGATGAAAGGTTCTTTGCCCGCCAGACGCAGATGGGCGTTGATGCCGGCCATCAAACCTTGGGCGGCCGCTTCCTCGTACCCGGTCGTGCCATTGACCTGGCCGGCCAGGAAAAGGCCGTCAATTACTTTGGACTCGAGGGAGGGCTTGAGCTGCGTCGGATCGAAGAAATCGTACTCAACTGCATATGCCGGCCGGAAAATCTTGACATATTCGAGGCCCCGGATGGCCCGCAGCGCAGCCAGCTGGGTTTCCAAGGGGAGCGATGAAGAGAAGCCCTGCAGGTAGTATTCGTTGGTATCCCAACCTTCCGGCTCCAGAAAGAGCTGGTGGGAGTCTTTGCCGGCAAAGGTGCGAAGCTTGTCTTCGATGGACGGGCAATACCGCGGGCCTATGCCCTGGATCCGGCCCGTAAAGAGCGGCGAGCGGTCAAAGCCCGTACGCAGGATCTCATGCACCTTGGGATTGGTATGAACCAGGTAGCAGCACTTCTGCGGGCGGCCCAGTTGAATCTGCGTCGGCTCTGCAAGAAAAGAGAAACGGGCCGGACGCTCATCGCCATCCTGTCGCTCGAGTTTCGTCAAGTCGAGCGAACGGGCGTCGATGCGGGGCGGCGTGCCGGTCTTCATCCGGCCGACGGTCAGGCCGGCCGCCGCCAGGCGACACGACAGCCCTTTCGACGGAAGCTCTCCGATGCGGCCGCCTTCCGAGGTCTCGGTTCCGACAAAAAGTCGTCCTTCCAGGAAGGTACCCGCCGTTAAAACCACACTTTTGGCTGAAAATTCTGCACCCATCGACACACGAACGCTTGAAATATTCGATTCTCGGAGCGTTATGTCAACGACCGTATCTTGCCAAATATCTAAGCCACAGGTATTTTCAAGCACTGATCGCCAGTTCGTCGAAAAGAGGCGTTTATCACACTGGGCGCGGGGACTCCACATGGCGGGTCCTTTCGACCGGTTCAGCATGCGGAACTGGAGCGTCGAGGCGTCGGTCACAAGGCCCGAAAAGCCCCCCAACGCATCTATCTCTCTGACCAACTGACCTTTAGCAATGCCGCCCATCGCCGGATTACACGACATCTGGGCGATTTTGTTCATGTCTTGCGTCACCAGCAGCACGCGCGAACCCAGCCGCGCTGCCGCCACCGCCGCTTCACAGCCGGCATGGCCAGCCCCGATTACGATAATATCATAGTCAGCAACCATGCTGCTTCGCGGCTCGCATCTGCTCGAACAGCAGCAGGGCCCGGTTCTCCGCCGCGCGCATCCGCTGCTGCTTCCAGGGCGTCGTGTCGTCGTAGCCGATCAGGTGCAGCAAGCCGTGCACGATCACCCGGTGCAACTCACGCTCGAACCCTTCGCAATAGGCCTTGCCATTGATCCGCACCGTGTCGATGCTGATATAGATGTCAGCGCTCACGCCCTGGCGTCCGGTCTCTAGATAGTAGTCGTCTGAGTTGTCGAACGTGATGATGTCCGTCTCGTAGTCATGGCCCAGGAATTGCTGGTTGATGGCTTTCAGATACGGGTCGGAACAAAAGATGTAGTTGAGTTCGCCAATTTCGTAGCCACGTGCGGCGGCAACTTCCTGTAACCAGCTACTTATCAGACGTTTCCCCTTCGGCGAGAAAGACGTGTCTTCCTTGAAATAACGTATCATAAAATTTTATACCTTTGCATGATGCTACTGAAAGCACGACAAAAATACAAAAAACTACGTAAACCATAACATTATGTCTAAAGTTACAGTCATCGGCGCCGGCAACGTGGGCGCTACCTGTGCAAACGCCATTGCACACATGAAAATTTGCTCGGAACTCGTTCTTCTCGACATCAAGGAAGGTCTTTCCGAGGGTAAGGCTATCGATATGATGCAGACCGCGAAGATGTACGGCTTCGACACCCGGATCAAGGGCGTGACCAACGACTATGCCGCCACCCGCAACTCCGACGTGATCGTCGTCACCTCCGGTATTCCCCGCAAGCCGGGCATGACCCGCGAGGAGCTCATCGGCGTCAACGCCGGCATCGTCAACGGCGTGGTCAGCAATGCGCTGAGATACTCCCCGAAAGCCATCTTCATCATCATCTCCAACCCGATGGATACGATGACCTACCTGACTCTCAAGGCTACCGGCCTGCCGAAGAACCGTGTGGTCGGCATGGGCGGACAGCTCGACAGCAACCGCTTCTGCTACTACCTGAGCCAGGCCCTCAAGGCCGCTCCGAGCGACGTGGAAGGCATCGTGATCGGCGGTCATGGCGACACGACGATGATTCCGCTCATCAGCAAGGCTACCTACAAGAGCCAGCCTGTCACCAAGAAACTCAGCAAGGCTGTGGCCAGCAAGGTGGTCGCTGACACGATGGTCGGCGGCGCTACCCTGACCAAACTCCTCGGCACCTCCGCTTGGTACGCTCCGGGCGCTTCCTGCGCTGCCATGGTGAAGTCCATCCTCCTCGACGAGAAGAAGGTATTCCCTTGCTGCTGTTACCTGGAAGGCGAGTACGACCACGAAGACCTCTGCATCGGCGTTCCCGCCGTCATCGGCAAACGCGGTGTCGAGAAGGTGGTCAAATACGACCTGACCAAAGAAGAGAAAGCTGCGTTCGACAAGAGTGCCGCCGCTGTGAAGAATGTTAATAACGTGCTGTACGAGAGCAAGATTTTATCTCGCTAACTGTCAGTAAGTTATAAAAAATCCTTCAAAAGTTTTGAACAATTTTCTGCAAGAAAAATTGGATTAATTGATTTTTTCTTCTTAATTTTGGGTATTGTACTGTTGTATACGGCGCAATAATTGATAAGCAATAACAAAAAACGTAACGATATGGAAAGCAAAATTTCTCCCAAAGCTGACCTTACGAAGAAGAACGCACTGTTCCTCGAGATTGGTCTGATTGTCGCTCTCGGCATCTGCCTGCTCGCGTTCGAATGGTCTTCTTCCGACAAGGTTGAAACGATGGACCTTACGGCCCAGACCGTGGCTATCGAAGAAGAAGAGATCATCAACACCCAGGAGCAGCAGGAAATTCCCCCGGAAGTTCCCAAGATCCCGGTTCTTTCCGACATCATCGACATTGTGGACGATGACATCCAGGTAAATGACGACCTTTTCATCGACATGGAGGACAATGCAAACCTCGGTGTGGAAATCATGGACTACCACGCTGCTGTCGAGGAAGAAGTGGTCGAAGAGGAAGCCATCCCGTTCGCGCTCGTCGAGGAGAAACCGAAATTCCAGGGCGGTGACGCCAACACGTTCTCCGCTTGGGTGAACAAGAACCTCCAGTATCCGGAGATCGCCAAGGAGAATGGCATCCAGGGTCGTGTGACGCTGCAGTTTACGGTCAACACCGACGGCTCCGTCAGCGACGTGAAGGTGCTTCGCGGCGTGGACTCCTCGCTCGACAAAGAGGCTGTCCGTATCGTCTCGATGTCTCCGAAGTGGACGCCGGGCAAACAGAGAGAGCGTCCGGTGAAGGTGGTTTACAACTTCCCGGTCGTATTCCAGCTCCGCTAAGCGGAAGGGTTTTTACAACACGAATGGCCGCCCGAAAAGGCGGCCATTTTTCGTTTCCTAAAATAAGACTATCTTTGTAGAAAATCTATGTCCATGAAAAGGCTTCTCGTTTCCATATGCCTGCTGACGCTGTGTGTCGTCGTCATTGCGCAGGAAAACGGCCGCGGCCGGATCCGTGATTTCGGCATTGAGCCGGGCATATTCAAGCCGGGCGAATACAACGCCATTACCGATGTGCCGGGCGTGAAAGTGGGTCAGGTGACCCTCATCGAAGGGGAGGACGTGCGCACCGGCGTGACGGCGATCGTCCCGCACGAGGGCAACGTGTTCCGCAAGAAATGCCCCGCCGCCGTGTACGTGGGCAACGGCTTCGGCAAACTGGCAGGCGTGACGCAGATCCGCGAGCTGGGCAACATCGAGACGCCCATCGTTCTCACCAACACACTTTCCGTGGCACAAGGCATCGAGGGTGTACTGAACTACTCCCTCAACGTAAAAGGCAATGAAAACGTGCGCAGCGTCAACGCCGTGGTGGGCGAGACCAACGACGGACAGCTCAACGACATCCGCGGACGGCACGTCACCGCGGACCACGTGGTCAAGGCCATCCTGAGCGCGAAATCGGGCCCTGTGGAAGAGGGCTGCGTGGGCGCTGGCACCGGCACCGTCTGCTTCGGCTGGAAAGGCGGCATCGGCACCTCCTCGCGCGTGCTGCCGAAAGACCTGGGCGGCTATACGGTCGGGGTCCTCGTCCAGACGAACTACGGCGGCATCCTGGAAATCGACGGTGCGCCAGTCGGCCGGCGCCTGGGCCAATACAGCTTCAAGAAGAGCGTTGAAAATCCTGACTACCAGCTCAATCCGGATGGATCGTGCATGATGGTCGTCTTCACGGACGCGCCCCTTGACGCCCGCAACCTCGAGCGCATGGCCAAGCGCGCCATGCTGGGTCTGGCCAAAACCGGCGGCATCGCCTCGAACGGCAGCGGCGACTATGTGATTGCCGTGAGCGTAGCGCCGGAGAACCTGATTGACGAAAGCACCGACAAATACTACCCGACGCTCCTGCACAACGACGCCATGAGTCCCCTCTTCGAGGCAACCATCGAAGCAACCGCTGAAGCCCTCTGGAACTCCCTTTTCATGGCTACCGACATGACCGGCCGCGGCGGCCTCACGGTCGAAGCCCTGCCGATCCCGTCGGTGCTGGAAGTGTTGAACAAAAAAACCAGCGCTCCGCGGAGCGACAATCGATGACGACAGACAATGTACGAAACCGTAGACAACAGCATCCCACAGGCAGCCTTCGTCGCCCTAATCACCCGGCAACAAGACGAAGACCAGGTCAAAGAATACCTCGACGAACTCCAGTTCCTCGCCACGACCGCCGGCGTCGAAGGCACGAAACGCTTTACCCAGCGCCTCGACCATCCCGACTCCCGCACCTACATCGGTTCAGGTAAACTCCAGGAAATCAAGCAGTACGTCCGCGAAAACGAACTCGACTACGTCATCTTCGACGACGAACTCTCCCCCTCACAGATGCGCAACGTCGAGCGCGAAATCAATGACCACTGGCCCGACCACCACTGCGTCGTCGTCGACCGCACCGGCCTCATCCTCGACATCTTCGCCGAACGCGCCCAAACCGCCTACGCCAAGACCCAGGTCGAGCTCGCCCAGTACCAGTACCTCTATCCGCGCCTGACCGGCATGTGGACGCACCTCGAACGCCAGCGCGGCGGCAAAGGCGGCCTCAACATGCGCGGCCCGGGTGAGAGCCAGCTGGAAACCGACCGCCGCATCGTGCTCGACAAGATCACCCGCCTCAAGGAGCAGCTGCGCAAAATCGACCGGCAGATGGCCTCCCAGCGCTCGAACCGCGGACAGATGGTCCGCATCTCGCTCGTGGGCTATACCAACGTCGGCAAGAGCACCCTCATGAACCTGCTGGCCAAGAGCGAGGTGTTCGCCGAAAACAAACTGTTCGCGACACTCGACACCACCGTCCGCAAGGTCGTCATCGAAAACGTCCCCTTCCTGCTGAGCGACACCGTGGGGTTCATCCGCAAACTGCCCACCCAGCTCGTGGAATCGTTCAAAAGCACGCTCGACGAGGTGCGCGAAGCCGACATCCTGATGCACGTGGTCGACATCTCGCACCCCAACTTCGAAGACCAGATTCGCGTCGTGAGCCAGACCCTCAAGGAGATCGGCGCCCAGGACAAACCGGTCTACATGGTGTTCAACAAGATCGATGCATACCGCTACGAGCCCTACGACGAGTTTTCGCTGCAGGAAAAAACCGAGAAGAATTTTACGCTGGAAGAGCTGAAAAACAGCTGGATCTCACGGGAACACACGCCGTGCATCTTCCTGTCGGCACGCGAGAAGATCGGCGTCGACAAGCTCCGCAACGACCTCTACAAGATGGTCGCGGAGATCCACGCCGGGCGCTATCCGTTCAACAACTTTTTGTGGTAGCTACGCGAAGCGCAAAATGGCATCGATGCACGCCGCCGGCTGCTCGATGAACGAATTGTGGCCCGCGTCCGGAATCAGCGCATACTGCACCGCCGGGAAGAGTTTCTTCATCTCCCCGACCCGCTCCAGCGCCAGGAAGGCGTCGTGATCGCCATGGATGAGCAGCACCGGCACCGGCGGCTGTTTCAGCACGTCCGACAGGTCATCGCGGCGGCGCAGGCCTTCGATCGAAGCGATAATACCTTCGGGGTCGTGCGTCTCGCAAAGTTCCACCGTCTCGCGGATCTTTTCGTCACACGCGCGCAGATTTTCCGCATAGTACATGTTCGGAATCGAGAGGTCGGCTACGGTGATCAGTTTGCCCTGGGCCACGAATTGTTTTTCACGGCCGCGGTCCTCGATTTTCTGGGGAGAATCAGGATAGGGATGCGAGTGCAGCAGGATGGCTTTTTCCATGCGCCCGGGGTACTCGCGCAGGGCCTGGAGCGTAACGTAGCCGCCCATGGAATGGCCGGCCAGGATGGCTTTGTCGACGCCGCACTTGTCAAGCACGCCCATGACGACGGCGGCGTCGAAAGAAAGGGTATTGACGCGTTCGCCGTCGGGTCCTGCGGGGGCGTAGTCGGTGAGGCCGTGGCCCGGCAGGTCCAGGGTAATCAACCGGAAATGCGGTTTCAGCGCCTCGATGAGCTCGTTGAAGATATACATGGTTTCGAGATAGCCATGCAACAAAACGAGGGTCTTCGCTCCGGCGGGCGATTTTTCGTCTTTCGTATCCCAAACGTGAACGGTTATTCCGTTCGCAGTCATGAAGAATTCCATGTCGTTTATCCATTTGCTTCACCGAACACCACCCGCTCGGCTACGCAAATACGTACGCAATATTATTCAATAATTAACGGTTGAATGTACACCGCCTTCCCTTCGCAGGGGCCGTCGATGACGATGCGGACGGCCAGCACGGGGCGGCCGGCGGCCGGCACGACGACACGGTTGTACATATCGAATGTGCCGCAATTCACAAAGTCCTTGGCGTCAGCATATTTCACCTCCACGTGTCCTTGCGTGACACCGTAGAAATTGTTCACTGCGTCGGCGGTCTGGACGGTGATCCGGCTGCAGTTCAGGGGCGCTTCGAAGCTGAACAGCACCTGGTCGCCGGCTTTGGGGGCACCGGCGCTGCGCAGGGGCTTGCGGGCCTCATAGAGCGTCAGGTTCTCCACCGGATAGCGCGGGTTGACCTGGAGGGTCGTTTCGACGCGCACGGCGGGTGTCAGGTACTTCCGGGCGCCCGGCACTTCCACTGTCTGGCTCTTGATATCGCCGTAGAACGTGGCGAAGCGAAGCTTCTCAGGCTGGTCGGTCACGACCGGGCCCGTCACGACGGGAGAGGCGAGAGTCGGTTCCGTGCCGTCGAAGGTATAACGCACCACCATGTTGGGATAGGGGCTGCGGACATTTCCGCGCGCATCGACTTCCGGCATCGGAATGCGGAACTGGATGCCCATGTTGCGCAGGCGCTCGAAATGCGTGCGCATCAGGCGCTCGTCGAAATCGGCGTAATCGCGCTTTTCCTGCGGCGTCCAGCCCACTTCGGCCAGCGCGCTGAGGCGAGGATATAGCTGATATTCAGAGAAATGCGGCGGATAGTACAGCAGTTCTGCCCAGAGCCCGCCCTGCAGGCCTTTCACCAGGTGTTCCTTGCCGCCCGACAGGTCGAGTTCCTGCAGCGGGTCGAAGGAGTAGACCCGCTCCACGTCAATGATCGTGGCCCAGCTGTGACCGCGCTCGGCCGGCGTCTGCTTCATGTCGAGGTAGAGATAGAAGCAGTTCTGTGTCACCACGGGGAAACCGGCGTCGATGGCTTTCTGCATCACGTTCTGGTTGTGCCACACCAGGACCAGGTCGTTGCGCGACAGGGTCTCGGTCGGGATGATATCTTCCCAGCCTTCCAGGGTTTTGCCGTACTTGGCCAGGATGGTTTCCATCCGCTGGGCAAAATAGCCCTGCAGCTGGCTCTCGTCCGTATAGCCCATCTTCTTCATCACGGCCTGGCAGTCCGGGCAGTGCTTCCAGGACTCCGTGGCCACTTCCTCCACGCCGATGTGGAAATATTTCGACGGGAAGATCGAAGCCATCTCCTTGATGATGTTCTCGAGGATCACATAGTTCTTCTCACGGCCGACGCAGAGCACGTTATGGACTTCGCCCTGTACGCTCTTGATCTCGGCGTCGTGCCGGCAGACCATTTCCGGATAAGACACGGCCAGTGCCTTGGAATGGCCCGGCAGGTCGAATTCGGGAATGATCTCGATGTTCCGCTCGGCGGCATAAGCCACGATCTCCTTCATCTCCTCCTGGGTGTAGTAACCGCCGTAGCGCTCGTTCCCGGAGTTGAAAGCCGGCTCCAGCGCCTCGTCGGGACCGCGCCAGGCGCCGACCTGCGTGAGTTTGGGATATTTCCTGATCTCCATGCGCCAGCCGTTGTCGTCGGTCAGGTGCCAGTGGAACTTGTTGATCTTGTGATAAGCCAGCCAGTCGAGGTGACGCAGGATATACGCCTTGTCGAAGAAGGTGCGCGACACGTCGAACATGCTGCCGCGCCAGGGAAACCGCGGCTGGTCGACAATCTCTACGCAAGGGATTTCCCACTGCCGGAGGAGCAGGGCGTCGGGGCCGGAGACACGCCGGTACACCTGCGGCGGAAGCATCTGCAGCAGCGTCTGAATGGCGTAGAACTCCCCTTCGCGGGTCGTGGCGCTGACCAGGATGCGGCCCGGCTTCACGCTGATGGCATAACCCTCCCGGGGAAAGGACTTGGTGCGGACGAACTCGATGCGGCCGGGCTGGCTGTTCCAGCTGTCGCCGCGGCGGTCGAACACGCGGTCCAGGTGCTGCTGGAGATACTGCACGTTGAACGGGTCGCCGCCCGTGATCTGCAGGTTCTTGTCGAAGACGAAACTGGCGCCCTCATCGACCTGCACCGAAGCCGGCTTCGGCACGAAATCGAACTGCGCCATCGCGGGCAGGCAGGACGCCAGCATCACGGCCGCGGTCAGAAAGAGTCTGCGAACGCTCATATGTCAGTTAGCGGAGAACAATGTTCGATATATAATGCATGCTTCTGCCGTCATCGCAGTTGCAGTCGATATAGGCGTTTCCGTTGTCGTAAAGTTCCAGCTTGACTTCCCATTTGTAATAGCCTTCGCCACCTTTGAACTTGTAGACATACTCGCCTTTGTCTGCCTTGGAAAAGTCCTTCTGCAGATCGACTTTCTCATGGTCGAAAACGATGGAAATCTCATCGATGCCGCCCATGTGGGGCTCGTGGGACACGCCGATGAAAGGAAGGCGGGTATCCACTTCATTGCCTTTCAGCGTCAGGACAAACTCTCCGTTGCAGGATTTGGAGGGCATCCCGTTCGGGATGATGCGGCTCACTTCCAGTCGAAGGTTGGGTTTTTCAATGGCACGGACATAAGCGGCCTGGATTTTCTCGTCCACGGCGGCCTGTTTTTCTTTCGAAAGCCTGCCATAAGGGCTGCATGAAACGAACATCATCGCTGCAAGGGCAACGAACAGAAGCTTTTCCACGTTTTTCATCTTGGTAATTCCTTAAAAATTTGTCAGTAAAGATACAAATTATTGCAAATATCTGTGATAATTGCGATATTTGTATGTTATTGGAACAACTAATATAACGTTATATGACTGAATTGATTTCTAAGGTTCCGGAAGGACCGCTCGAACTGAAATGGTCGAAGCACAAAGCCGACATCAAAGTCGTAAGTCCTGCCAATAAGCGTAAAATGGAGATTATCGTGATCGGCACCGGTCTCGGTGGCGCCTCCGCAGCCGCTTCGTTGGGAGAACTGGGCTACAATGTCAAGGTCTTCTGCATCAGCGACTCACCGCGCCGCGCACACTCCATCGCAGCACAAGGTGGCATCAACGCTGCCAAGAACTACCAGAACGACAACGACTCGATCTACCGTCTGTTCTACGACACCATCAAAGGCGGTGACTACCGCAGCCGTGAAGCCAATGTCTACCGTCTGGCCGAGGTGAGCAACAACATCATCGACCAGTGCGTGGCCCAGGGCGTTCCTTTCGCCCGCGACTACGGCGGACTGCTCGACAACCGTTCGTTCGGTGGTGCGCAGGTGTCCCGTACGTTCTACGCCCGCGGCCAGACCGGCCAGCAGCTGCTGCTCGGCGCGTACGCCGCCCTGAACCGCGCCGTGGCCAACGGCAAAGTCAAATCCTATCCGCGCCATGAGATGCTCGACCTCGTGATCATCAACGGCGAGGCCAAGGGCATCATCGCCCGCAACCTGACCAACGGCAAGATCGAGCGATTCGGCGCCCACGCCGTGGTCATCGCTTCCGGCGGCTATGGCAACACCTACTTCCTCAGCACCAACGCCATGAACTCCAACGGCTCGGCCGCCTGGCAGTGCTACAAGAAAGGTGCTTTCTTCGCCAACCCGTGCTTCGCGCAGATCCACCCGACCTGTATTCCGATCCATGGCAACCAGCAGTCCAAGCTGACCCTGATGTCCGAGTCGCTCCGCAACGACGGCCGCATCTGGGTGCCGAAGAAACTCGAAGACGCCAAGAAACTGCAGGAAGGCAAGATCAAAGGTTCGCAGATTCCGGAAGAAGACCGCGACTACTACCTCGAGCGCCGCTATCCCGCATTCGGCAACCTCGTCCCGCGTGACGTGGCTTCCCGCGCCGCCAAGGAGCGCTGCGACGCCGGTTTCGGCGTGAACAACACCGGCAAGGCCGTGTTCCTCGATTTCAAGGACGCCATCAGCCGCCTCGGCCGTGAAGTCGTGGACGCCCGCTATGGCAACCTCTTCGACATGTACAAGGAAATCACCGACGTCGACCCGCACGAAGAGCCGATGATGATCTATCCGGCCATCCACTACACGATGGGCGGCCTCTGGGTGGACTACAACCTGATGACCACCATCCCGGGCCTGTACGCCATCGGCGAAGCCAACTTCTCCGACCACGGCGGCAACCGCCTCGGCGCTTCGGCCCTGATGCAGGGCCTGGCCGACGGCTACTTCATCCTGCCGTACACCATCGGCGACTACCTGGCCAGCAAGTTCAAGGAACCGAAGACCGACACCAACGCGCCGGAATTCGAAGCGGCCGAGAAAGCCGTTCAGGAAAAGATCGACAAACTGATGAGCATCAAGGGCAAACGTACCGTCGACTCCATCCATAAGGAACTCGGCCATATCATGTGGGAATATGTGGGCATGGCCCGCAACGAGGCCGGCCTGAAGAAAGGCATCAGCCTCATCCAGGACCTCAAGAAGGAATTCTGGTCCAACGTCTATGTGGCCGGTGAAACGGGCGTGTTCAACCAGGAACTCGAAAAAGCCCTGCGCGTGGCCGACTTCCTCGAGATCGGCGAGCTGATGGCCCGCGACGCCCTCAACCGCAACGAATCCTGCGGCGGTCACTTCCGCGAGGAGATGCAGACCGAAGAAGGCGAGACCAAACGCGACGACGTCAACTACATGTACGTGGCCGCTTGGGAATACAAGGGAGAAGACAAGCAGCCTGAACTCCACAAGGAACCGCTCAAGTTTGAATTCGCCCATGTGGCAACCCGCAACTACAAAGACTAATTTAAAGGAAGAAGTGATATGAATTTTACTCTTAAGATTTGGCGTCAGAAAGACGCGAAAAGCAAAGGACATTTTGAGACCTATCAGGTGAAAGACGTCTCGGAAGACACTTCTTTCCTGGAGATGATGGATATCCTCAACGAACAGCTCATCAACGAGAAAATCGATCCGGTGGCGTTCGACAAAGGATGCAAAGGACAGCACAGCGGTCCGGTCAGCTTCGACCACGACTGCCGCGAAGGCATCTGCGGCGCCTGCTCGCTCTACATCAACGGCCGTGCCCACGGTCCGGAGAGCGGTGTCACCACCTGCCAGCTCTACATGCGCAAATTCAAGGATGGCAGCACCATCACCATCGAGCCCTGGCGCAGCCGCGGCTTCCCGGTGATTAAAGACCTGGTGGTCGACCGTGGCGCCTACGACAAGATCCTGCAGGCCGGCGGCTTCATCAGCGTCAATACGGGCGGTGTTCCCGATGCCAATGCGATTCCCATTCCGAAGAAAAATGCGGATGAAAGCATGGACGCCGCTTCCTGCGTCGGTTGCGGTGCCTGCGCTGCCACCTGCAAGAACGGTTCCGCCATGCTCTTCGTAGCAGCCCGCGTGAGCTCGCTCGCCCTGCTGCCGCAAGGCAAGATCGAAGGAGCGCGCCGTGCGAAAGCCATGGTGGCCAAGATGGACGAACTGGGCTTCGGTGCCTGCACCAACACCCGCGCCTGCGAGATGGAGTGCCCGAAGCACATTACCGTCAGCCACATCGCGCGCCTGAACCGCGAATTCCTCAAAGCCAAGTTCAAAGACTAGTTGATAACTGAAAAGGATTGTTGAAAAATTATCCGCTTGTTGATAGAATCCGGTTTGATACCAGGCTGTACAGCGGTTTTCAACAAATCCTTTATCAACGCCTGCCTTTTACGCGGCTTATCAACAAAAGGGCACCCATTTCCTCCCATCGATGAAATGGGTGTTCGTTTTCTGTTGAAACGCCTATGGATATTTTCACATCCGTTTTTTATCAACCGTTTCAACAGGCTTAGAAATACCGGGAAAAAGAAATTTTAAATTTTTATTTTATTAATTTTGTGTTGTTGACAACGTTTGTGGTGTTATGGCTGACTCTTTCAATCCCCGTACGGAGACCTCTTTCCGGGAGAGTGAATTCGACAAGGTGATCCGTCCGCAGAATTTCGACCAGTTCTCCGGACAGGAAAAGGTGCTCGAAAACCTCAAGATCTTCGTGAAAGCGGCGCTTTTGCGGGGTGAAGCGCTCGACCATGTCCTGTTTCACGGCCCTCCGGGCCTGGGAAAGACCACCCTGGCGCATATCGTGGCTTCCGAGCTGGGGGTCAACCTCAAGATTACATCCGGTCCGATTCTCGACAAGCCCGGCGACCTGGCCGGCCTGCTGACCTCCCTGGAGGAAGGCGATGTGCTGTTTATCGATGAAATCCATCGCCTGAGTCCCATTGTGGAAGAATATCTGTATTCCGCGATGGAAGATTACCGCATCGACATCATGATCGATAAGGGACCGGGTGCCCGCAGCGTACAGATTTCCTTGAATCCGTTCACGCTGATCGGTGCCACGACGCGCAGCGGCCTGCTGACTTCGCCGCTGCGGGCCCGTTTCGGGATCCAGTGCCACCTGGAATATTACGATGCGGAGGTGCTCTTCCACATTATTAAAAGAAGTGCGGCTATCCTGGATATTGAAATCGAAGATGCTGCTGCGAAGGAGATTGCGCTGCGGAGCCGGGGTACGCCGCGTATCGCGAATTCACTCCTGCGGCGGGTGCGGGACTTTGCACAAGTGCGTGGAAACGGTGTCATTGACTTGGAAATCACCAAGTTTGCCCTCAATGCGCTGAATATCGATACGCGCGGACTTGACGCCATCGACAACAAGATCCTCAATACCATTATCGATAAATTCAATGGCGGACCCGTGGGTGCCGGAACGATTGCGACGGCGATCAGTGAAGATGTGGGCACGCTGGAGGAAGTCTATGAACCTTTCCTGATCAAAGAAGGTTTCCTGACGCGCACCCCGCGCGGACGCGTCGTTACCGACCTGGCATACAAACACCTTGGAAAATTGAACCAGAACCATGAAAAAGATCTTTTCTCTTAGTATCCTGCTGGCAGTGAGCCTGTTGGTTGCCATTCCGTCGGATGCCTGCACTTCCGGCATCTGGACCGGCAAATCCACCCCTGACGGCCGTCCCTTGCTATGGAAGCATCGCGACACGGGCGAACTCAACAACCGTATCGAGTTTTTCCCGGCCGGAAACGGACGTAAATACAGTTTTCTGGGTCTGGTCAACAGTCCGGTGCAGGACGGCGAAGTCTGGACCGGTACCAATGAAGTGGGTTTTTCCATCATGAACACGGCTTCCTATAACCTGCAGAGCGAAAAAGCTGACTTCGAAGACCAGGAAGGCGCAGTGATGTATCAGGCGCTGGGCAGCTGCAAGACGCTCAAGGATTTCGAGAAAATGCTCGACAAGATGAAAAAGCCCCGTGGCGTGGAAGCCAACTTCGGTGTGATCGATGCGGAAGGCGGTGCCGCCTATTACGAAGTCAATAACACCGAATGGCGCAAAATCGACGTGAACGATCCGAAGATCGCGCCGGAGGGATTCCTGATCTATACGAATCATTCCTATACCGGCCGGAAGGACGAAGGCATGGGATATGTCCGTTACAACACGGCCAATATCATCACGCACCAGGCCTGGATCCGTGGTGAGCAATTCACACCGCAGTGGATTTTCAACAACCTGTCGCGCAGCTATTACAACTCGCTGCTGGGCATTGACTTGAACAAGAATCCGGAACTGGCGCCGGAAGGCTGGTTTGTGGACCAGGACTTCATTCCGCGCCGCAGCACCAGTGCCTCCATTGTGGTGAAAGGTGTCAAACCCGGTGAAAACCCAGACAAGACGGTCATGTGGACCATCCTCGGTTATCCGCCGGTGGGTATCGCGGTACCGCTGCAGGTGGCCGACGGTTTCCATCAGCCGGACGGTGTCATGAAGCAGGAAGGCAGCGACAACTGCCGCCTGTGCGACGAAGCCCTGGCCCGTCGTGCAGAGGTCTTCCCGCTGCAACGCGGCAATGGCAAGAATTATTTCAACGTGCGCAAAGCCCAGGAATACAGGCGCGAACTGGCTCCGATCGAAGAAGCTTATTTCCGAAAATTTAAATGATTCTTTCCTCCCAAGCCGTCCATATTGCGAATTCCGTGAAGCGCGCCGTCCAGGGTGCGCTTCATCTTGTGATTGCCGACAACAAGAAGGAAGCCTATTTCCTGGCCTCCGACCTCGACAATTTTTTCCGCGAAGAGAATTTGTTCTTTTTCCCGGCCACCAGCGAAAAATCTGAATACAAGAAGAATACGGCCCTTCTTCAGCGTACCGCCACACTGTCGGCCCTGACCCGCTGGACCTCTTCCCCCGTCAGTCCGGAGACTCCGGAACAAGTCCGGGGTGACGATGATCATGAAGATTATCTCATTACGAAGGAGTTACTGACGAAGGAACTGCTTCCTTCCGTCATCATCGTCACGTATACCGAAGCTGTTGAGGAAAAGGTCCTTCGGCCCAAATCCATCCGTTCGGCGGTCCTGACCCTGCGGAAAGGAGAATCCCTGTCGCATGGCAGCATCAGCGACATCCTCTTCGAAGAAGGCTTCCGGAAAGTCGACTTCGTGACACAGCCGGGTGAATTCGCCTTGCGCGGCAGCCTGGTCGATATCTACAGTTTTGCCGACGAGCGGCCGCTCCGCATCGACTTTTTCGGCGACGAGATCGAGTCGATCCGCTGGTTCAACCCCGACAACCAGCTGTCCGCCGGCGATCCGCTTCCGGAAATTTCCATCTATCCGAACCTCGATGAAATCGGTGAAGCCCAGGAATATGCGAACTTCATGGACGTGCTTCCCGAAGGAACGGTCATCTGGGATTTGCGCGACGACATCTTGCAGAAAGAGGAAGGCAACATCGTGCCGCAGCCGGCTTTCGCCAAGAACTTCCAGCTGCTCTCCGACGACATCGTCCGCAAGCAGATCGAAGGCTATACGGTCACGATCCTCTCGCCCAACGAGAGCCAGACCCGCCGCCTGAAAGAGATCCTGCGCAACGTCTCGCCGCAGTTCCTGCCCGTTTCGCTGCACGAAGGCTACATCGACAAAGCCTCGAAGAACTGCTATTATACAGACCACCAGATCTTTGAGCGCTACCATAAGCTCAGCATCCACCGGCAGGTGGAAAAAGCCGAGCAGATGACCATCAACGATCTCAATGCGCTGCGCATGGGAGACTACATCGTGCATATCGACCACGGCGTGGGGCAGTATGGCGGCCTGGTGAAGACCCATGTGGGCGGCCGCACGCAGGAAGCCGTCAAGTTGATCTACCGCGACGGCGACGTGGTGTTCGTGTCGATCCATTCCCTGCACCGCATCTCGAAATACAAGTCGCGCGACGGGGAGCCGCCCAAGATCTACAAGCTCGGCAGCAAGGCCTGGGAGAATCTCAAGCGCGCCACCAAGTCGAAGGTCAAGGACATCGCGGAAGACCTCATCAAACTCTACTCGGAGCGGCAGCAGTCCCGCGGTTTCGCGTTCAGCGCCGACACGTTCCTGCAGCAGGAGCTCGAATCTTCTTTCATGTTCGAGGACACCCCCGACCAGGCCACGGCCACCGAAGCCGTCAAGGCCGACATGGAGAGCATCCATCCCATGGACCGCCTGGTCTGCGGTGACGTGGGCTTCGGCAAGACCGAAGTGGCCATCCGGGCCGCCTTCAAGGCCGTGTGCGACAGCAAACAGGTGGCCGTGCTGGTGCCTACCACCATCCTGGCCCTGCAGCATTGGCAGACCTTCCAGCAGCGGCTCAAGGATTTCCCCGTGAAAATCGACTATATCAGCCGCCTGCGCACCGCCAAAGAGATCAAGCAGATCGGCGAAGATATCGCCAGCGGGCGCACCGATATTCTGATCGGCACCCACAGTATCCTCAATAAAAACCTGCATTTCAAGGATTTGGGTCTGCTCATCATCGACGAGGAGCAGAAATTCGGCGTCGCGGCCAAAGAGAAAATCCGGCAGATGAAGACCTCGGTCGACACCCTGACCCTCACCGCCACCCCGATTCCGCGCACCCTGCAGTTCTCGCTGTTGGGCGCCCGCGACCTCTCGATCATCAACACGCCGCCGCCCAACCGCATACCCGTCACCACGGAAGTCATCCGCTTCGACGAAGACTATCTGGCCGATATCCTGAACCGGGAGCTGGAGCGCGGCGGACAGGTGTATTTCGTGCACAACCGCATCGAAGATATTTTCAAGATCTACGACATGCTGCACCGCATCTGCCCCAAAGCCGAGATCTGCGTGGCCCATGGGCAGATGGAACCCAAGGAGCTGGAGGGCAAGATCCTCCAGTTCATTGCCGGCGACTACGACATCCTGCTCTCGACCACCATCATCGAAAACGGCATCGACATTCCCAACGCCAACACGATG
>Ga0129306_1000500_pt1 | contig 61392 bp, 65 predicted proteins | sample P827metagenome_FD_94438 | JGI IMG/M metagenome (GOLD analysis project Ga0129306, IMG submission 94438) | Capybara group fecal microbial communities from Wisconsin, USA - P827 metagenome | ecosystem: Host-associated > Mammals > Digestive system > Large intestine > Fecal | place: USA: Wisconsin... | reverse complement strand
TTCATTTTCAAATACGTTTAAGTGGTTATAGAATCAGCGTACAAGTAAAGCACCCCGGGTATCCCTCCCGAGGTGCAACCACTGAATCCATTTCAAAAAATCGTGTAAACGATGTATGAAAATGAATGTCAGTGGCAAAGGTACGCATTATTTTCGGGATTTACCTTTCTTTGGCTGACTTTTTCGCTCTGGGAACGAAAATTCTGTCTGGAAAGTCTCGCGGTTGAGGGTGACAACGGCATCGAAGGAATTGCCCTGCTTGCTCTTGAAGCCCTTGATGATTCCCGTCCTGCCCTCGGTCAGCAGAGCCTTCAACTGGTCGTTGGTCAGTTCCTTCCCAGCCTTTTCGCGGAACACATGACAGTCACAGGCGGGATTGTCGCACTTGACGACCTTCTTGTAGAACTGCATCGTGCCTTTCCCGCACTTGGGGCATGGGATGCCGATGCCGTTGTGCTCAAACCTGTCCTCCAAGGAGAGAAGTTCCCCGACGATGCTGACAGTATAGTCCTCGATGCCCTTGCGGAAGTCCTCGGCGTTGTATTCGCCCCGCTCGATCCTGGCAAGCGACTGTTCCCACTGGCCCGTCATGGCGACATCGGCAATCTGCTTGTCTTTCAGCAGGTCATAGATGAACAGCCCTTTCTCGGTCGGGATAAGCTGCTTGTTCAGGCGGATCATGTATTCACGGGCAATAAGTGTCTCGATGATGGCGGCACGGGTGGCTGGGGTTCCGATGCCACAGTCCTTGATAGCCTGTGCCAATTCCTCGTCGTCGATGCTCTTTCCGCAGTGTTCCATCTCGGACAGCAGCGTGGCCTCGGTATGGATGGCAGCGGGTTTGGTCTTGCCCTCGGCCAGTCCCCATCCCGTGACGTGCAGTTCCTGACCTTCCTTCCAGTTGGGCAAACGGTTTGCATCTGTGTCCTCGTTCATGATGAATCTCCAACCTTGCTGACGGATGACCGTGCCCTTGGCGACAAACGGTATTCCGTCCACATCAACGGTGACAGTGGTCAGTTCCTTGACGTACTTGTCAGAGAAGGCTTCGAGCATCCGGGCGACGATGAGGTTGTAGATTTTCTTGTCGTCGTTGGACGGGTACTGCGGCTTTTCGCCTGTAATCAACAGGGCGTGGTGGTCAGTGACCATCGAGGCATCGACGCTGTGGCGGTTGGGCTTGTGAATGGTCATGGAGAGTGCACCCCACTGCTCATTGTCGGCCAGTGTGCGGAGTAACTTGGGTATCTCGTCGTACACGTCATCGGGGATGTAGCGGCTCGACGTGCGGGGATAGGTGATGGCCTTGGCCTCGTAGAGTTTCTGTGCGATGGCCAGTGTCTGCTCGGCAGTGAAGCCGTACTTGATGTTGGCATCCTTCTGGAGCGTGGTGAGGTCATAGAGCAAGGGCGATTCTTCCGTCTTTTCCTTGCACTCCACCTTGGAGATGGTTACGCTGTTGGCAGACTTCAACTTCTGATAAACGGCTTCGGCATCAGCCTTGTCTTTCCATCGGTCTGAGGTCAGGAACTTGACGGCCTTGCCGTCACCTTCGGTAGTGAAGTGCATCTGCCAGAACGGAGTCGGCACAAAATTCTTGTTCTCTAAAAAGCGATGACAGACCATTGCCAACGTTGGTGTCTGCACACGTCCGAGGCTGTATGTTCCCTTTCCTGCTGCAATGGTCAGTGCCTGGGTGGCGTTGATGCCCACAAGCCAGTCGGCTTCGCTTCGTGCCTTGGCAGACAAGAAAAGGTTGTCGTAGTCGTGGCCGTTCTTAAGGTTTTTCAGCCCTTCCTTGATGGCCTTGTCGGTCAGTGAACTGATCCAGAGACGCTGAAACGGGATGTGACAGTCGAGATATTGATAAAGATAGCGGAAAATCAGTTCGCCCTCGCGTCCGGCATCGGTAGCAACGATGATCTTTTCGGTATGCTCGAAGAGGTTCTTGATGACGCGAAGCTGCTCCTTCACCCCGTCATCCTCTTTACCCTTGGCATCCTTGCGGCTGACGAGCTGGAATACGTCGGGGATAATGGGCAGGGACTCGCGACGGAATCCTGTCACTCCGTAGGCTTCGGGCATGGCAAGTTGTATCAGGTGACCGAAGGCCCAGGTGACGCAGTAGTTGTTGCCTCCATAGTAACCGACTTTTCTTTCCATAGCGCCGACGACACGGGATATTTGTCGTGCGACGCTTGGTTTCTCTGCGATAATGGTAATCATATTGTAAAAATGGATTCAGTGGTTTTACACATTATTTAATATATACGCGCGTGAGAGGTGGACAGCCGACAGCCATCTGCGGCTGTCCACACATTGCGCTTCTCAGGTCAGAGCTTCGGGCCTCGCTTCTTCTTCTCTTCCTTCTGCTCCTGCTTCTCACCCTCGGGCTTCTGTGACTCCTTCTGGTGTTCGTTCTTAGGAGCCACCTGTCCCTTCTGCAGTGGCTCATCCACCTTCTTGGTGGCCTCGTTGGTCTTTCCCTGATGGTTGACTGCCACCTGTGTCTCGCTCTCGTTGGCGGGGGCTACGACCTTGCCCTGCATCGGGTCGTTCTTCGAGACAAATGGCTGGTTCTTGTCGGGATAGAACATCAGGTACATTGTGGCCGTCGAGCCGTCCTTCAGTGGATAGTTGTCAAGTTTCACCGACTTGCCTTCACGGTAGTCCTTCTGCTGCTCTTCAGTCAGGGGGATGCCCTTCCATTTTGTCAGGTTCTTGATGCTGCCGTCTTCGTTCGTCCAGTCCAGTTTGCTTTTCTGGTTCTGCTCTTGTGCCACTTCCTGACGGCTACTGCCAGGGACAAAGGATACGTTCTTGCGGTCGGCATTCACCTGAAAGTCCACGGTGAACTTCTGTCCGTTCTCACCCTCAAACAGTTTGTCCTTCACGATTCCGCCCTGCTTGAGCAGTTCCATCTCTTCGGGAGTGAACTTCACGTTACCCACACTCTCACGAAGATGCAGTTTGCTCACGGGATAGTGTACCAGTTCGTTCGTCTGCTTGTCGTAAGACACGAAGCACTCCTGCATGGTGTTATCTTTCACGTTGAACAACGGAACGACCTTACCGAGATTGCCAGTCTCTTTCAGAGCCTTGGCATCCTCCTTGGTGAAGGTGTAGCCCATGTACTCCGCATTCTCCAGCTTCTGTTCCTTGCGCACGAAGTGAGGCAGTACGCTGTAGGTGCCGTCCGGCAGTCGCGTCAGTTGCAGACGTGCAGCGGCCTTCACCTTCTGGTCGTAGATGAGCATCGTCACATCGAGCAGCCCGGACTTGCCGAAGTTCAGCATGTTGTCCTTCGCTCCCGTCTTCTCCAGCACCTCCTTGGAGATGCCAAACCTCTCTTCAATCTTTTCCCAATTAACCTTGGACTCGTCGATGGGCTGATAGCCCTGATTCTGGTTTTGTGCCATAATAGCTAAAAATTTAAATTGTTAATGAATAATGTTATTTGTTGGCGAGAATACCGCCGTCTTTCATCGTTTCCGTCAAGAATTCCTCGGCCCAACGCTTATCAACTTTGTCGCTGTTCTCCTGAACAAAGCGGATGACGTCACACTCCCGATGATAAGCCTTGTTTCTAAGTAGGATATGGGGAAGTCTTCCCTCCATGCGGTAGTTGGTGATGCTGCGTCGGCAGATATGCAGCCTGTCTATCAGTTCCTGAGTGCTGTACATACGCTCACCTCTTAGGTAAAGAACACCCTCATGATTCCTCATGTTTAGGTCATCTACTAACAGTTTTATCATCTTTTCCTGCTGGTTCATCTTCTTGACGATGCTGCGCATACACTCCATGAAGCAGTCCTTGTCCAGCATCTCCTTCTCTCCTTGTTGGCTCGTCTGCTCTTCCATATCTTAATCCTCCTTGCGTGATAGAATGTTCCTATTCTTCTCTATGCACTCTTTACGGATGGCAATGAGATTTTTCTGACTCAGCGGCCTCATGGTGATGCCAGCAAACGCATCAATGTCTGATAGCCTATACCACACCTGTCTGCCAAAACGCTTGTAAGCCAGTTTTCCATCAGAGCGGTACTGCTGCAACGTCCTTCCACTGACGCATAGCAAGCGAATGGCCTGACTGTTATCCACCCAAAAGTCATAATCCTCATAGGTGACGGTCTTTATGGAGTCCTCCACATACCTTTCTATCTTCTTGATGCGGTCTGTCAGTTCCTGCCAGAGTCCGCTTTCTATCGTTATGACATCCATAATCTTTAGTCTCTTTTTCTGTTTGACGGTGCAAAATTACCCTATCCGAAAGACTTCATTTGTCAAGTTGATATCAAGTTGATATGAACTTTTTTCATCTTTGCCCTCCATGCGCTGCTTTTGAGGGCAATTCTGCGCAAGTTATAGTACAAGACTGCGCCGTTTGCCGCTTTACGGTTACTTTTGCAGCCGTTTAATGATTAAGACATACGAGTTATGGAAATATTAGCAATTGAAAAGAAAGCATTCGAGACACTGTTGGCTGAGACGCAACGCCTCACCCGGCAGGTCGAAGAACTGAGTCGCAAGTGTCAGGACAAGCGGTTGCAGAAGTGGCTTACCAGCGAGGAAGTCTGCGACATCCTCAAAATCAGTCAGCGTTCATTGCAGACTCTACGCACAAAGCATAAGATCTGCTATGCGCAGTTGGGACGCAAATTCTACTATCATCCAGAGGAAGTGGAATTGGTTATCAAACAATCTGGCAAATATCATAATACATAATAAGGTATAGCATGGATGAAAGAATACTTACACTCAATGATGAATTGATAGCAGGAACAATAGAGGCTCTGCGTAAGGCAAGCCGAAAAGCAGACAAGTTGATGGACGATTACAAGCCAATCCTTCATGGTGAACGACTGATGACTGACGGAGAACTGGCAACAGTCCTTCGTGTCAGTCCACGTGCATTACGAGACTACCGTAACGATGGAATCCTACCCTATATTCGAATGAAGGGCAACATTCTCTATCGAGAGTCTGATATTGAAAAGGTGCTCAAAGCCAGTGAACATAGAATCCTATAGGCACCATTTTATCGATGTTTTCAACATTTTTGTAAAACGTTTAGTCATTTATGGGACTTGAAATTGAATAAAATGAGATTTTTTCGGCGCTTTTTACCATCTATTTGCGTTGAAATCGGCAAAAAATCACTTATTTTGCTACTTTTTTTACTTTTCTTTTTCGTATGTGCCAGAAATTTTGTAATTTTGGCGCGTATTTCTCGTAAGAGAGTACACAAACATATTTGCTCAAATTCTCACACCGAATCAGCACCTCGATAAGAGAAAAAACGAGCAAAAACTAATTCCTGTTGGAGTGTGCGCATAAGCGCAGGCTTCATCCATAAGGAATTAGGGGTCGTGCTGAACCTGGTGTGAGATATGGCAGTTGTCTGCGCTTTCTCTTTATCTAAAGGTTAGTGCTGATTAAGCCATTAACTAGGGTACTAACCGCTATAGCCAAAGAGCAAATATGGATATTCCGCTTGCGCTTGACAACATAGGAATCCGACAAGGATTAAAGAGATATAAAAGAAAGTCTTCAACGTTCAGTCATATGGCTGACGTTGTGGGCTTTCTGTGTTTTTGGTGCTCTGCACACCTAGCACCTAGCGGAGAATAGTTAAAAAACGTTAATGACGGTTACTTTCTTCCAATGTTATTCATTAATCTACAGGAAATACAAAAGTAATATCGATTAAACAAATAAAATTATGAAGAAAAGAGTTTTATTATTGGTAAGCTTAATTATTTTAGCAGCACCGTCAGTTGTGAATGCACAAAGTAATTTCTTTTTTAATTTTTATGGAGGTTCGACAAATATGTGGTCAAACATATATTTACAGTTACCTTCTGCAATTGTGAATGGTTTGGTTTCAGCTGCAATAGATGCAGATGACGAAAGCATCGGAGGAGGCTCTATACGATATGATTTTTTCAAAATAAAAAATAATGGAGAAAAAGTATCTGTAGATGATGGTAGCTATTTTGGTTTTAAAAGCAAAGACATGTTTAGCAACATTCAATATGGATTAAAATTCGGATGGCAGCCGGAATTGTCTCCCTTCGGCATATATGTTTCATGTGCATATCAATTTAATAAATTCCGTGCACAATTTGATTCAAATATTGATCAATGGGAACAGTTCAAAATGCATAGTGTCAGACCTGGTATTGGAATTAGAATTACGCCCTTGATCAATTTGCTAGAAGAAGAGGGTTGGAGTCCAGTCCTCGAAGTAGGAACTAGTTATAATTACTATTTTAGCTGTAAAGCTCCATTTGATAGTGACAAAGCTCAATTTAATAGTGGCATGATTTCTACATTTGCAATTGGTGCAAGATTTGAAGAAGCTGGATCATTAACAGGAGGCGTAGAATTAGATCATTATTCGATTTTTAACAAAGATTTTACTCCCGATGGAATTACATATCCTTACAAAGATATGAAATCCAGCAAATTCACTATATTCATATCATTTTGTCATGACTTCTAATTATTTAATTATTTAACATTATGAAAGAAAAAGTTTTTTTATTGATTTGTCTTATGATTAATCAGTGTTTCTGTTCATGTGCTTCAGGAGCTTCCAAAAAGAGTGAAGAAAAACCGATTTGTGCTCAATGGATGCAACCAGATTCTGAAGCCTACAGCAAATTGGGAAAGCGGCTTGCAACGTTGCTTTTCGCTCCCAAGAGTGTTAAATGTTATCATCTAATTGGTAAAGAAACTATTGCCAAAGATGATGTGGAAATCGAGAAGAATTTCGTAAGAGATACTCTTCTGGCAACTCTTAAATCTGATGAGATTACAGTATTGCAGTATGCACTTCTTAAGCCAGCCAAAAGCTATAGGAATGATAGTATAAAAGTAATGAGTCCCTATATGCCTATTTTGGAATTTGAGTTCTCAAATAAGAAAGAAAAGGCTCATATTGTGATTTCTTTATCAGATATGACCTGGACTTTGTTCTATGACGATAAGCGGCAATTTAACTATACATATGCTAATGAGGAACTTTTTGCTCAATTCTGTAATTATTATGTATCACTTTATAGAAATAAAAAATGAAACACTTTATTAAAATACATGTATTGTTGGTTTGTATGTTAATTACTACAAACATCTTGTCCTATGCCCAAACTGTCCATGCGATAATAGCTTGTAATACTATTGATAATAGTATTGGGGTTGGTATGACTTCTGACATGAAGAATATGCGTAATGCAATTCAAATTATTGTCAGTACTTTGGATTGTGAATATGAAGAGAAAGTATTTGATGGCAATAGTTGTACCAAAGCCAACATTACCAATTATATTAATAATATGGATGTAGAAGAGAATGAAGATGTTGTAATTTTCTTCTATGGAGGTCATGGTACTCATGCCTTGAATGATGAAGCTGATCCTTGGCCACAAATGTGTATGAATACAAATATTGAGTCTCTCTTCATGCGTGTTGGTTCTGTTGAAAAACTAATCTCTAATAAAAATCCTAAGCTCTTTGTCATTTTAACGAATTGTTGTAATAAAGAACAAAGTGGAGTTACAATAAAGCCATTATATGCGCAATCTGCTGGTCCCACTATGCTAAATAACTATAACGCTGCAGCATTTAAAAAATTGTTTCTTGATACTAAAGGTAAAGTAATGATGACCAGCAGCAAGCTCGGTCAGTATTCATGGTGTGGTCCTAATGGAGGACTTTTTACCAATTATCTTCTTGATGCTTTTGATGCTGTCGGAATGAATAAAGTATCTGCAGATTGGAATTCGGTATGCAAATATACACATGATAAAACTCTAGAATGTAATAGTTTACCTGGTGGAGCAAAGCAAGAACCCTATTATGAATTAAAGGTTAAGGGTGAAAAAGGTGGTACTGTTCCCCCTCCTCCCCCAAGTACAAGCGACTTGTTTAACGCTCTACAGGTTCTTGTAAATCGTTCTATTTCAAAAGATGAGCGGCTTGGAAAAATTTCTCTCATAAAGAACAAGTATTTTACAGAAGATGCACATGTTGTAACAGTTGGGCGAAACGGAACTTCAAGAATTATGTATGAAGATGTTTCGGATTTTCTCCGACGCCTTGCATTATCAAGCAATATTAAGCAGATCAATGTTATAGAGGGAAATAGTCAAGGAAGAAATTCATTGATTACGGTACATGAAGTTAGATATTAAAATAGTTGAAATATGAAAACGTTAAGAATATATTTAGTTATAACTGTTTTGTGCGTACTTCCATTTAAATCTTACTCCCAGAACGATTTAACGGAAGAAGATAAGGTGGAACTACAAGAAAGAGTTAAAATAAAGGTGGAAGAGTTTCAGCAATACCTTTCGGATATTGTAAATACAAATCTGACGGACAATCAGCGTAAGAGTTCAATAGAGTCGGCGTTAGCATTGTTTATTGGTAAGGGTGAAGCTTATTCGATAACTAATGAATATGGGGAGAAAGAGAATAAAAAGCCTGTAAGAATGCAGATCTCAAGTATTAACCACAGTGCTACACGTTGGTTGACAATGAAAAAATATTTGAGTAATCAATATAATAATGTTCATAAGTATGGCAAAGTTGAGATTCAATCAGCAGATGTTGTACGAGTGGATAATATTTACAAGGTTGGAGAAGGTCGTTATCAAGCCGTAGCATATTTCTGCCAAAAATATGTTGCTTATAGAGATGGACGAAGAGTTTATGGGCCAGACATAACCGGCAAGAAAGTTATAGTGCATATAAGTGCCATTGAGATTCCTGGAGGTTATGTCTGGGATGCTAAACTTGGTGATGTTTATGTTACTTCTACTAAAATAGGGGAACTGTAATAAATTTTTTATTTGTGCATTGCTTTGGCAATGCACAAATAATGTATATTCAAATATATATATATATGAAAAGAACTCTTTTTTACATTTTGGCATTGTGCTTTATGATTCAAACACCAGTTTGTGCCCAGTCTCTTCCAGATATGACTTTGTCTTTGGACTTTAAAGCTGAAGTTAAAAGTTTAGAAGAGTTTATGGCACGATTTAATGGAGATGAGATTAAACCGGGCATAGCTAATGATAAGAATTTGAGAAAAAATAATATTTTAGGTTTATTTGACTCGAATATAAACAAGAAAGGAGCGTCTCGGGAACAATTTGTTAAAGAATTGAGTGAGTTTGTTGATTCTGTTATTGTGAATAATACCAGATTCAGTATATCAAACTCTAGGCTTTTGGCTGAGTGTGTTTGCAAAATGAAATACAAAAAGAAATCGATAAATTTAACAATAGTTCTTCAAAGCGAGGAATACAAAAAGAACATGTTTAGATGGACCATTGTGGGTATAAAAGGATTGTCAGAAGCAGGAATCTTGCCAGTTGATAAAATTTATCCAATTAGTCCTGCGGAACATGAAATCCATTTTATAGGGTTACATGACTATTTAAACGCTAATCCCTCCCACGCATATGGATATAGAGGAAAGAATGTAAAAATAGATCCATTAACTGTTTTTCTGACATTAGTCTATGACGGTTCATTATTATTTGATATCGTGGAAAAGCAAACATTTCTTTTCTATGATATACCTGGATATGTTATATCTATAAATGAGATAACCCGAAGTGGTCAAAATAGCGGATGGTTAATTACTTCTTTTGAGAAATTAACTGATAAAGAAAAACAAAAACAAATAAAAAAAGTATTAGGTTATGAATAGAATTAAATTCTTTATCGTCGTGTCTTTAATCTTTGCCAATGCTAATATGTTTGCGCAGAGGAATTTTTATCATAGAATTGATGTAGGTTCTAGCAATATATATACATTTGTTTTGTCTAATCTTGCTACTGGTTATTCTAACTATTTCTCGCATGATATGCTTTTTGACAATTCATATGTATATACCTTATACAATGGCGAAGTTGGTGGTGATAAGATAAAAACAAAAGGGCATAATCCGATGGGAATGACTGCTCAAGAACTGTTTAATGATGCATTTGCAGGAATAAAACTTGGGTACCAATCTGATTTGAATGGGAGTTTTAATTGGGGTATTTATGCTTCAGGCCATTATAGGATCAATCAAATTCAAACCAAGTTTCCAACAATGGATGATTATACAAATGAAAGGTTTCAATATTTTAAACCAGGTTTAGGCCTTTTATTGACTTTTGGAGGAATTGAAAGTGTTGTCAAAGTTCAAATAGAAGCTGCTGCTAGATATGACTTCCCTATTGGGTATAAAGGTATATTTGGAAATGACAAAAATATATTGGAGAAAGGCTTGTCATCACATTTTTCTGCGAAAGTTGCAGGTTATACTTGGCTAAGTGCCGGTGTTTTTGCAGACATCAGTTTTTATGATCTATACAAGGGTGCTGGTGTTGACAAATTTAAACCATTTAGTTTTGGTGTAACATTTACCATAACACCGTTAAGGGGCGAAAGTCTTTATGATTAATTGATATTAATAGAAATGATGAATAAGAAAAAATGGCTTATTGCATATTTATTTGTATGTAATCCTTTAGTTATGCTGGCTATATCGCCGTCGACGCCTGCTGTTGTGGAATTGTTTTATGGGACAATGAAAAAAATAACGGGAGCAGATAGTGATGCAAATGCATATGATTATCGTGAGCAATTGAAAGACTGTTTTAGAGGCAAAAAAGACAGTGGAATTCCTGTTCCAAACGATTTTTTTGAATGGGGATATAAGACAGATTCTAAAATTACTGCCAACCAGTATGCCAATATGTTTTACGAGTTGTCATATCAAAAAAAGGCCCTTCGTATAGAGAAGTATACTATAGGGAAAAGTCATTATGTCAATGAAGCAGATCTGAAACAATATCGTAATCAAAGTAGTGGTCTTATTCAAACAGTCATAACAAAGACTTTTACGAATGGGAGGATTACGCGAACTTTTTCAGACACATTAATTGTAGAAAGGAATGAGATTGTTTTTTTCAAGAATGCGATTTCTGTAGATGACGGTGAGGACATTGAAGCACTGAGGGCCATTGCAGCGAGTTATTATACATCTAAAAGATATTATGATGCTTATAGGACGTACCAAAAAATAATTAAGATTGACTCAAAAAACGCAAATGCTTATTACAGATTAGGTGTTATGACGTATTACAGAGAAGGTTGTTGGTTTTCAAGCAAAGAGGCTACTCGCAAAGCAATTGAATATGTTGAAAATGCAAAAGCACTTGGCTTTAACAGTGACAAAACAAGTAAGACAATTTATTATATGAAACATCCCCAATCTATTTAAGAATGTTTAAAAAAGTATTTTGTTTATTTTTTTGCATCTTTACTTTATACAATTTTTATTGTTGTAAGGAAGATGAGCCTACCGTCTGTAACATTAGTTCAATCTCTCTTTCTATAACAGATGGTAAGATGTGCATTGCCCCAGTTTTTGGAGAAGATGATAATTGTACATATACAATAGTGTATAATTTAGATAATAATGAAATAGGGAGAATTAGACAACCTCCATATATTCTGGTATATGAGCTAGAGCCTGATGATATTATTATTGGACAACATGTTATACGTGTAGACTTTTATGCAAAACATGAGGGGTCTTCATATGATACTGACACATATATTGAAAGAAAATTTCGTGTAATATATACAATTGATTCTGATGGGTCGATAGAAATAGAGAAGGCAGAAGAAATTTAATAAAATAGGAATCGATATGAAGAAGAGCTTTTATAGATATCAAGAAATTAAAAAGTGCTTGCTTTTTAAAAGATATATATTCGTGTGTTTATTGTTTCTAATTCCTAGTACTTTTATTTTTTCTCAAACTAAAAGAGCTCTTGTAATAGGGTTAGGCGAACAATTAGATCCAAGTTGGGGTAAAATTAATGGAGATAAAGATGTTTTATATATTTTAGACATGTTAAATAAAGCAGGCTACACTAATATTTCCACAATTATAAATAGTCAAGCAACGAAAGAAGGTATTGTGTCTGCTTTTAATAAATTAGTTAAGGAAAGCAAGACAGGTGATATTATCTACATTCATTTTTCTGGTCATGGACAGAGAGTTACGGATGTAGATGGCGACGAAGATGATGGTTTGGATGAATCATGGATTCCTTATGATGCATATCAGAAATATTGCAGGAAGGATCATGGTGAAAAACACCTTATTGATGATGAAGTTAATTTATTACTGACAAATATTTATTATAAGGTTGGAAGAAAAGGAAAAATTTTAGTGGTTGTAGATGCTTGTCATAGTGGAGATTCTGCATTGGGAGTTGAGGAGACGGTACGAGGCGTTTCCAGTTTATTTGAAATTCCGTCAAAGCGGATCTCACATGCTTCTAAACAAAAGGAACATTGGTTGACTTTATGTGCATGTAGAAATTTTCAATTTAATCAAGAATTGAAAAATCCACAAGTTGGGATTCTGTCATATGCTCTTTATAAAATGGTAGGCAATGGTACTATTAATATGGGAGAGATTGAAAAATTTGTAGAGCGGAATAGGGGTGCATACCCTCAGACTCCGGTTTTAACTGGGGAAACGGACATTTTTTCAATTTCTGACTTTTTTACAAGATGAAATATATTTTCAGATGAGAATTATTCTTATTTTCCTTTTATTTATGTTCCAGTCTGTGGATTCTTTTTCTCAAATTCGTTTAACAAATGAGGAGTTAAAGGAAATCGAAGAAAGGACGCTAATTAAGGTCGAGGAGTTTCAACAATATTTATCAGATATTGTGAATACAAATTTCAGTGAGCATCAGCGTAAAGCATCAGTTGAGTCCGCTTTAGCATTGTTCATTGGTAAGGGAGAAGCATATTCAATAACTAACGAATATAGTCAAAGAGTGAACCAAAAACCAGTAAAAGTATATCTAAAAGATAGTGTTAATAATATAAGAGTTATGACGATAAAAGGATTCTTATCAAAATTGTATAATATTCCTCACCAATATGGAAAAATGAAGTTACAAAGTGTGGATATTCCCCAAATAATATCTTTATATGAAAATAATGGGGCTTATCAAGCTGAAGTCCAATTATGCAATAAAATTATCTTAAAAAATGATAGTATAACAGATTTAGTGACAACAAACAAGAGATTTTTCATTCCTGTCTCAACGACAGAACTACCTAATGGCGGAATTGTTTACGGTACTGGTCTTGGAGATATACATATCTTCGTATCGAAATAAGATAATGGAATCTTTTAATAATATGTTTTGAATACTATTAAATAATGGAAAAAGAGAATCAAATATCAAATGAAGAGGCCGCCACTATAGTTGATGGTGTCTTTCATCATAATAATAAAATGGGTACAGCCTTGTATGAAGTATGTCTAGACTATTTCAAGGGGCATTTCCACCCAATTAAGCCGGTGAACGATTATGACAAAGACGATATCTTCCAGAATTCTCTGGAAACTCTTTTGGATAAGATTGAAAATCGAAAAATATATGTAGAGGATGGAGAGCTAAAAGGAAAAGATGGGAAGTCGTTTACAAGTAGCTTGACCACCTACTTCATGGGTATTGCTTACCTAAAATACAAAGAATTTTTTAGAGTACCTCCTATGGGGTTTGCTGTTGATATTGATACGGGCCAAACTCACAAACTTTTGAATGATGCAGACTTATATAAGGACATTCTATATGACGATGAAGAAAATGTGACATTATCTATCATTGCTGACTGTATTAGTAAAATGTCTGAACGCTGTAATCAGATATTGACTCTATTTTATTATGAAGAGAAAGATTATGACGAGATTTTAGAGATTATGCCAACTTATAAAAGCAAGGATGCATTGAAGACAAAGAAGAACAAATGCCTAAAAACATTACGAGGCTCTGTAAAAACAATATACAATAGTTTTTTCATTTAATGTATTATGACTATGAATCAGGAATATCAAGATAGGATAGATAAATATCTTATGGGACAGATGTCTGAACAGGATTCCCGAGATTTTGAAAACGAAATTGCAAACAATCGTAGCTTAAAAGAACAGTTTGAATTCACAAAGAATGTCAAAGAAGCTATTGTTGGCAGAAATAGAAGACTTGCTCAGATTAAGGAGTGGAAAGAGGCATATGAAGCAAAGAATAAAACCGAAGGAGATTATCGTCCAACTGGGAGCGGGTATGAATATAGTATAAAACCCAAAGCTGAGATTAAATTGGAACCCCGAATTTCGACGAGACGTTATTTGTATTGGATTTCTGGGATTGCGGCCATTTTTGTAGTTGGTTTCTTTGTTATTTCCCCAATATTTTTTGAGAAAGGTGGAAGTCTTGACCAATCAATTTTTGTAAATGTTAGTAGTTTAAGAAGCACTAAGGACAATGGTGGTATTGCTAAGATAATTAATGAGGGTAATTATGGTTTGGCATTGGATCAGATAAATGAGAAAGAAAACGAACTTGAATCCGATATAATGCAAACAGAACAGGATAAAGACAAAATGGATGGCGAAGAGTATGCTTATTTGAAGGAGGTTTACGAAATACAAAAGGATGAGTTAAACCTGCTGAAGGCGTATGCTTTATTTGGTCTTAAGCGTACTGAAGAAGCAAAGAGTATTCTTGACGGAATGCGTCAACGTGATAGTAAATTTAAGGCGCAAGCTGATTCATTGTATAATTTGTATTAGTAGATTTTTCTATTCTAATTTATAGATGGCCGTCCTTTCTGGGCGGCTTTTTTTTGCTCTTAATGGTTACTTCATAATGCATTTCTGCATAAAAGAATAGAAGTAATCAATTAGAAGTTGCGCCCGACACAAACAAGGGAAATGAAAAGTGAATAACGCGGATATTGTAGAACAGCTTGAACGAATGTGTGGAAAAGTTGTATCACTAAAAAATGGATGGAGTAGTTTTGTTTACCATCATTTAAAGTTTGTATATATACCAGACCCTAAAAGCGATTCTGTAAGGATGACTATTCCCCATTTAACAAAAATAGGAGAATATAAAAAAGATAGACTGGAAAAGATCATAAACGAAACCAATAGAGAGGTAAAATTCATAAAGCTTATGTTTTTGAATAATGGTAGTGTTTCCATGAAATATGACTATAAAATTATTGGTGGAGTAACCGCAGCAGCTATAGTAAAACATATGGTGGAAACATTGTATTTGGCATCAGAATATTTTATGTTTAAACTACAGGCCTTATGAAACGTATTTTGCTATTTATCTCATTTTTGACGAGTTTTGTGTCACTGAATGCACAAAGTGACTACTATATGCGTCAGGCAAGGTCATACCAGCGCGAGGCGGAGTATTATACAAAGCAAGCACAAGGGTACGACAAAGAGGTTGCATATTATAATCGCCAGGCGCAAGGCTACTTGCGTGAAGCAGAGTATTATTCTAAGCGAGAGAAGTATGATCAGGTAAGGAGTTATCAGCGTAAAGCTGAAATCGCATCAGATAAGGCTGAGTCGTATAAGAGAAAAGCCGATAGTGCTAGAGATAAGGCCAAGTCCTACATGCGGAAAGCGGAAAATGCACTCCAGAATGCAAAAAAGTGAGACCTTTTGGTTACATCTTCCAGAATTGTGACATAAAAAGACAGAAACAACAATAATAATTAGAGGTTGCGCCCGGCACGAATTAGGGTATATGATTATGGCTACTTCAGTAAGTATATGTAATGAAAAGGCAGACAAAGCCATTAATGCGATGATGGCTACGGTAGTTGGAACAGCTCTCGTACCTGCACATGTAAATTGGGCACTTACAGCATCTGTAATGGGAGCAGGAGTTGTCGCTATAGGTCTTTGTTACGATATCAGATTGACCAAGGACGAGGGTTGGAAACTTGTAAAGCAGTTTGTTCTCAGTGCAGGATTATGGTTTCTCTCCATGAACGTAGGTTCAAAGATCCTTTCAGCCTTGATGGAGTCCACAGGTTTGGGATATGGTTTCGGGGTTGCAATGGATGCTGCCACATCAGCAGCTTTCGCATGGGCAATTGGTGCTACTAGCAAGGAATACTTCCAAAGGGAGTATCTTGGTAAGTCAAAACTTTCGAAGGACGAACTTGGAAAAATATTCCGTGACGCTTTTAAAAGCCAGAAAAATAAGTAATAACGATTAAAAGATTTACGACTATGTTTGGTGATTTTATAGAAAGAATTGGCGACATCTTCTCAGATGGTGGGAATTATAATCATGACGGGCATCATGACATTGTGAGTGGCTTGGAACATTCCGGGGTAGACCTTTCGATGTACAGTGCCGATGAGATTAAAGAGGCAATGAAGGTTGCAATGGGTACTGATGGAATAGACGGGCATGGTTCTAATTACGGTCATGATATTTCTTTTGGTGCTTCATCTGATGTGGATGCACGAAATGTGGCAAAGTCTATGTTGATTTCAAAACTCAGTTCAAATCATATTTATACAAGTAGTCTTTATACTGACAGACTATGGGGCGGTTTGGATTCTTACTCTGGCGATAAAGTCTATGATGCCATTAACGACGCTCGTGACAACCAAAGGATTTCTGCCTCTGTGTACAACGAGCTGATGGCTCTTCTTAAGAAGGCGTGTCATTCACAATAAGCAGTACGGATTATGAAAAAAGTCAAGAGATTATTCAATGTGCTGTTTAACCGCACGAATATCGACGAGAAAGAACAAGATTCTCAGAACTTGTGTGTTGAAAACGAAGGGGAGAATGATGGTGCAACATTGATTAAAAACGAGTCCTGGCTGAAACGAAAACAAGATTCCATTAAGGAAATATTCCTGATGTGCATGGCACCATATATGTAAAATGAAGGTTTTATTGGTAATGGTGAAATAGTAAGATAGTGTATTGTTATGGTAATGAAGTTGTTTTTCAGGAACTGGTTGGTACTGGCGTTATTGCTGGTACCAACACTTATGTCTGCACAAGAAGTTGTTGACAGCGTTGATGTGGACCCTTACGAAGGGATGATTATTGAAACATATTATACGGAAGATGGTGGGACTGCAAGTGACACCATCTATCTGGATGACCGCGATGAAGATTCGTTAAAGATTGCCCGGCATGACCTCAAAGAGTATGAATGGGTGGACATTTGTTCTGGGAATCCTAAGTATGCCATCGTGACTAAGGACGGGAAGAAAGGAATCTATGATATGCTGCTTCATCAGGAAGTAACACCACTGGAGTTTCGAGAAGTAGGCTTTTGTCGCCAGGATATTATGGAGGACAGTCTTTTCTTCAATATATTCTATGCAACAGAAGGAATAAAGCGCGGAATTTTGAGTGTGGACGAAAGTACCAACAATGTTTTGTCCATCTGGATGGATGACCCAGACGAGGTATATTCGTTGGAAGAATGTACGACACTTGATAAGAAGATGATGAAACGGGCCAAGAAACTGCTGAAAGCTTTCATTCGTCAGCAACAGATGGACAATGCTCAAATCGTCATTCTGGATGCCAAGTCTGGCCACTTGAAGACATGGGTTGCCTTAGATTCAAATATGGAAAAGGAAGATGCCGGTAAATTGCTATCTCACTCTTGTTCTGGTTCATTAACGAAGCCGTTTCATGCAGTGATGGCTTTAGAGAAAGACGGGATTTCGCTTGACAGTGTGTATAATGGTGTTAGTTACCGACAAGGCATCAAAGCATTCAATAATGACGTAATACTACGTGCTATTCAGAGCGGATATCGGCGGAGTGTGGCAGACAGGAAATGGAAAGAACTTGTTGACACTCAAGATCCTTCAACGAGTCCTTTCATTATAGCAGTTGGCTATAATAGCCTTGCTCACGATGGGAGTATGATTATTCCGACGATGAAAGCTGATAGCGTGAATGTAGAGGAACATGTTTTTACATCAGACATCCTCGCTAATCTACGTGAAGTTTTATGTGTCAAAGGAAAAGATTCTCCACAGTTGGCATGGTTGTATGACAAGACGGACTGGCTGGGATATGCAACTCAGGAGACCATCTATGGTGCCGGAGAAAAGGAACAGAACACCCCAGTGGGAACCCAAATCCAGTTTGCAGGAGTTTTCCCTGCGGAAGATCCACGCTATACAATCTGCCTTGTTGCGGACAAGCATTCGACAGATGTAACTCCATCTGTGTTTCAAAGCATAGTTAATCCATTGGTGGCCTGGTTATTAAGATAAAAGGTGTGTAAAACGAGTTATTTTTAAGGCGAAATAAAGAAAAAATACGTTCTTGTGTAAAATTTACGCAGAAAAAATTTGGAGAATTAAAATAAAAGTCGTACTTTTGCGTAAAAATTACACAAGATATGGAAAAAGAAGGGAAAAGTATTGTTGTTATGGGTGGGAGTTTTAACCCGCCGACGTTAGCTCACTACAGGTTGATGAAGGAGGCTATTGATGCGCTTGATGCAGATGTAGGCTTCTTCGTTCCTGTGAGTGATGCCTATCTGAAGAGGAAGATGCGACACAGTCATCCGCCCATTGTTCTGCCTCCAGAGCTACGTGTTAAGATGCTTCAGGCGATATGCTCAGAGGATAGCCGACTGCAAGTATGGGAGAAAGAAATGGCCATCGTCGCTGCAAGCACTACTGAGACGATGCAGGCCATTCAGGAAGACAACCCTGACGCAGAGCTATACTTCCTGATGGGAGCGGACAAACTGGAACTGCTGGCCCACTTGACTGAGAAAAGGGATTTCTTGACTGCGTTCAAAGTGGCTCTCTATTCAAGAGAGAACGACACACTTGAACAGACGTTGAGAAGCCATGAATTACTATCGGACTATCAAAATCGCATCATCATCCTGCCCCAGCCCGAAGGAACCGAGGGTGTTAGTTCGTCCTTAGTCAGGGAACGGATGATGAATGGAGAATCGAGTGAGAATCTGCTGTGCCCTGAGGTGTGGGAGTTGTTCAAGTCGTTCACACCGGCAGACTTCCCCGATACCATCAACCAGTTCAAAGGCGAGTATGATTTCTTGAACAATCGCTTTGGTTGCCGGTTTATCTGGCAAGGACTGAAGTATGGTAGTGCAGAAGCTGCTTTCCAATCCTCCAAGTGTGAGGACGAGGCAGAACGAAAAGTTTATGCTGGTTGTTCAGTAGATAAGGCAGTTCAGAGAGGGAAGAACCAGATACCATATTCAGGATGGGAAGCTGCACGCCTTAGTATCATGGAGTCTATTTTGCTGGCAAAGTTCGAACAGAACCCAGCTCTGATGGAAAAGTTGAAGGATACAGGTAACCGTATTCTGATTAACGGGAACAGTAAGGGAGAGACTTTCTGGGGTGTAGATCTCTACAGTTGGAAGGGAGAGAATCATTTAGGTAAAATCATTATGAAAATTAAAGAAAAGGAGACATTAATATGAAGTACGACATTGAAAAAATCAAGCAAATCGTTCGTGAGAAACCAGGTACGGCGATAATTTATTTTTGGGGCCACACACCTAATCCAAAGAAGATAACTGCTGCATGCCTAAGTCAGTGGTATGATTGTTATTTCGAGGTTGATGGAGTGCAATATCACACCACAGAACAGTATATGATGGCCAGTAAGGCTAAGCTGTTTGGAGATGATGAAGTTTATAATGAGATAATGACGGCAAACAATCCATACGACTACAAAAAGTTGGGAAGGAAAGTCCGTAACTTCGTGCCAGAGCCTTGGGATGCCAAGAAGTCAGAAATTGTCGTAGAAGGGAACAAGGCCAAGTTCGGGCAGAATTCGAACATCAAGGAGTTTCTTCTTTCTACCGAGGATGCTATTCTGGTGGAAGCCAGTCCATTCGATAAGATATGGGGCATAGGGCTTGATAGGGAAACAGCGATGAAAGGCACAGTTGACCAATGGCAGGGCGAGAACCTGCTGGGCTGTGCCTTGATGGAAGTCCGTGACTATTTGAGGGATTTAGAATAAAAGACTAAAGCAATGGAAACGACAAAAGGATCATATAAATACGAGTACCCACATCCGAGTGTTACAACAGACTGCGTGATATTCGGATTTGATGGAACAAAACTGAGAGTACTGCTTGTAGAGAGAGGTATAGAACCATTCAAGGGTCGCTGGGCATTCCCCGGCGGATTCCTGAAGATGGACGAGTCTGCAGAGAATGGTGCTTTAAGGGAGTTGCAAGAAGAGACGGGATTGGGTGGTGCTTACATCAAGCAATTCCATACTTTTTCTGACCCCAATCGTGACCCTCGGGAACGGGTGTTGACGGTTGCCTATTATGCACTTGTGAGGATGCAGGAGGTGAAAGGAGGTGACGATGCTGCTAAAGCAGAGTGGTTTGCATTGGACGAAGTTCCCTCGTTGGCCTTTGACCACGACCTTATATTGCGGATGGCATTGAAGGAACTGCGCAAGCAGATTCATTTCGAGCCAATAGGTTTTGAATTGCTGCCAGAGAAGTTTACCATTAAGGAGCTACAGCTATTATACGAAGCCATCCTTGACGTAAAGTTTGACCGTCGCAACTTCTATAATAAGATGATGCACCTGGAAATACTCACACAGTTGGACGAAACAGTGTTTAACTCCCCTAAGAAGGAGGCGTACCTCTTTAGGTTCAACCCAGAGAAATATGACGAGTTGAAGCAAAAAGGATTCAGATTGGAATTTTAGAAAAAAGAAATATGTACAAGAGAGGATATACGCCCGAAAGAATTTGGAAATTAAAGCCGAACGAGATCTTTGTGTTCGGCAGTAACCTTGATGGATTCCATGATGGTGGAGCAGCAAACAGAGCTTACAATAAATTTGGAGCTGTATTGGGACAAGGTGTTGGCTTGCAGGGACAGAGTTATGCCATACCTACTATGCAAGGTGGCGTAGAAACAATCAAACCCTATGTGGATGAGTTCATAGAGTTCGCCAAACTGCATCCAGAATCCAAGTTCCTTGTCACACGCATTGGCTGTGGAGTTGCTGGTTTCAAGGCAACAGAGATTGCGCCTCTTTTTAGGAGCGCTATAGACGTTGATAATATAATACTTCCAAGGGAATTTGTAGAGGTGATTCAGCCACATCCATCGGCAGAAGAATTGAAAGCCGTCAGGATGTGGAAACTTGGTGCAGGTAATTCTGCTAAGCGGTTCAATGGAGAGAATCCTATGCCTGAGAAGAAAGAGATAGCAACTAAAGATAGTTGGAAGATAAACCCCCTACCAGATAAACATAATGTTATCCCTATGGAAGTAAAAATTCCAAGTTGGGCTATGAATATTGTTAGGTATGGTCACATTCCTGATGCAATGGAGGACCATTGGTTCATGTATTGTGATGATTCGACCATTCGATATTATCGCAGTTGGACAGGCTTCTGTATCTATGTGGCAAAGTATGAAGTTGACGGCGTTGAATGTCGGATTACGCAGTTGATGGTGAATCGTGAGCCTGAACAGTATAGGGAAACAAATAATAATAAAGATATTGCATTATTTATGGCTTTGCTGACCGAAGAATATGGTGGCGATGCCAGTGAATATTGGAATCAAGCTCTGGATTAGTATAATTTACAGAACGTATGATATGATGAATGCGATTGGTTACTTTCCGTTCTCTTATAGCATTAATAATAAAGATGTAGAAATGAAGAAAATTAGAAAGAAGATGTTACAGTCGACGACCCTTGATGCTGTTAAGGCGATGAGACGTGGTGGTCGTGAGGCAGAGATGGAGATGCTTGGCCCTGGCTTTCATTCGCATAACAGAGTACACAAGTCGGATAAGATATATTCGCGTAAGATAAAACATAAAAGAGAGTGGTAATGTTTCAAGAATAAATAATTCTGATGGATATGTTTTTAAACGGATTATATTGGCCCAGGGAACCTGAAGGGATTCTTGTTTATGATCATGTATATGGTGGCTATATTGGAACAAAAATCTCCAAGGACAGGCCTAATTCAGTATGGGAATGGTTGAAGAAGATGGGTGTCACACGCATCATTGACCTAAGGTATGATTACAAGCCGGAGGCCTTCAAGTCACGTTGTGAAGAGTTTGGCATCAAGTATTTCAGTTATCCTATTCATAATAATCCTGAGACCATCGCAAACATGGTGGAGAATTTTTATGATTTCTCTGACATGATCATGGAGGGGCATTTCTATATGATGGGACATAGAAGGGCCTATATTGCTCTATGTCTGTACTGGGCGTTCGGCAATAATGCAGGACTTTATCCCATGGTGGCTAGACGTAGAATCGTGACAGATGCAGATGTGATGAAAAAGGCTTTGCCGATACTCAATGCATTTGCCAAATATAAAGAAGAGCACTTGGATGGCATGTTTGACAGGAAGAAGTATGCTGATGAACTCCAGGAGCGTATAAGGGAATTCAAAGAGTGTCCGTATCCAAGAAAAGTATGGTTTGAAATTTTCAATTTCGTAAGAGCGTTCCGAAATGATTCAGTGGTATATGATATTTCTGTGGACGGATTGGGCGTTGTCGGGTATCTGTACCCTTCAAGCCATGATGACGAGATTTGGGAATACGACATTACCTTCCGTCCGTCTGTAAGTGCAATAGCGAGTAGCTTTGAAGAAGCTCAACTACAGATAGCCAGGCATCTGTGTTGGAATATCCCCCATTCCATCAAGTATCCTGCTCTTCCACAATCAATGAAGATGGCTATTGGCATATTGCAAAAAGCTTTGGAATAATAAAGTTCTTGCATGTTATATGGTTACAATTTGCCCATTAGCAACATAAATAATAAAGAGAAATTACATAAATGATTATGAAAACATTACAAGATAGAATCAGAGGTTCATTCATCGGTGGTGCTGCCGGTGATGCGTTAGGTTATCCCGTTGAATTTAATTCTTATACGGAGATTGTTAAAAGATATGGTGAACGTGGAATCACTCGGCTCGAAACGGAACAGCGTTGGTTGAGTGAGGATAAGCAGGCAGGTAAGGCCGTTGTGTCGGATGACACCCAAATGACACTCTTCACGGCCAATGGATTGCTGAACGCCTCGATACTTGGAATTGAGCCAAAGTTTGCAATCTGCCGTGCTTATCTGGAGTGGCTTGAAACACAGACGGGTCAGCACAAAGGCAAGGCTGAGTGTTGGCTTCGAGATGTGCCGGAACTGAATTGCCGACGTGCTCCAGGCAACACTTGTATATCCTCGCTTAGTGACATCAAGAGAGGGCGTGATCCTATGAATAATAGTAAGGGATGTGGAGGTGTCATGCGAATAGCACCTATCCCTCTTTATGCTGTTGTGAATGACAGGATGAGTATTGAGGAAGCAGATAGACTGGCGGGTGATGCCGCAGAAATCACCCATCAGCATCCGTTGGGTTTTATTCCTGCTGCTTTGATGTCCCATGTGATCTTCCGGCTTGCAAAAGACATCCAGCCCACGGTTTCTTCGATGAAGAAATACATTATGGAAGGCGTGGATGCTATCCGCGAGATGTATGGCAATCATCATAATGATGTGGCTCGTATGAGTGAATTGGCAGAACGTGCAATATTCGTACTTGATAATAATAAGTCCGATGTTGAGAACCTTGCTCATCTTGGAGAAGGATGGGTAGGTGAGGAGGCACTTGCTATTGGGCTTTTCTGTGCATTGAAGCACTTTGATAGTTTCGAGGATGCCATGATAGCTGCTGTCAATCATAATGGCGACAGTGACAGTACAGGTGCTGTCACAGGAAACATCCTTGGTGCCGCAGTTGGTTATGATGCTATTCCGCAGAAGTTCAAGGATGATTTGGAACTCCACGATGTTATCCTTCATATGGCCGATGACATTTATCGTGGAGAAGTGACAAAGATGTAAAGATGTAATAAAATGGAAGAAAAAACAAAAGACAAAGCGCTTGGTGCATTGTTCGGCCAGGCTGTCGGTGATGCATTGGGCATGGGGGCAGAGTTCCTTGACAAGAAAGGTGTTGCCTCCAAATATCCTAATGGCCTACGCCATTATAGCGATATCAACTATAGCATTATGCGTAAAATCCATCCAGGAGATTACACAGACGATACTGAGATGATGGAATGCATTGTATGGTCTTTGAACAAGGAGGGGCATTACGACTTGATGGACATTGCTCAGTACTTTCGACGTTGGCTTGAATATGGTCCTGCTGATGTGGGTTTACAGACGGCATCGGTTCTGAGAGATCCACTTTATAGGACAGACCCACTCGGAGTCTCTAAATCTGTATGGGAGGAATCTGGAAAAACTCTGGCAGGCAACGGTGGAGTCATGAGGACATCTGTAATAGGAGTCTTGAAAGGGAATGTGGAAGAGATGGCTGCAGATGTTTGCAGGCTTACACATTATGACCCTCGATGTGTCGGATCGTCGGTGATTGTCTCTATGGTTATACACCAACTTATCTATCACGATTATACCATGACACCAGATGAAGTGATGCAACTGGGTAGGAAATATGACGATAGCATAGAGTTTTATGTTCAACGTGCTACAGATCCAGACATCGCTTGTCTGATGCTTGACGAAAAGCGCAAACGAGGCTATACGCTTAAAGCGATGGGGGCTGCACTTTGGGCCTTGTGGCATCCTACGAACTTTGTTGATGGCTTGGTTGCTATTGTCAACGAAGGTGGTGACGCAGATACCAATGGTGCCCCAGCTGGCGCAGTCCTTGGTGCAAGATTCGGATATGACAAAATTCCTTCTGAATATACCGAAGGGCTTAACAACTATAAAGACCTGAAGAGAGAATTCGAGAAGCTTTTGTCGATTATCCAATGAGGATAAATAGGTGTAAGTGTAAACGATTAAGGAGTAATAAAAATGTTAGGAGCTGTATTTGGAGATATTGTAGGGAGTTCCTATGAATGGCATAATGTGAAGACCAAGGACTTCCCTTTGGAGAGGCCTGGTACTCGTTATACCGATGACAGTGTGATGACCCTTGCTGTGGCGAAGTGGTTGCTTGAAGACCCTTCGCACGGCGAGAGCCATCTGATAAAGTGTATGCAGAAGCTTGGAAGGGGGCATTTTAAAGCAGGTTATGGTGGCAGGTTCAGGCAATGGCTGCAGTCAAAGGATCCCCAGCCATACAATAGTTGGGCCAATGGTTCAGCCATGCGCGTAAGTCCCGTGGCTCTCTATGCCAACACCTTAGAAGAAGCACTGGAGTTGGCAAACAAAACGGCTATTGTTACTCATAATCATCCAGAGGGGGTGAAGGGTGCCTTGGCTGTTGCGGAATGTGTGTTCATCTGTAGAGAAGCAGCAGGCATTGACGAGGCAAAAAGAGAAATCAGGGACATAATTCCTCGAAAATATGGCTACAATTTGGAAAGGACGCTTGACGAGATTCGTCCCGACTATAAGTTTGATGTCAGCTGTCAGGGAAGTGTGCCCGAAGCTATTATTGCTTTCCTTGAAAGTGGTTCTTTGGAGAATTGCGTTCGTAATGCAGTCTCTATTGGAGGCGACTCTGATACGATTGCAGCGATAGCATGTTCTATCTATGCAGCCAAGAATAACCAGGAGGATGATACACTTGCCAAACGATTTGAACATTATCTTCCTGCGGATCTTCTCCGTATCATGGAGGCCTTTGAGAAAAGGATTCGAAACAGAAGGCCAATAGAGAACAGTTATCGAGTGACTAACCAGATATATGCGGGTGAATATCCTCGTAATAAAGATTACGATAGTAGTCTTGTAAAGCTGCAACAGTTTGAGTCTTTTGGCATCACCCACTTTATAGATTTGACCGAGGAAATGGAATTGGAGCCTTATGATAAGATTCTGTATAGTGGTGCATCCTACCTGAGATTCCCGATTAGAGATAGATCTGTGCCAAAGAGTATGGATGATGTTCGTAAACTGGTGAAGCGAATCATCAAGATTGTCAGCAATAACCCAAAGGCGAAGGTGTATATTCATTGTTGGGGAGGTGTTGGGCGTACTGGACTTATTGTCGGTTGTCTCGTGGGTGAATTGTGTGAGTTAAGTTATGATGAAACGATGGCTAAGTTGGAACAGCTCTTTTCGGCTTGCCCCAAGTCAGCATATAGGGATACTCCTGAGACAGCAGAACAGCGTGACTTCATCGCTAAGTTCATACGCGAGAAGCAATTCGAGTGAGCGTTCGTATAAATCGATAGTATTTGGGTTACTTTCTACTCTTTTATCACATAAATAATATAATAACAAAATGATGGAGTTGAATATGAGAACATTTGTGATAAGTTTGAAGAAGATTAGGCCCAAGTATATTTGTTGTTGGCTTAAGGATCAGCTGAGTCGGCCTGACTGGGTTCGCAACTTGATTGTGGATAGGTCTGCTTGGGGTGCATTCTCTATCTATGCCCATCTGAGACGTAGTGATAATAAGTCCAAGCCCATATATGCAACGAAGGAAAAGGCCGAAATAGCTGCTTTCGACATGTCAAAGAGGTATGATAAAATGTTTGTAGTTTATAAGTGCCTTTTCTGTGATGGCTGGCATATAAGTGGAGTTGGGAAAAGGAAGGAAGTTGTAGTTACTCCTCCACCACCACATCCTTCACCAGTAGGGAAGTTGAATTGGGAAATACTCTCTAAGTTACCTATCCCTGATTTAGCTCATGCTTATGAAGGTGCTCGTGGTAGAACGTTATCTTCCCCAAAACAGCTTAAATACTGGGAAATGATGATTAAGGCTGGCGTGGTTCAGATTATTGATCTGCGTGCTGACTATATCTCTGACATTTACAGCGAACAGTGCAAGAAAAGTAGTATCGGTTATTTCAAGTATCCTGTAGCATACGAAGATGTGTGGATTTCCAGGATGGTAGAGTTGTTCCCAGAGTTTTGCAGGCTGATTGATAACGGCTGTTTCTATATTGCCTGTGCAATGGGTCTCCATCGTACTGACATCGCACTTTGCACCTATTGGGTATTCTATGCAGCAGAAAAAGGCATTGCCCCGCCTGAGCTTCAGGGCTATCGTAAGGACAAGGGCCTGAATCCTAATAAGATAATAAGGGTACTGAATGCAGTATACAAAAAAATGACTGAGGTGAATGGCAAAGAGCCTATCTCTGAGATTGTCTTTCATGAGCGGAAGGAGTTAATTAAAGAAATGAGTAAGTCAAACAACAAACTGTGAAAGTTCAATTTTTTAGAAAAAATGGAAATAGAATATGTTTAGAGTGTTATTAAATGAATTTAATGGTATAAGGTGAATATGACTTGCATTAAGGAATTTGTGATATGTCTGATGTCAATGATTCTCCTTTCCTGCGAAAATAATGTGTCAGGGGAGAAACAAAATGTGACTGCTGTTAAAGATGGCAAGCATAAGCAGGAGAATCCTTTATATAGCATCAGGATTTATAGTTATGGTAGTGTGTCTGATGTTTGGCTGAAAATGTTGGGAAGCAAATTGAGGGATGTATATCCGAATGTTGAATTGATGAATCAGCATCTTAATCTTCCAAAAGAGTATTATCATAAAGGGCGGAACCGATATAGCGGAACAGGCTTGCTGAAAGATTTGAGTCGTTTCAAAAATAATTCCATTGTCCTAGGAATCACTAATGAGGTGATTTACAAAGCAAACGAAAAGTCACCAACGTTTGGAATATTTGGAGTTAGTCCTGTGGGAGCTCATGTTGCACTTATTTCGCTTAAACAACCTTCTGGACGAGAACACTCAGAAGATCATTTGGTCAAGTTGATGTTACATGAGCTTGGTCATGCATTTGGTTTAAACCATTGTGCGGATGAACACTGTTTTATGGTGGATGCTGAGCATGGTAACAAATTCTCTCAGACACCATCATTCTGTAAGAACTGCAAACGATTTTTGAATGAGAATGGGTGGAAATTATAAAAAGAAGAATATGGAATATGTTCAGTTTTCAGAAAAGGGTCCTCGGATGAACAATGAGGACTGTTGCAATATAGTAGAGGTTGCAGGCAAGCGGACCTTGTTTGTGGTCTGCGATGGCATGGGTGGACACTCATGTGGAGAGGTCGCCAGTAAGACGGTGTGCGATTCGTTCTCTGACTATTGGAAGAATCATCCAGATACGATGGACTCTATTCAAAAAATAGAGGATGCTGCAAGAGAAGCAAGTAGGGCTATTGATGAGAAGTCTGGATATTACGAGATTGGTACAACGCTCGTGATGGCCAGTATAGAAGGAGGGACGGCACATATTGCCCATGCTGGTGACAGTCGCTGTTACGTTATCGACATCAAAGGTAATGTCAAGTACCGTACTATTGATCACACAGAATCCAGCTCTATTAGTTTGCCATATATCAACAGGGCGTTCTTTACTCGTCATCCTGAAGAAGCTGTTCCTGAGATTAAGGTTTTGGAACTTCAGCCTCTTGACCGCATCTTACTCTGTACGGACGGTTTGTATAATGCCATTGACGATGAGACATTGCTCCATACCTTGCAATGTGCCAAAGATGTGAGTCAAGTGGCAGAGAAATATTGTGCTATCTGTAAGGAAAAAGCGGGTGATAATTATACTGCCATTATTATTGAGATAGAATAAATTAATGTTGAGTGGTTTTCTGTAAAAATAGATAAATTCATGGTTACTATCTGCTCTCTTATTACATAAACAATAAAAAGAAAAAGATGATTGACATAGAACGGATTATACAGACAGGAATTCCCGACATCGCGCCAGTATATGGTGGTGTTCGTGGCAGAACAATGTCGGCAAGACATCAGGCATACGCTTGGCCAATCATCAGAGAGGCAGGAGTGAAGATCTATATAGACCTCCGTGAGGGGGACAAGTCAAACAGGCTGCCAAACCTCTGCCAACTGAAAGGATTAGAATATTTCCACTATCCAGTAGATAATCATGCTCGAACGATTGATCAGATGGTGGAATACTTCCCGCAGTTATGTGAGAAGATAGATCAAGGCGATTTTTATATCGCTTGTGCCATGGGACTTCATCGGACGGACATCGCTCTCTGCACTTATTGGGTGTTCTATGCGGCTGACAAAGGCATTGCTCCGCCACCTATCAGAGGCTATCGCCAAGAAGATGGGCATAACACCGACAAGATTATGCGTGTGCTCAATGCCTTCTATCAGTATATGACAGAAAAGGAGGGAAAAGAGCCTATGTCCATTGAGGTATTCAAGGAGAGAAAGAAGGTGATAAACGAATTAAGTAAAATGTAGAAATAAATCTATAGAACTATGTTTCGAAGAATGGATAGAAAGAATCTACTCATAAATGCCTGCACTTTCGTATGCGGACTTGTCGTGGGTGGCATGTTGGTGTATCTCATTAATGGGAATGAAACCAAGAACACTGAAGAAACGACAGCAGACAGTGAAAGTGATTATCAGCAGGTATATGGTCTCGATTTGTCCTTTTGGCAGGGAAATATTCACTGGGACCAGTTGTCATTGCCTTGTGATGAAGATGGCAGTGTCAGCGGTAAGATACCAGTTCCTCGCAAGCAGCGTCCAGTACAGTTTGCCTTTATTAGGGTGACGAAGAGTGATTCCTTAGTGGACTCGCTCTATCAGAACTACTACAATGAGGCAAAGAAGCTCGGTATTCTTTGTGGAGCCTATCATTTCCTGACTGATACAATATCAGGGAAAGTGCAGGCAGAGATGTTCCTATCTCATGCTCGGTTAGAGCCTGGCGATTTACCTCCAATGCTTGATGTAGAAATAGACTCTCCCACTATTGTAGAGAAAGCGAAAGAATGGTTGGAAATTGTAGAAAACAAATGTGGGGTAAAACCTATTATATATAGCAATATGCATGTGTTTGGTAAATGGGTTAAAAACGACTCCATACTCAACACACATGACCTATGGTTGGCAAAGACTAAAGGCGAGATGCCAGACGAGCCAAACTGCAAGTTCTGGCAATTCACTCATGAAGGGCATGTATGGGGCATTATTGACAATGTGGTAGATATTAACCTGTTTAATGGTACTCCGAAGGAGTTACAGGAATATATCGAAACGAAAGGGGTTAAAGCAAAGGTTTGATAAATTAAAGTATTGAGATTATGGCAGCATGTAAATTAAAGAAAGGTGACACTGACAATAATGTTCATTACATAACAGGGTTGACATTCCGTAGCGATGAATGTGGTATTACCTGCCAAGGACATCCATTACTTGAAAAGCTACCAATTCACCCAATAGGTGAAGGTATGCTGTGGATAGGGAATAGTCGTGGCCCACTATTTTATGCAAATTCCATCACAGGTAAAGCGAGGCAGTTACTGGATGAGAATAGTAATCTCGTGGGTTTTGGAGATCAAGATTTCGATTGGGAAAAACTAAAAACAGTAGAACATCCCTATGATGTGAACCATAAGCATGTGGACTATGGTGGCTTGGGGCGTTATAATGATTATCGTAATGGTGTCTGCTGCCTTTGTTGGATGCTTTACCCCGATGGTCGTTATTTTGCCGATGAAGATGGGTTTGGTATGGAAGATAATGACGAAGAAAATATCTACTGTGTCATTGATAGCGACCTCCGCATCGTCATTCCTTGGCAGCCAATGACTGACGAGGAGATGGCAGCAAGAATGAGGGAAGCGATGTTGAGATCACTGCTCATGCGAATGATATGCAATCTTCTTAAACAAGTAGAAACAAAAGTGCCATCAAAAGGATTGTTTGATGTGGTGTATGAACGTGAAGAAGTATCAAGTATGAAAATTGGATTGTCTCACTTAATATTGAAAGTAACAAATGTAGGTGTTAAGGGGGCTGAGGATAAACGCTATTTGGAATTGGGCGCGGTGAACTATCCTAGTCCATATGGAGCAGAGAGTGTTGTTGGTTATGGTATGACGAATGATATTATACTTAGGCTTAAAGATAATGAATTGCTTGATACTCTGATGGAGAAAGTCTTTAGACTTGCGGCAGATATAGACTACGAAGAAAGACATCCTCGGGGATGACAGAATCTTTAAATAAACGAATAAAAAGGATTAAAATATGATTTTAGATATTGATAGACTAAGTCATACAGAGAGTTTTATCCAAGAAAACGAGGTAATGTGTGCTACATGCCTTGGTTGGTCTGACCTCTCTATAGAAGAACGAATTAAAATCCTATGCAGAGGACGTGTAGTGAAGGGTGTTGAGATGGGAGAATGGCATGCGGAAGGAGAAGATTATGTCCGTTGGGCAAGGCATATGTTCCGAGAAACAGGGCTGTGTTTTAGTAAACCTCATTATGATTATGTCTTCAGTTCTTCTTACATAGAAGACATCTTCCAGAAAGTTGCAAACAATAAGGTCAAAAGCATATTTCAATACGATACCAGTGGGAGAGCAGATGAGATAGAAGAATTGTTGACACAGCTGAGACGTCTTCGTATGGAGAGGTTTAATAAAGATAACACACCTGAACTCATTACGGTCATGTATTATATAGAACTTACAGATAAGGAGAAAGAACTATTGTCGGCACTTCAGCGTCTTGGTTTTCTATATACCTTATGATTGTTTGAAAATAGGGACTATAGAGGGGACAGAATCTTCCGGCGGAATACAGCCCGAATATCTTCTTTAGGTGTTCGGGCTGTTTTTTTGTTTATACATTTTTGTGATAGTTTTGGTTACTTTTCCCTCTCTGTTCACATAAAAGGGTAAGGAACAGATGTTAAACGATTAAGATGTTACGATTATGATGCAGAATTACGACAAGATGATTCAGGAGAAAGCCGAGAGAGTTTTCTCTGTGATGGGAAAAAGAGTCTCACAAGAAGATGTAACACGTATCAAGGAGGCTTTTGAATTTGCCAAGATGGCGCATGCTGACCAGAAAAGAAAGTCTGGTGAACCCTATATCTTCCATCCGATTGCCGTGGCCCATATTGTGGCAGAAGAGCTGATGTTAGGGGCAAACCCCGTTATTGCGGCTTTCCTGCATGATGTCGTAGAGGACACAGAGTTCACGATTGATGATATACAGAAGAGATTTGGCGATGATGTGGCATTCTTGGTACGCGTTGTCACCAAGCAGGATAAGGAACATTACGAGATGTCCAAGCAGTTGGATAACTTCAAGCAGATGCTGGACTCTATCCATTACGATATCCGTGCTCTTTTGATTAAGTTGGCAGACCGCCTTCATAACATGAGGACATTAGGCAGCATGCCACCTCACAAGCAGATGAAGATTGCTGGAGAGACCGACTTCTTCTATGCACCATTGGCTAATCGTCTGGGGTTGTATGGTGTCAAAGTAGAACTTGAAAACCTGAGCCTTCGTTATCGCTGTCCACATGAATATGGGGAGATTGAGAACATGATTCACCATGACCAGGAATTGCATCAGGAGCGTCTGTCTGCTTTTACTTCCAAGATACAGGCTGTGTTGGAACAAAATGCCATTTTTGCAAAAGTATCTGCAGAATATCGGGGGCCATATAGTTTGTGGCGCAAGATGCGTAAGACAGGTGAAGACTTCAATCATCTGCCAGACCGTCATTTTGTAGAAGTGGTGTTCCCATGTGAGGATATGGCTGTAGAGAAGGATGTGGTTCTGAAGATATATGCACGACTGACCAGCGTGTTCCGGGAAAAGCCTTGCGGGATACTGAACTACATCGACTCGCCCAAGGAGAATGGCTATCAGAGCTTCCACGTACAACTGCTGTCAGACTATGGCTGTTGGGAGGAAGTCCATATCTCCAGCGAGAGGATGGTTCGACACAATCAGATAGGCATTGTTGCCGAGCGCGAGGAAAGTAATATCAGCAAGTGGGTTGACCGATTCCGTAAGGTGTTGAGGGATATGGAACTCCATTTGAAAGATGGCGGTTTCATTGAGAATGTCGCCACCACGTTCTACAACGACGACATCATGGTATTCTCACCCAAGGGTATGGCTGTCAATCTTCCTAAGAAAGCGACTGCACTCGACTTTGCCTTTGAGATTCACAGCAAATTGGGTGAACATGCCAACTATGCAAGAATCAACGGACAGCTCGCATCTGTGAAGACTGAGTTACATCGTGGTGACGTGGTAGAAATCTTTTCTGATGAGAAGATTCGTCCAAAGCAGGATTGGCAAGATGCGGTAGTTACCTACAAGGCTAAAAGATTTCTGAAGAGTTATTTCTCTAAGCAGGAAAAATCCATCTACAATTTCTGTTCTGACTGTCATCCAATACCTGGTGAAGAGGTTATTGGCTTTAAGGAGTCTGACGGCACGATAACCATCCATAAGCGCAACTGTCCTGTAGCCATTGGCCTGGCTTCACAAAGAGGTGATTCCATCGTGTCAGTTGACTATGAGGAGAGTGCTTTTACCCTCTACCCCGTCAGCATCCAGATATTGGCAGTTGATCGTTATCATCTGTTGAGCGATATTATCGATTGTATTACAAATGACTTGAAGTTGTCAATTGATGCCCTGAACACTGTAACCGTTGAATGCATTGTGAACTGTAACATCACATTCGGAGTGCATTCTTTCGGAGAACTCCAAACTATTATATCACACATATCAGCCATCAATGGCGTTGACGAAGTAAAGAGAGTATAGATGAAAAGAAAAGGAAATAATATGAAGTTAATCTATTTTCATGGCTTTGGTTCTTCTGCAGCCAGTGGAACCATCCAGACGTTAAGAAAGAAGTTGCCGGACTTTGAGGTTATTGCACCAGACATTCCTGTTGACCCTGCTGAAGCCCTGCCGTTTCTCAAGGAACTGTGCAATAAGGAGCAGCCCAATGTCATCGCAGGTACAAGCATGGGAGGCATGTACGCCCAGCAGATGTTCGGTTACAACCGCATTTGTGTTAATCCTGCCTTCTTCATGTCGAAGACAAGTAAAGTATTGAAGGTCGGTAAGTTCGAGTTCTTCAAGCCACGACTTGACGGGCAGAAAGAGTTTGTCATCACCGAAGACATCATCAGGCATTTTGCCGAAATGGAAGAACACCAATTTGACGGAATTGTGCCTATAGACCAGGAACGAGTATGGGGTATGTTTGGTGACAATGATACTCAAGTGAACTGTGAAGAGACTTTTCTCCTGCATTATCATAATGTGATTCACTTCAAGGGTGGTCACAGACTGGATGATACAGCCATCAATGAGGTTCTTATACCTCTGATTCATCTTTTGGCATAAAAATCCTTGCAATTTATGGTTACTTGGGAGGGAATGTTCTCATAAAAGGATAAAAGATCAATAATAGTTCAAGTTTAGAAGTTGCGCACGACACGAAGCAGTGTAGGATATTATGAAGAAAATGATGCTTATTAGTGCAGTAGTGATGTCGCTGGTGGTATCTGTGTTTGCTAACGCCCAGCATATCGAGTCAACAGGTCACATTCATCACATCGGAACTACCCACATGGTTTCTCAGGGTACACACTGTAACGGAACTGTCGGGTGTGATTGTAAGGGGTTCTCGCCGATTACCAATGGCGATGTTTGGCAGCAGGCTTACTGCAAGCACTGCGGACACAAGAAGAGTAGTCACAAGTAAATCGAGGAAATATGAAGAAGATTCTGTATATATTCGTTGCTCTGCTGGTTGTAGGCTGTTCCGAGCAGGACGTGTACAATGACATTGTTGATGCGCCAAATATTACGAGTGAAGTTCCTGCTAAAGACCAGTATTCTGTTCTACTGGAACAGGCTCGTTGGGGCAATAGTGATGCCTATCTGAAACTGGCAGAGTTCTATCATGATGGTATCGGTGTTAAGGCCGACTTCATGGGTATGATGTCAATGCTGGCCATGGCTGACCAGTATGGTGCATCCAATAAGAGTATCGACTCTTACCTATTTGCCCTTCCTGAAACGGATAATACGAAAATGATAGTTGAAGCTTTTGCCTGTTTGGATCGTAAGAACATGCATAAAACAGACAGTCTCACAGAGATTTTGATTGCTAACGGCTCCGCAGAAGGTTATGCCTTGAAAGGTGTTATCCAAATTGAGAGAGGTGATACCATCGGAGGAAAGCAGACTATCCAGACAAGTGCGGATATGGGCAGTTCGTTTGCAAAAATCCTTCTCTGTGCCGTTCCTTCACTTGGCGAGAACCAAAAGGATTTAGACATCGATATGCTGAAATCGCTATCTCCCAACATTCCCCTTGCCAACAAACTGCTTGGAGATATGTACTCTGGTTATGAGAAAGGGTGTATACAAGACGAACATCTTGCAGCCTATTTTTACTCGAAAGCCGATGAACAAGGCTGTCTCGGCAAACGACCTGCAAGATACTTGATTAACTACTATGAGCGGAATAGTATCAATATTGAGCCAAAAGAGATGGAACGTTTAAGGATTCTTAGTGGGAATACTGATCCTGATGTTTACATTCCCGACTCAATCGCTGTTGACATAGACTATATTGACACTGACAGTGTTGTTGTATCAGATTAAAAGATAATAAAGTAAGGAGAAAGAAATTATGGAAGAAGTAAAGAACGAAACAAAGCAGACGAGGACACAGGTCTTCAACGTTGTCATCCTCGACAAGAGCGGATCGATGGAGAGCATCCGTAAAGCCGCTATCAGCGGATTCAATGAGACTCTGGCTGGTATCAAGAAAGCCCAGGAGAAATACAGCGACACTCAGGAGCATAATCTGTCGCTGGTGACATTCTGTGAATGTGAGACCAAGTATGTGTTTGACAAAGTACCTGTTGCAGAAGCACGTCAACTGACGATGGATGATTACCAACCTTGTTGCTGTACCCCTCTGTACGATGCAATGGGATTCACCCTGACAACGATGCGCAAGTACGTGAAGGACATCGATGATGCCGTGGTTGTAGTGACTATTATTACCGACGGACTGGAAAACGCTTCTAAGGAATACTCTGGTTCGGCTGTCAAGCATCTTGTAGAAGAGCTGAAAGGCGAAGGCTGGACATTCACCTATATGGGAGCCAATCAGGATTCGACGGAGATAGCTTTCAATCTCTCTATCCGTAACTCGCGTAACTTTGATTACTCAGCAAAAGGAACGATGGAAACGATGGCCAAGGACACCTGTACCCGTATGAACTTCTTTGGCAGACTGCACGCTTTCCATTCTGGCCCCAAAGGCGTTGTCAGTAAGAAAGAGCGTAATGAGAGCTATGCTGCAATGGCAGATGAAGCATTCGACGAAGAAGAATCAAAAGGATAATTATTAATGGTTATGAAGCGTTATATCAAATTGTTTTGGGCAGGGCTGACAGGTATTTTGTCAGCCATTGCCAATTGGATTACCACTGTTTTGGGTATGACAGATGACTCCAAGTACGGTAAGTTTATCCGTCGAGTTGTCGGAACTTGTTTTGCTGTGCTGGTACTTATTTTTACGGGAGCCGTTCTTTGGGCTGTTGGTGAGGAAGTCTGGCGTAAGTTGGATTGCGACTGGTTTAAGGCAGAGGAGATTGATTATTACGGAAATGAAGAGCTTTCTCGTGAGATTTCCTTCCACGAGGGATATGCAAAGGATGGCTATCTCTTCAATCGTGACAACAAGAAAGTTCTGAAAAACATCTGTTGGATAGCCAAGCCATTAGGGGAAGACTCTCTGGTATGCTATAGCAATGGTGAAAAGCGAGGCTATTTCAACATGTATACGGGCGATGTGGTTATCAAACCGCAATATCGCCATGCGTGGATATTTTCTGAAGGCCTTGCTTCTGTGGAAGATAACGGGTGGATCAAATTCATTGACAATACGGGGAAGGTTGTGATAGATAATCATATCCGATATGTCTCAGGAATGGATGGCTATGTATTCCACAATGGTCACTGTGTCATACACAATAAGAAAGGTGACCTTCTTGGGCTGATGAATAAAGAGGGAAAGACAGTTCTGGCTCCTGAGTATTCGAGTGTGGAACCGACCGACTCCTTTTGGATTGTCAGCAATGGAAAGGAAAAGACAGTGTTGAATGCAAGTTTGGAAACAGTGTTGCCCTTCATTGATGCGAAGGTATGGATTAACAATGGGATGATAGAGGTAACTATGAGTGACCATACTATCCGAACTTATTCCTTACAAGGTGAAATAATCGAGGATTTCCATATCAGCGAGGTTTCCCAGCTGTACTACGACACCAATGAGATTCGCTATAATTCTACCAAAACATATGATGACGAAGGGAATCTGTCAAGTGAAACAGAGAATAGTGAAGCAACTACTGGTTCTGGTGTAGCTCACTGCCGTCGATACCAAGCGGAATATAACTGGTATGGGTTAATGACACAAGACGGCCACGTCCTTACGCCCCCGTCGTATTCGGACATAACAGCCATTGGCCCGGACTTGTATCTTTGCAAGACGGACTGTGAGCATGGATTTATCATCAATGGAAAAGGACAACGAGTAAAATAGAACTATGATTGCCAGCATGATAATGTGTTGGCAATCTAATCTGCAAACCTTGGTTTGAGTTTGGCAATGAACAGAATGAAATTACTGGTCGGGTTATTGATTATCATGCTTCTTGGAGGTGTCTGGGGAGCAGGAGAATGGAATGGGTCTCTATTTGCTGATGGTGATTCTCTTGGAAAAGATACTGACTCAGTTATGATGAGTTATCCGTATAATGATTCTGTTCTTGATAACGGAGAATGTCTGGAAGAAGATTGCGACACTACTTTGTTCGCCGAATATGTCTCGCCATTTATTCCTGCAACAAATAAGCCTCTGAAGTCCTTTTATAGATATAAAAAGGAACGCCATGCAGATTTCAGCAGTAGGTTTCACTACAATTTATCGGTTGATTTCCCCAAATCATCTGTTAAGAACAACCATGCTATCAGAGCATGGCTGGCGGAAAAGGTAGTCAGGTCTGTGTCGGATGATATGACTTATAATGGGAATATCTATAGTGACCAGCAGATAGAGAAGTACGTTACTAATTTGTACTTTGCCATCAAGAAAGAAGAATATGCCACCGATGACACGACCTACTATCCTATAGAGGCATTCATCGAGTTGAACCTTCAAGCCAGAGTAAATAACAACAGGTTTGTTACTTATCAGGAATTTACACATGAGTACGATGGTGGCGTTCATGGCTACTATACAGAGCAGTTAGTTTCCTTTGATCACATTCATAAGCAAGAAATCGACAATAAATACCTGTTTATAGACAATTCTATTGATAGTATTGTTAATTTGTTAATAGATGAAGCAAAGAAAACGCCGCACTATTGGGAGTGGAAGCCGGATATCAAGAGGCATGTATTTGTTACAGATGAAAATGACAATCCTACTGGTGAGATTAGGCTGCCGCAAGCAGGACTGGCAGAAGAAGGTTTGGTGTTTTCTTTCCAACCATACGAAATAAGCTGTTTTGCGGCTGGTACGTTCCACTTTACCATACCGTACAATCGGCTTAGACCTTACTTGACAGACAAAGCGAAATGGTGCTTGAACATAAAATAAGATAGTTATATGAAGGATATATTTGTTTTTATTGCAGCCATATTGATGGCAAGTTGTGCCAAGATGGAATTCGATGAAATAGTCGAATCTCCATTCAATGGCAAAGTGGATCCTGTCTGTAGTACCTATCGGAACTTTGAATCCGATGGTTGGCATATCGTATCATTGTATTTTTTGAACAAGGATAATAAGAGAATCAAGTCCAAGATTCGAAAGTCCTATTTTGAGGATTGCTGGTATAGTTATGAACTTGATTCTGCTGGTGACTATAAGATGAAGTCATTCGTGGAGAATCCGTATTTACTGATAGACACATATAAATCAGAAGAAATTGCTTCATCTTTTACTTATGACGGTGATACTATTAGGATTCATCGCTGTGGTGACTATCCAAAAGAGAATTCGAAGTATTCTCTGCTTGTTGTGACGAGAAAAGACGAAGAGAAGTAAAAATCATAATAAAGAGTATCGTATGAAAAAGATTATCTATTTGTTTATCGTACTGGTCCTGGTCAGCTGTACAGACCAATTAACAGTGGAGGAAGTGACAGAAAAAGCAACTGTTCAAATTCCTGAAAGTAATGTCGACAGTCTAATAGAGCAAGAGTCGATTAGGCACAATGATCCAGTATTGGAGGATGCTGTCACAGGTATTCTTCAAACGGAAGTAGAGGACTACAGGAAGTGGTCGAAGGCAATGGTATATGTCATTGAGACCCGGACGGGTAGAATCAAGGCTAATGTTGCTCTGGAGCGGAAGGGTAAGAAGTTCATACCTTATATCGATACGTATGAACAGGAGCAGAGTACAATGGAAACTGCCTCTACTTATCTTGCTTTGCTGTCAAGTGGAAAGGTAACTCCAGAGCAGGTGTTTGACACTGGATATGGCATATATGGCGAAGTTCGTGACCATAACTGGCGACGTGGTGGATATGGTGCCATCTCATTGGAACGTGGATTAGAAGTCCATTCTGAGATTGCCTTGACAATGGCAAAGGAGCGGGTCTGTGGAGGTAACATGACAGAGTTTGATGCACAGATTAACTCTTATCTTGCAGGAGAACCGAATTGTGCAATGGGGCTTCTGACGTTCTATAATGCTGTTGCGAATGATGGAAAAATGGTCAAGTTGGTTTCTGAGGGTGAGGACAACATCGTTCTTCAGGAACAGATAGCCAATCCTCAGTATATCGCTCAGTTGCAGAAAGGGCTTGCACAATGCGTTTCACAAGGTCTTATGCGCAAGGCTGGGCGTGATTATGTGAAGGTGTCTGCAAATGGGCGAAGAATTAAACTTAACAAAAAGGACTGGCGATTAGAGTTGTTTGGATATTTCCCCTCTGACAATCCCGTCTATACCATTATGGTTATTTTGGAGAAGAGTTACTTGCCTGCAAGTGCAGGAGGACTTTGTGGTCCAATCTTCACTCAGATTATTGACTATCTTGTAGATTCATACGGTTTACAACCCATGCTAACTCAAGAATATGAAGATGTGGATGAAGTCATAGAGATTGTTGATACTGTTGCTGTTCAATAAAAGAATATCGTCTATATGAAGTCAAAGTTGATGACGATGGACTGTGCACGTGGAATAGAGAAGTCTTTCTTCATTATCGACCTCCTCATTTGCAGTATTTGGGGACTATTCATGTTTTCAGAATGGTCTTTCAGCCTTCGAGCCGTGATGGTTCCTGTGCTGTTTGTATTGATGAGAATCGTGCTTTCGTTTCTGGTGTATAAGCGTGTGGGTTACGGGCTGTTCTCTGCCCTTTGTTTTGCCGTTTTATTGCTGTTCTATGAGCATCGTGACTATGTGCTCGCACTGCCGATAATAAAGATGGTGGACTTTCCCAGTCAGATATTTGGTGGTTATGAACTCGACTCATTCTTTGCAGAGTACTACTATACACCAGACAAGGAAGCGGGAAGTCTCATTGCGAACTTGGGCTTTGCATGGCTTGCAGGTTATCCGATTCTCTTTGGCCTGTATGCTCTGCTGAAGATAAGGACTTTCAAATTCAGGATGATGCCTGGCTGGAAAGTTGTCATCAAGTATATCATAGCAATTACTATCTATGCCTACTTCTATGAGTTTGTCAGGGAACCGTCTTCACCTCCAGACTGGTGGGTATGGACGTTGCTGATGTCGTTGATACCTCTTATCGTTGAACGACACCACTACAAGGAATTCCCAAACAGTTTCGTTCCTTTATGGAAGGATAGTATGGTAAAGCAATACTGTTTACTTGCGCTTATCATCTTCACGGCATTCCTGATAGGGCGAGAGAATCCTGGCTATCTTGGGCTCGTCGGAGTAACAGCACTGCCGATATTGCTCCTATATATTGTTCAGCATTTCGGTGGGAAACAACTACAAAGTAAGGACGCGTGGTTATTGGCGTTTGGCTCGTTGGTGTATTGGTGGGCACAGTTTTTTGACAGCGAATTGAAAATAGCACTACTCGTCATCAATCTGTGCTGTATCGCATATGTCTGTTTCCTGAAAGGGCTTAATTGGAAGACATTGTTGTTTGTGCCAATTGCCACTATTATGTTTATCCAACCTTGCTGTATCGGCTATAATCTTTATAACGCAACGCATGTTGGCATGAGGGCAAAGTATAGAGATTACGCCCCTGCTATCAAGGGATTATGGCTTGTTGATTGTGGCAGTGACAAGCTAGGACTTCGTGACCGTTATGGTATGATACTGAATGCTGACTATGAGGATATCCAGCAACTTCAGCCGTCAAAACCATTCGTAAAAGTCCAAAAGAACGGCCTGTGGGGAGTGTATGACATCGAGCAACGCCGAATGGAGGTTGAACCGACATATACTTATATCGTTCAGAAGGGCAAATATACTTTCCTGTTGGAAGATACGCTAAACGTAGAGAACAACAAGTACCTGACGATGTTTGTACACTATTATCGCTATCAGGCCAGGACGAACAAATTCTACGCATTGACGGACACTATTCCAGCAGAAACTCTCGCGTATGAGTGGCCGGAAGATTGGTAATTGAGATTAAAAAACAATATGAACATGAAGAAATATTGTATTGAAATGACAAGAAAACTATTTTATGTATTTGACATGGTGCTACTTGCACTGTTGTTTTTCTCGTTAGAGCATACTATGTTCAGAGAAGACATCATCATTGATACTATGCTTGATGTTGCCTTGTTGTTGCGCATCATCATCCCGTTCCTACTCTATCGCTACGAAAAGATGGCAGTATGGGAAATATTGGCATTCACAGTTCTATTCGGAATCGTAATCTATTCAGATGTGTTCAACAACACCATTTTGAATATGGGACAATTCCTGTCCGTCGTTTCAAATCCTGCTCCGACTACTTTGCATGAATATCTAGTTTCGCCAAGAAATACTTTAGGTATGGCTGTTATGCGTAGTATCATCTATTGGGTATGGCTGATACCTATTGCTGTGTATGTCGTTCAGACGGCTTGCAAACTGACGAGGAACAACGGTTATCCCTGGTACTTTTTTATTGGCGGCATCATGTTTAAGGATAAGGTAGCCAAGACTTATTTGCGTATGGCAGCTATGCTTGCAATAGCTTATTTCATTGGCTACGAAATGCTAGAGCATTTGTCTTTCTTTGCTTTATTATCTCTTTCACTCGCCTGCTATTATTATTGGAACAGGTATATTGACAGGGAACTCCATTGGCTTGAATATGTTTTTCTCCTTGTTGGGCTGTACATTTTCGACAAGGCTCAATATCATGTGGATACAGAGCGCATTCTGTACTTGACAACAAGTGCCGTAGTCATCTTTGTGGTTTGCTGTTGGATGGCTTATAAGTCGAGAAACTATCTCTTATCTTTCTTGGCATTCCTCATGGCAGCTTTCCTACTTCCAACAGTGTCTTTGGGCTATAATGTCTATCAGAGTATTGAAGGTGCAAGGGCTGCAAACTATGACAATGTCGGTCTCAGTAATAGTAAAGGCTATATGTATATCAAACGAAATGAGAGGAGCAATGGCAAAGAAGTCAGGCTTATAGGTGTTCGTGACCGTTACCGTACGACAATTCCTTGTGAATACTCATTTGTTCTTCCGACAGGTCCATATAGTCCATTTGCAAAGTGTGTCAAATATGTCGGAGAGAGGCGTGATTCTGTTGTAAGAAGCGTTGAAGAGGGATACATTTCAGAATAACGTTGTTTTCAGGATACAATTTTATTCGCAGCGACCGCCGCGAATAATTTCCCCGTTCGTTGCCATTTTGGGCAGCGGACGCTGCTTATATTGTCTTCGACCGCTGCTAATGAGCAAGATTGGTTTTCGCTCCCGCTTAAATACGTTTATTGTCCCCTTTAAATACCATATTACTCCCTGTGTTTGATACTCCTTCTGTGGCCAAATGAGCATTAAACTCGTAAAAAAACATAAATTTGCCAATTGTGACGGAGTATATTGGCAGAAAATGATAAATATTCACTATCTTTGTAACACTAAAACCCTATCACATGGAAGATGTAAACAGAATTAAGTTGGTTCTTGTAGAGAAGAAACGTACCAGCAAGTGGTTGGCAGAGCAGCTTGGTGTTAATCCGTCAACGGTCAGCAAGTGGTGTACGAACACCTCTCAGCCAGACCTTGCATGTCTGCTAAAAATAGCCGATTTGTTAGAAGTCGACATAAGAGTGCTTTTTGTCAGAGAGTACAAGAATTACCTCCTTTCGCAGGAGTCAAGATAGCCTAAAACAGAATCGCTTATGTTATTTCAGAAAAATATCATAAAGAAATACCTGGCTATGCTGCCGGATGATGCAGTCAGCTTAGCCTGGAGCCATTATAGCCAGTATTTCCTGAATGCTGAGATACAGCAAAATATCAGGCAGTCAAAGGAAGAGCAGTTTCAAGAGGGCTTTCTTCGCGAACTGTTCGTGAAGGTTCTTGGCTATACGCTCAACCCCTCTCCTGGTTTCAATCTGATAACGGAGAAGAAGAACGAGACAAACTCCAAGAAGGCTGACGGTGCAATCTTGATTGACGACAAGGTAATTGGTGTCATAGAACTGAAAGATCACAAGACAACAGACTTGTCGAAGGTGGAGGCTCAGGCTTTCGGCTACAAGAGTCAGCATATAGGTTCCCGACTTGTCGTTATTTCCAACTTTGAGAAACTACGGCTATATATAGACTATGCAGTGGATTTCCGTGATTGGAATCTTTTTACCCTAACAGAAGACGATTTTCGTGAACTGTACTTGTGCCTGGCATGGGAACAAGTGAAGAAAGGTGTGGCCTTGCAGATGAAGAGTGAGTCGGTTTCAAGTGAGGATCAGATAACCAATGCGCTGTATAAAGACTATTCGCAATTCAAGCGAGTGCTTTTTGCTGACATCTTGGAACACAACCCATATACAGAGAATAATACATGGGTAACAAATGAAAAAGACTGGCAACTTTTGCTCTTCAAAAAGACGCAGAAACTGCTCGACCGTCTGTTATTCATTTTCTTTGCAGAGGATTGTGGGCTGCTGCCGCCAAACTCTATGGCTCAGATTATCAACCAGTGGGAGCAACTGAAAGAGCTTGATGCCTATCAGCCTTTCTATGATCGTGTAAAGAAGTATTTCGGCTATATGAACACGGGGTTTCAAGGCAAGAAGTACGAGATATTTGCATATAACGGCGGACTGTTCAAACCAGACGAGGTGCTCGACGGTCTGACCATCAGCGATGACCCGCTGGTGAAACACACGCGAAAGTTGTCAGAGTATGACTTCGAGAGCGATGTTGATGTAAACATTCTAGGCCATATCTTTGAGAACTCACTTAGTGAGATTGAAGAGATAACACAACAAATTAACAATGGTCAGGCTCCACAGACTTCAAAGCGCAAGCAGGACGGTGTGTTCTATACCCCTCAATATATCACCAAATATATTGTGGAAAACACCGTTGGGCGACTTTGCACGGAGAAGAAGCAGGAACTAAAGATAGACGAGGAAGAATATTTTTCCGATCAGCGTAGGCAAAAACAAACCAAGATGCGATTGCTTAACCAACTGCAACAGTATCGTGACTGGCTACTTCAGATTACCATCCTCGACCCTGCCTGTGGCAGTGGCGCATTCCTGAATGCCGCCTTGCAGTTCCTGATGGCAGAGCACAAGTTAATTGACGAGATGGAGGCAAAGGTCACAGGTTCTTCCATCGTATTCCAGGACGTGGAAAACAGTATTTTGGAGAACAACCTTTTCGGAGTGGACATCAACGAGGAAAGCGTGGAGATTGCCCAGCTTGCCCTCTGGCTGCGAACAGCCAAACCTCACCGAAAGCTAAACTCGTTGAACCAGAACATCAAATGCGGAAATTCGCTCATCAGCGAGTCCACTGTGGCAGGTGACAAGGCTTTTGACTGGCAGAAGGAGTTTCCGAATGTATTTGAAAAGGGAGGCTTTGACGTAGTGATTGGCAATCCACCGTATGTACATCTTGAAAGTATCAAGGAGACTTCAAAGCTGTTAGAGAAAGCTGGATATGCTACATTTAACAAAAGGGGGGATTTGTATTGTCTCTTTGTGGAAAGGGGCTTCCAATTGACTAAGACAGACGGCATCGTTTCGTATATTATGCCTAACAAATGGTTACAGGCTGGGTATGGTAAAGAGTTGAGAGAATATTTCCTTAGTAAACGATTGGAAAAACTCATTGACTTTGGCGACATTCAGATATTTGAGGGAGCCACCACCTATCCATGTATATTTATTGGGCGGAATGCTGCTCCTGCCAACAAATTATCTGTTTCAGTACTCAATGCTGCTGATTCGCAAGACTTCAGCCACAATGTTGCCAGCACTGAGGAATGGTTTGACCTTTCTCAGTTTGGTAGCAACACATGGATAATTTCCTCTCAGAGAGACAAGGAACTCATAGAAAAACTATTAAATAACCATCCAACACTAAAGGACTGTATCGGAGGTGAGGCATATTATGGCGTAAAAACAGGACTTACAGAAGCTTTCCTAATAGACGAGGATATACGACAAAGTATTATTGAGAACGATGCGAAAAGCGCAGAACTTATCAAACCGATGCTGCGAGGAAGAAACATTCAGCCTTGGATGCCTGTTAATGGAGGTATGTATCTTATCGGCACATTTCCTTCTTTACAATTAAACATAGAAGACTACCCTGCAATAAAAGATTATCTCTTGACTTTTGGAATAGAAAGGCTTGAACAAAGTGGTGCAAAAGGTGCTCGTAAGAAAACCCAAAACAAGTGGTTTGAAACTCAGGATACCATTTCCTATTATATGGAGTTTTCTAAACCCAAAATCATGTATCAGGCATTCCAAGTAAAGCCTTGTTTCATATATGACACTGACGGATTCTTATCGAACAACTCTATGTGGTTTATTCCTACAGAGAACAAAGCTCTGTTGGCAATTCTTAATTCTCGAATGGGATGGTGGTTGATTACCAAGTTCTGTACGCAGATTCAGAATGGTTATCAGTTGATTTGGAAGTATTTCGGTCAGATTCCCGTTCCACGAGAGACGGAGGAAGGGGATTTGGCAGCTCTTGCTGATACGATGCTCGACTTAAATGCTCACCTACAGGAAAAGCGGAGCCATTTCCTTCAGCTGTTGCAGGACAACTTAGATGGTGTGAAAATATCGACTCCACTGCAGACGTTTGACCAAATGGACTTTAAATATTTCTTAGCAGAGTTGAAGAAGCAAAAGATAAAGCTAACGCTGATGCAACAGGGCGAATGGTTAGAGTTCTTCAGTCATTGTCAGGCAGAATGTCTGCAATTCACATCACAGATAGCAGCCACAGACCATGAAATAGACTTGAGCGTCTATCATCTCTATGGTTTGACATACGATGAGGTGCTGGCAGTAGACCCTGCAACTTCTATAAAACGAGAAGAATATGAAGGTATCAAATGAATAAAATATTAACAACATGACTATACAATTCAAAATTCAGATTAGGGGCATCAAAAAGCCGCCTGTATGGAGGCGCATCGTGATTCCACAGAATTTCTCGTTCCATGACCTGCATAACACCTTACAGTCTGCTTTCGGCTGGTGGGATGAGCATCTTTACCAGTTCCAACAACATCCGTTTGACGGTGGCTGGACGGTAAAAGAGCCGGATGAAGAGGATGATATGTGGAGCAGGCCAGCTGAAGACTCCCGAAAGACCAATGTGGCTACCTTCATTCAGCATAGAGGGCTTGAGAAATTTGTCTATGTCTATGACTTTGGCGACAGTTGGGTGCATGACATTACGGTAGAAAATATCGACCGGGAGGCAGAACTCAGCCATCCCGTCTGTCTCGCCGGGAAAGGTGCCTGCCCACCGGAGGACTGCGGTGGCCCCTGGGGCTATGAGGAGATGAAGGAGGAAATGGACAAGGACGAAATCAATGAATTTGACCTGGAAGAAGTAAACGAGGAACTGGAATCAATTATAGCAGGTAGAGAAAGTTCCGACGAAATGGTTGCCAGCATGTATGATCATGATTTGCCTGACGATGCCAAGGGGTTAGAAAAGATGTCGCTTACTGACGTTTTACAGCGACTCTACAAAAGTGAACTCACCGACTATGCTGAGGAACTGGGATTCGATATTGACGAAGACCTCAATGAGGTGGAGTTTAGAAAACAGTATGCACAGGCCCTGATAGATCATCCAATAGAAATGTTGCGCATGTTGCCTTTAGAGGACTTGGTGTTGTTGGCACGACTCAAGAAGGAGCCTACGACGGGCAATATCGCACAGTGCTATGAGGATTATCGGGACAAAATCATGGAGATATATGGACTGGCAGGTCACTGGTGGGATGAGGACGAGAACTACTATCTCTGGATTCCCGAAGACCTGTGGACAGCTCTGAAACCCCATATCGAAGAGGTGATGGACGATCCTCACGTAAAACACAGGCTGGCGATTGAGAATACCATACTGGGGCTTACCAACCTATACGGACAGGTAAGTCTGGGTTTCGTGTACAAGGAACTGGTGAGGTTGGGACAAGTGCAAACCCTCGAAAGTGCCATCGTATCCGTTGCGGCTTGCAGGGAAGAGTCGCTGCTGCTAAAATGGACAGCGCATCAGGTTGGCGACTTTATGGACGAGCCTACCGACGACAACCAGCTTTTCCTCTCACCCTACGGATGGGATATGCCTGCGGAATTAATCCGTGAGATAGAGAAGCGTGAAACGCTGGCCAAGGACTACCAACTGTTCTCTGCAACTGACGTGATGGCGGCATCGGTGATGCCGATCCCGAAAATCCCCAACCCTGTGCATGAGGCGTTCTTCAGCCTGCTGACAGATGAGCTGGAACTTGATGACCTTCAGGCAACGGCTATATGCCATGACCTGTGGTATCGTGAGATGCACAAGTTTGAAGAGGACTTTGAAGAGGAGGATCCCGGAACGTATTTCAGGGAAAGCGTGCTTTACGACTATGACAGCTACGACTACATCTTCAAGAAGGGGATGAAAATGCTTGATGCCTACCTGAACCACATGCCTCACTGGCAACTGAAGGGCCATACACCTACAGAAGCCCAGAGCTGCCAGAGCGAACTGGACAAGGCAGCAAGGCAGGAACGCCAAGGCCGGTCATATCAGGATGATGACTATGTGCGTCCAAGGGATTTCTTTGCAAACCTTGGTGTCACCATGCCCATTGTTGCCGAAAAGAAACCAGGACGTAACGACCCGTGTCCCTGCGGTAGTGGCAAGAAATATAAGAATTGCTGCGGAAGAGGGAACTAATGCAGATGGGATGATTAACTGATGGATTACAGGAATATAAAACAGGTTCTGAAAACCTATTACGGTTATGATGAGTTCCGGCCATTGCAGGAGGAAATCATCATGCATACCATTGGTGGTGGTGACTCCCTCGTACTGATGCCAACGGGTGGTGGTAAGTCTCTGTGCTTCCAGATGGCGGCTCTGCTAATGGATGGGATGGCAGTCATCGTGTCGCCACTTATCTCGCTGATGAAAGATCAGGTAGAGGGATTACGGATGAACGGCATTGCTGCGGAAGCACTGAACAGCAGCAACGACGAGGGATATAACCGCGACATTATCAATCGCTGCATTGACGGAAAGGTGAAGCTGCTCTATATATCGCCAGAACGGTTGGTGGGTGGTGTGCTGACAATATTACAGAATGCCCATGTCTCACTGTTTGCAATTGATGAGGCTCACTGTATATCGGGTTGGGGACATGACTTCCGACCTGAATACACACAACTGGGGCAACTGAAGCAGTTGTTCCCCCATGTGCCGATTATGGCACTAACGGCTACTGCCGACAAAATAACCAAAGAGGACATTCTCGTCCAGTTGAACATTAAAGATGCAAAGACTTACATCAGTAGCTTTGACCGTCCGAATCTGGGTCTTGACGTGAAACGAGGCTATTCTGCAAGAGACAAGGTGCGCTCCATTGAGGAACTGATTCGTCGACATCCTGGCGAGAGTGGCATCATCTACTGCTTGGCTCGCAAGACCACCGAGACCCTTGCAGCAAAGTTGAAACAGGATGGTTTCTCCGCTGGTGTGTATCATGCAGGATTGCCAAACTCTGAGCGTAGCCAGATACAGGATGACTTCCAGAACGACCGTGTGCAGGTTATCTGTGCCACGATAGCCTTTGGCATGGGCATCGATAAGAGCAATGTCCGCTTTGTGGTTCACTATAATCTGCCAAAGAGTATAGAGAGTTTCTATCAGGAGATTGGGCGTGGCGGTCGTGACGGTTTGCCTTGCGAGACGGTGTTGTTCTATAATCTTCAGGACATCATCACCCTGCGGAAGTTTGCCGATGAGAGCGGACAACAAGAGATTAACCTCGATAAACTGCAGCGTATGCAGGAATATGCCGAGGCTCAGGTATGTCGCCGACGCATTTTGCTGAACTACTTTGGTGAAATCAGTGAAAAGAGTTGTGGGAACTGTGATGTGTGTCACACGCCTCCGCAAATGTTTGATGGTACTACTATTGTTCAGAAGGCTCTTTCGGCTATAGTCCGCACTAAGGAGAACATTGGTTTCACACTGATGGTAGATATTCTTCGTGGTACATTGTCGCCCGATGTGATGAGTAACAAATATAATGAGATTAAAACTTTTGGCGCTGGACGAGATATTTCTGCTCGAGACTGGCACGACTATCTTTTGCAGATGCTGCAGATGGGATTCTTTGAGATAGCCTATAACGAAGACCGTCATCTTCACATAACCCCATTAGGACAGGAAGTGCTTTATGGCAAGCGTAATGTACAACTTGCTGTCATCAGTCGCGAGGAGATTAGTGTGAAGTCTCGCAGGAAGAAACTGCGCGAAGAACGTGAAACAGAATGGGCAGCTATTGGACAAGGACACTCGGATGATCTGTACAGCCGTCTTCGTGAGGTGAGGCGACAGGTGGCAATGGAGATTGGAAAGCCAGCCTTTATTGTTATGTCCGACAAATCCCTGCAAGACCTTGTGCTGAAACGTCCTACGACATTAGAAGCGATGGCAGATGTGTATGGCTTTGGTGAATATAAGGCAAAGGAATACGGCAAGCCTTTTATAGAGGCAATCAAGCAATATGGCGGTGAGAGTACGGATTTGCCGTTTCCTGATGCTGTGCCATTCCCTGAAGCACCAGCCTTCCCGATTCCCTCAGAGCCGACTTCCTATATGGAGCAGCAGAAACGACTTCATGCTAATGCATACGCACATTGGGATGATGAAGAGGACAATAAACTCACAGAATACTACAGGCAGGGACTGAGTACTTCGGAGATAGCATCTCTGATGAACCGAAATACGGGAGGAATTACTTCACGTATAAAGAAACTCGGCCTCAGAGAAAATCCAGAGTCAATCGTGACTGTCGGCACTCCAACTGCGAAGAAAGAAAAGCGTAAAGAATATAGGCAGAAATTGGATAAACTTGCCGAGATGAAAGCAGAGATTGACAGAAAGATTGAAGAACTTCGTAGGAAAATGGAGGAAGAATAATATAATTAATTAATTTTGCAAACGAGTTAAAGAATTAAAGATATGGCATTACCGATAAACATAGAAGATCTGTTGGGAGGTCAAGTAGTTGAGGGAAACCGAGTTGAATACAAACACGGATGGAATCCAGATCCTATATACCGCAGCATTTGTGCATTTGCTAATGACTTCGATGATACATGCGGAGGGTATATTGTGGTTGGCGTTGATGAAGTGAATGGAATACCTGTGAGGCCAGTTGTTGGTATAGACATCAACGAGATAGAACCGATAGAGAAGGCTATGGTGGGATATAACAATCTCATTATGCCTTATTATCAGCCTCGTGTGTTCTTTGAAAAGGTGGATGGAAAGACCATCATGGTGATTTGGGTAACAGCAGGCGAACGTCGCCCCTATAAAGTGCCGGACTTGGTGACAGCAAAGGAGAAGAAGTACAACTACTACATCCGCTATAATTCAAGTTCGATAGTGGCAAAGGGTGACTATCTGGCTGAACTGATGAACATGGTGAACCGTGTGCCGTTTGATGACCGAGGGAATGTGCGAGCTAAAGCTGAAGATGTGTCTATGTTGCTCATCCGTGACTATCTGGCAGAAACGAAGAGCTCTCTGGCTCGTGAGATGGAACATCTCTCGCCCATGCAGGTGCTTGAACAGATGAATCTGCTGGAAGGTCCCATTGAACAGACCCGCATCAAGAATGTAGCCCTGATGATGTTTTCATACCACCCGGAGAAGTTCTTCCCTGGTACTCAAATTGATATTGTATTCTATCCGAAAGGTAAGGATGGAGACCCGAATAACTTCACTGAAACGGAGCCATTCCGTGGGCCAGTACATCTGACGCTGCGTAAGGCTCTTGAATATCTCAAGTATATGGTGGTGAGAAAGAATATCCACAAACCAAAAGATGATGAGCGTTCAATAGTGGTTTACAACTATCCTTATCAGGCCTTGGAAGAGAGTCTTGTGAATGCCTACTATCATCGTCGATATGATGAGTATCAGCCTGTTGAAGTGAACATCATGCCAGATATGATAGAGATTATCAGCTATGGCGGTGCGGAGAGAAGCATCAAATTGGATGACCTTCGGGCTGGCAAGCGGGTTCATGCTCGGAGGTATCGCAATCCAAGGCTCGGTGAGTTTCTAAAAGAACTGCATCTGACGGAAGGAAGAGGTACAGGAATTCCAACCATACACGAAGAACTGAAGAAGAACGGATCACCCGATTCGATTATAGAAGCGGACGACGAGCATACTTATTTCATTATACGTATTCCGTGCCATCCTGAGTTCGTTTGTGATGAGCTGAGTATGGATAATGATGGTCATATTCTGCCAGTTGGTGAGGTATGGAAGCCCGATGTTACTGATAATGTTACAGATGTTACAGATAAAAATGTTACAGATGTTACAGATAATGTTACAGATGATGTTGCAGATGGAAAGACAGCAGAGAAAAGACGGGAAGAGATGCTTCATCTAATGCGGTTAAATTCTAAAATCACAACAGATAATCTCGCCAATATCCTTCATGTATCCCGCATGACTATATCGAGAGACATTAACTTGTTGAAGAGTCTGAATAAACTCAGGAGAAAAGGGGATGACCGAACTGGCGAATGGATTGTAATTGAATGATTCTGATTTGTTTGTTTTATACTCAATCGGATGGATAACTACTTGCTATCCATCCGATTCGTGTATATACAGATTACTTCTTGTTCAGCAGATGGCAAAGGTTCTCGTCATTGGCAATACGCTCCAGTTCGTCCTTGACAATCTGTTTTACTTCGTTCTTGATATTGGTATAGTTCTCCTTGACCATCTCATCCATATTGTCATTACCGTCCTCGTCGGTAAAGTCGGTGATGATTGGAATGGGCTTGTAGGCTTTTGTCTCTCTGGAAACTTTCTCATTATCCACCACAATTTCTGCATGGAAGATTTTCTGGTCGATGCGCTCGTCGAAGTTGTCCGAGACGGCACCGACAAACATACCCTGCGTCAGCGTGGAAATCTTCGATGGAGGTATAAGTGAATCCATCTGGGTGTTGATGGAGGTTGAAGTATCCTGGCGATTGATGGTCATGGATTGGCGCTTCTGGAGTACCTTGCCAAAACGCTCGCTCAGGGTCTTGGCCGTCTCACCTACGACCTGACCACTGAAGATATTACCGACAGTGTTCTGAACAACCTTTGCCTCCTTATCACCATAGTCACGAACTAACTGGCTGAAATCTTGAAAACCGAGACAAACGGCAACCTTGTTGCTTCGTGCGGTGGCGATGAGGTTGTCAAGTCCCTTGAAGTAGATAGTAGGTAACTCGTCAATGATGACTGAGGATTTGAGCATTCCCTTCTTATTGATGAGTTTGACGATACGGCTGTTATACAGGCCGAGGGCTGCACCATAGATATTCTGACGGTCGGGATTGTTGCCGACACAGAGAATCTTCGGCTCATTGGGATTGTTAATATCAAGCGTAAACTCACTGGCAGACATAACCCAGTAGAGCTGTGGGGAAATCATTCGGGAGAGAGGAATCTTGGCAGATGCTATCTGGCCTTGGAGCTGATCAGCAGCACCACCTTGCCATGCGTCGATGAACGGTGACATATAGTTTTCCAATTCTGGATAGCTGGATAATATAGGAAAGATGTCCTCGTACTTCTGATTCAACAGTTCAACGGCATGAGGGAAGGTGCAATATTTGCCGTCTTCATAGAGACGCAGGAACCAGATGATGGCAGCAAACAGAATGATAGGTGATTCCACGAAGAAGTCCCCTTGCTTTTGCACCCAAGTACGGTTCAAATTGAGCATTATTGTGTAGGCACTCTCGTAGGCATCGGAGATGTCTGTCATAAATGCCGGATGGATGGGATTGCATCGGTGACTGCGACGAGGGTCGTCAAAGTTGATGACGTAGAACTTCGGCAGAACTTTATAGCCAGACTTGTGCGTCAGCATGTGGTTATAGGCAATAGTGCTCAGGTCGCTGAATTTGTAATCGTAGATGTACATTGAGAAGCCTTTCTCAATGGACTGCTTGATGAAATTGTTTACTACAGCGTATGATTTACCACTACCGGGTGTTCCGAGTACAATGGTCGCACGGAAAGGATTGACCACGTTAATCCAACCTTTGTTCCACTTCTTTTTGTAGTAGAAACGTGTAGGCAGATTGATGGAATACTCATTCTTCATCAGACGGGTTTCTTGCATAAACGATTCGTTCTCATTGTTGAAAACATCATCCATAAGATTGTTCTGCAACAGACGGCTCATCCAAAGCCCCCCCATCAGCAGACAGATGTAACCTGCGGAGATTGTGGTGATGTAGAGTGCGGTGCAGAACACAAACGGGAAAGGCAAATCAAGCAGCCACCAGTTAAGAAAGAACAGGATGAAGCCAATGGTCAGTACCGTCCAGATTCTCGCCCAGGTAATCTTTTCCTCTTTGACCCCTTTAGTGCCGAGACATGATAATGCCATCAGCAAGAGGGCAAACAGTTTTGTGTAGAGAATGGAGTGAAACAATCCTGCCGTTCGATTGAAATTGGTGAGAAACCTGTCCACAATTCCCATCTGGATGTGCCAGTCCACAATAGCGGCATAGCAGAACCAATAGACATTCATCACCACGAGAATAATACTCACGGCCCGCATAAAGTCCATGACTTTTGCGAGACCTCTTAAATCATCTTCTTGTTGCATAATACATTTGAATTAAATTGTTGATACAATTGTTATCTGGTTAAAGTCTCGGGCCACGACGCTTCTTCTTCTTGCGCTGCAACCTGCGACGGAACGCCTCTTCCTCCGCATCGGTGACAGGATTGTCAGTGTTGAGAATGTCAAGGGCATCAAGGAATGATGCGAAACCGCCTTTGCTTTCATCGCGTTCCTGCTCATCGTGAGAAGCGGACTGCTGCTGTCCTTCTGCCGATATGCTGCCAGTATTCGGCTGTTCCTCCTGTTCTTCCTTTTCCTTGAAAGGAATCTGTTCCTCTGGCGGCGTATTGAAGTGCTGTTCAAGCGCATTGGCAGAATAATCTTTGCCTATTCGGGAACCATTGAGGACACAATGGGTACGATGGTCGATAAACGTGGCACCATAGATTCTTCCCTCGTCGGTATAGCGGAAGACACTATCAATTCCTTTTTCTTTGAGCATCCTGACAAACTCGTCCTTGTCGTAAGTCCGTCTAAGTGCATACTCCAATGCTTTCCTGGTCGGCTCTGTCAGATTCCTATCCTTGATGTTCTTCTTTGAGAATGCAGTCTTTTTCTGTAATGCCTCATAGCCAACGGACTTGCCAAACAGGGATGACTTGAACGGATTACCAACCTTATTGCCATTGGTGTCAATGACGGAATAGACCAGACCGTTATAGTCCTCACCCCTGACATTGCCCCTTACTTCCTCCACAGTCAGGTTATAGAGCGACAACAGCGCACGAAGTTCGCCAATGGTCTGAAACTGGTAGTCGTGGAATACGGCTTTGACCGTATTGCCTACCTGTTTCTTGATGTCCCCCTCGGAAGGATTGACTGGCGGGATGCGGTTGGACAGTCTTTCCTCTTCTCGCTTGTTGCCGTGATGCAGTCCGTATCTCTGTTCAAAGTCCCTGATGATGGCAAGGCTTCTCCGTTTGGTGAAATCGCTGTTAATACGCTTTCCCTGTTCGTCCACACGGACGGAAACAATGTGCAGATGATGGCGATCGATGTCCTCATGCTTGACGATGATATAAGGCTGGTCACCATATCCCATGCGCTGCATATACTCATGCGCTATCTGTGTCAGTTCCCCGTCCGTCAGTCTGTCGTCAGGATGGGGATTGAGTGAGATATGGATGACAGGTTTCTCCGTGCGCATCTGTCTGGGCATCCGCTTCTCAAAGTCTGCCAACACCTGTGCAACATCGACCTTACCGTCACCGTTGTTGAACACCTTGTTTGTGTCCAACAACTGGCCTTTCACCATATTCACCTTGTCGGCGTTATACTTGATGGCACCGAAAAGGGAACTTCCGATCGTTATCTTTGCAACCATCTCTCCCTTGCCTCCTTTGCCAGTGCCACGATCTGCTGTCCCTGCTCCATCATCTGGCGGGTCATTGACTCCAGACGATAGAGCAAGGCCATTGCCTTCTTTTCCGAAAAATGGCTGCGCAGTTCCTTCACCACCTGATTGTAGTTGACCGCCACACCCCGGAACTGAGCGTGGAATGATGACAGCTTTTCGTAGAAGTCCACCATTGTCTTATCGACTTTCACGACCTTGAACGTCTCGCCAAAGACGCGCGACTTGACGAAAACGGCCTTGGCATAGACCCCGGACTGCTCGTAGAGCGTGAGGAACCTGGCCCATTCCACATCGTCGAAGCGTACCATGACGCAGTGCGTCCGCTTGTTGTTCTTCGGGTATCGCCCCGTCCTTCTCTTTTTGTTTTCTTCCATATTATCTATGATACGTTACTATCGCTTCATCAAATCAGGGGATGACGACTTCGGAGTCAGCCCTCGGCCCCTTGCAAGGGCAAGATGAGAGTTTCGCGGGTAACCCGAAACCTTTTGAGTAACTCAAAAGACATCTTGCTATGCTCCTGCGGGCATAAGTAATCCGCCTTGCGGACGGATTAGTCGCTTCTTCAGCCCAATTCTCGGTCTTGACAGACGTGTCCGTCGCTCCCTGAATCATTTTGCGGTTGCAAAGGTCGGTGTTTCCAAGGACTTCAAATGTCAAGTTGATATCAAGTTGATAACAAGAAAGTTTCGGGCTTGCCCTCCATGCGCGGTTTTGGAGGGCATTTCGGCGCAAGCGACTCTGAATTTTTGGCTGGCTCACGAAATCGTCGTTCCTTTGCACCGTCAATCGAGCGATGGATGAGTTTATCCACTGACTGATCACTGCATAAACAGATTGATTGGTATATGGATTTACTGATTTATTGATTGGTTGCAGGATATGACGGTGAGTTGTCTGACGAGCAAACTGATGATTCCATCCACTGACGGAAAAACCGATTTGTTCGCTGATATACAAACAGACTGTCGAAACAGTTGACTGTAGAGATAATAAACAAATGTGTAACAAAATTGATTAGCAGTAAAAGCGATTAATAACAAGATTGATTAACAAATAGCAAAATTGACTGAGAAATGAGTGAGACAAAATTCGTGGCCCTGTCAACCCAGAAGGGAGGGGCCGGTAAGACAACCCTGACGGTGCTGATGGCAAGCTACCTGCACTATGTGCGCGGCATAGACGTGGCCGTCATCGACTGCGATTTCCCGCAGTACAGCATTGACGAGATGCGCAAGCGTGACTTCAAGAACATGGAGGAAAACGAGGAACTGCGCCGTCAGGCTTATGAACAGTTATCGCGTACAAAGAAAAAGGCATACCCGGTACTGGTAAGCCGTCCCGAGAAGGCCATCGCCAAGGCGAACGAACTGCAGAATCTGGTGAAACCTCCTAAGATTGTGTTCTTCGATCTGCCAGGAACTATGAACAATGAAGGTGTGGTGCAGACGCTGGCAAATATGGACTACATCTTTTGTCCTATCATAGCAGACCGTGTAGTGATGCAGAGTTCACTTGCCTTCGCCAAGGTGGTGAACGACCACTTCATCACAACGGGGCAGAGCACCGTCAAGGGGATGTATTTTCTCTGGAACATGGTAGATGGCAGGGAGAAGACCAACCTCTACGAAATCTATGAGCAGGTGATTGCCGAGTTGGGGCTTTCGGTTCTGAATACGCACATCCCAGACAGCAAGCGATTCCGCAGGGAGGGTGCAAAGGATGACAAGCGTCCGCTGTTCCGTTCAACCCTGCTTCCCCCAGACAAGACGCTCATCAAGGGCAGCAATGTCCGTGAACTGGCTGACGAGATGCTGAGTATCATCAAAATCTGAGGGATATGGCGAAGAGACAGGAAATAGAAGTGCCGTCACGCTCCATCATTGATGATATGCGGCCAGATGTTCCTCCAGAAGATACCAGTCAAGGGAGAAAGGAGGATACAGAGGCAGCGGGCGGGGATGCCCTGCAGCAAGAAACTGTTCAGACACAGGACACTCCAAGAAGAAAGCCGAAGGCTGAAAGAGATGAACGAAAAACGAAATCTACTGGCAATACTCCTGAAGAGGATGCCTATCTCGAATCGTTCATCGAAACGCCACCTATGGCCATGATTGCGCGAAACGGGAAACTGGCATACCTGACACCAAGAAACCATCAGCGCATACAGAAGGTCATCAGCGTCATCGGTCATAATCAGGTAAACATTGCAACCTACCTGAACAGGATCGTCAGTGACCACTTCGACCGCAATGATGTGGTCATCAAGAGTCTGCTCGAAAAGGGCTACTCCGAGGAATTCTGATTATCAACAAGTGTAACAATTAAAACGTATAAACGAGTATGGATGTATTATTGCCAATAAGCCTTGTTGTCCTGATTATAATCGGGATTATCTTTATCGGTGTATTCCTGCTTGCCTTTTATTATGGCAGTAAGGGACACTCAGAAGAGAAGAAGAAAGAGAATGAGAACAAAAAGCCTGATGGGTTCGACGACATAGATTTATCTATGTTTGATACTGGAGAACGATTCCGCATGGCTCCGTTAAACAATCTGGATGAGGAATACATGAACCTCTTTTCCAATCCTCCGATGGATAAGGCTGCGCGACGCGGCAAGTCTGCCTATCTGCGTGATGCCTACCATGAGCGAATCCGTCGTATCGTGAATGCCCTGAACATAGAAGGCGTGAACATCTCCAGTTATGTGGACATGGTACTGACAGACCATCTGATGCGATATGAGGATCAGATTGACAAGCTGATTCAGAACAGCTACAATGAGAAAGGTAAAAAGCAGAAGCAATGTCAACTGTCGTAATCATTGGGATATTGGCCTTCATAGCCTACGAACTGGCTATATTCAATCACTATCAGAAGGAGCCTCCGCATGGCGGGAAGCAAGCGAGTCCAGAAACAGAGGTATCGACTAAAGTGGAAGATGCGGACATCATCGGCAAAAGTTCCTTTAATATGAAAGCCGAGAAGGAGCGAATGCTCCAAAGACAGGAAGAGGCTAAGCGAAAAGAGGCTATTGCCAGAGGCGAAATGACAGAGGACGGTAAGGAGATTGCCCAGGAGGTGAAGCCCGAGGACTGCGAACTTGAGCAGAAGAAGGTCTGGAAGCAGGTGCCTACGGAACAACTTGCGGCCATCTTTGAAGAGCCGGAAGAACCAGAAGAGCCACAGGCAAGCGGTATGACCATCAATGACGTTGACCTCGCTTTCAATAATCTGGGAAGGAAAGACCTGACAGAAGAAGAGGCACGTCATACGGTTGCCGTGTTCAAGGAACTGGAGGGTACGGAGTTCCTGGATGCTGTCGAACGGCAGTTCACTGACGTGGGGACTCGCATAGACGAACTGATAGATAGGATTTCCGCAAAGCAGGATGCAGAAGTCATCATCCCAGAATCCTTTAAGGACTTCAAACCGTCTGACTATCTGTAGAACTGGTTTATCAATAAATCAGTCAATGAGTAAATGATATGATTGATTAACAAATTAACGCATTGAAAAGGCAATGAAGCAGAGAACTTACGGATAAGTGAGTTAACTAACCACTGAATCCAACAATTATCCAACCAATCAACAACAGTATTAACAATTTAAACGTAAACGCAAAATGAAATTGAATGTAAAGAAGTTCGCAAACAAGAAACTCGTAGTATGTGCAGCCCTCATTGCTGCCGCAACCACCACCGCTATGGCCCAGGGAAACGGTCTTGCGGGTATCAACGAAGCCACTTCTATGGTGACCAGTTATTTTGAACCAGGCACCAAATTGATCTATGCCATCGGTGCCGTGGTCGGACTCATCGGCGGCGTGAAGGTCTATGGCAAGTTCTCCAGTGGTGATCCCGACACCTCGAAGACCGCTGCCTCATGGTTCGGTGCCTGTATCTTCCTCATCGTGGCCGCTACCATCCTGCGCTCGTTCTTCCTCTAAGCCAAGGCTGATGCCTATTATATATAATAAGGTATAGCAATGGCGACATACGAGATTAACAAGGGCATCGGGCAGTCGGTGGAGTTCAAGGGACTGAAGGCACAGTACCTGTTCATCTTTGCAGGTGGACTGCTGGCCGTGTTTGTCCTCTTCGTCATCCTCTATCTGTCTGGCGTGAACCAGTGGGTGTGCATCGGCCTGGGCATGGTGCTGGGCAGCGCACTCGTCTGGGGGACATTCCGGCTGAATGCCCGGTATGGCGAACATGGTCTGATGAAACTCGGTGCGGGACATTCCCGCCCGAGGTTTCTTATCAGCCGTAAGCGCATCGCCCGATTTGTAAGAACAAGCAAGAAGAAAAAGGAAAACAGATGAGAAACGTATTGAAAGCAACGACCATTGAGAACAAACTGCCGTTGCTGGCTGTAGAGGGAGGCTGCATCATCTCCAAGGATGCCGATGTGACCGTCTGCTATGAGGTGACGCTTCCCGAACTCTATACCGTGACCTCCCAAGACTATGAGGCCATGCACAGCTGTTGGATCAAGGCCATCCGTGTGCTGCCGGACTTCTCCATCGTACACAAGCAGGACTGGTTCCTGAGGGAGCATTACCGCCCGGAACTGAGTGGTGAGGGACAGAGTTTCCTGTCACGCAGCTTTGAACTGCACTTCAACGAACGTCCGTACTTGCATCACCGCTGCTATCTGTTCCTGACGAAGACAACCAAGGAGCGTAGCCGTCAGCAGAGCAATTTTTCGACGCTCTGCCGTGGGCATATCATCCCGAAGGAGGTGAACGTTGATACGGCACAGAAGTTCCTGGAGGCTGCGGAGCAGTTCGAGCGTATCATGAATGACTCTGGCTTTATCTCGCTCCGCAGACTGACGGATGACGAAATAGTGGGTACTGCCGAGTACAAGGGCATCGTGGAACAGTATATAACACTGGACTCTGACGGAACGGCCACCTTGCAGGACATCGACCTCGATCCGAAAGAGATGCGTGTCGGTGAGAAACGTATATGTATGTTCACGCTATCAGATACGGAGGACTTGCCGTCGAAGGTGGCAACAGACATCCGCTATGAGCGGTTGAGTACTGACCGCAGTGACTGCAGACTGTCGTTTGCAAGTCCCGTAGGACTGCTACTTGGCTGCAACCACATCTACAACCAGTACCTGTTTGTGGACAACAGCGATGAGAACCTGCAGCGGTTTGAGAAAACAGCAAGGAACATGCAGTCGCTTAGTAAGTACAGTCGTAGCAATGCCATCAATAGCCAGTGGATAGAGCAGTACCTGAACGATGCCCATGCTGGAGGTCTGACTTCTGTCCGTGCCCACTTCAACGTGATGGCGTGGAGTGACGATGAGCAGGAAATGAAACGCATTAAGAACGACATGGGCAGTCAGATAGCATCAATGGAGTGTATGCCGAGGCATAACACCGTGGACTGTCCGACACTCTTCTGGGCAGCGATACCCGGCAATGCAGCGGACTTTCCTGCGGAAGAGTCGTTCTACACATTCCCGGAGCAGACGGTGTGCTTCTTCACGGAAGAGACGAACTATCGCAACTCGCCATCGCCTTTCGGCATCAAGATGGTGGACAGGCTGACGGGGAAGCCCTTGCACGTGGACATCAGTGACCTGCCCATGAAGAAGGGAGTCACGACAAACAGGAATAAGTTCGTGCTGGGGCCGTCGGGCAGCGGAAAATCATTCTTTATGAACCATCTGGTGAGACAGTACTACGAGCAGGGTACGCATGTGGTGCTCATTGACACGGGTAACTCGTACTTCGGACTCTGCAACCTGATCAGGGATAAGACTGGCGGCGAGGATGGTGTCTATTTCACCTATACCGACGAGAACCCGATAGCCTTCAATCCGTTCTACACGACG
>Ga0129306_1000499_pt1 | contig 61532 bp, 50 predicted proteins | sample P827metagenome_FD_94438 | JGI IMG/M metagenome (GOLD analysis project Ga0129306, IMG submission 94438) | Capybara group fecal microbial communities from Wisconsin, USA - P827 metagenome | ecosystem: Host-associated > Mammals > Digestive system > Large intestine > Fecal | place: USA: Wisconsin... | reverse complement strand
GATTGCAGCCCTATGTTATTGGAATTAGGCCCTAATGACCCAGGGATTTTTGTGACACAGTCTGTACATAAGCAATTGGCTGGTTTTTCTCAGACCTCTCAAATACATAAAAAAGATAGCCATATTAAGGGACAGGCGCGCTATTGTAACGATGATTGCTTTAATAATGCCTTTATGCTTCAAGCGTCTACTTCGCCTTGCTATCCTTTATTTGCCTCCCTTGATGTGAATGCTAAAATTCACGAAGGTCCTTTAGGCCGTAAAATGTGGGCAGATACAGTGAAGCTCGGCATTTATGCGAGAAAGGCGATTAAGCAACATTGTCATTATTTGAAATCCTTTGTGCCAGACATTGTAAATGGTCGCGAATGGGATACGTATACGACAGAGGAAATTGCAGAGAACAAAGAGTTCTTTTCAATTGACCCAGAGGCGTCTTGGCATCAATTTAAAGGCTATGAAAAGAATCAATACTTAGTCGATCCATGTAAACTCTTAGTGTACACTCCAGGTATTGATGGTCAAACGGGAGACTATGAGGACTTTGGCATCCCTGCATCAGTATTATCTCATTATTTACAAGACCATGGCCTTACGCCAGAAAAATGCGATTTAAATTCCATTTTATTCTTGTTAACACCAGCTGATTCAGAGACTATGATGAATAATCTCGTGTCCTTAATGGTTCGCTTTGAACGCTGCATTGATGAAGATGTGCCAATGAAGGATGTATTGCCTAAGATTTACTATCAATATGAAGAGCACTATCGCGGATATACGATTCGCCAACTTTGTCAAGAAATGCATGATTTTTATAAAAAACATAAAGTAAATACGTTGCAAAAACGTTTATTTAGAGAAGAGTATTTCCCTGAAGTAGCCATTACGGCACAGGCTGCGACACAGGCGTTCATTGGAGGCAATTATGAAATGGTGACCCTCGATGAAGTGAAAGGGCGCATTGCCTTAGAAGGGGCCTTACCATATCCTCCAGGAATTATTACTATTGGTCCTGGGGAACGCTGGAATGACAATGTTATTGCTTATTTTAAAGTCCTAGAAGATACGTTTAATGAATTGCCAGGCTTTACTGGAGAAATTCAGGGTGTTCATTTTAAAGAAATTGATGGTAAAATAAGAGCATTAGCCTATGTTATGAAGGACGAATAATATATATTGGAAAGGACGATTTCTATGGATTTTGAAGTTTGTAGAAATTATGTATGTGTTGCTGAGTCGTATACTATTAGTGAAGCAGCGCGTCAACTAAATATTGCACAGCCTGCCTTAAGTTTGCAGATTAAAAATCTAGAGGCGTATTATGGTGTGCAATTAATTAAGACGCGACAAGGGAGTCGCCATATTGAGCTCACTAAGGCAGGCGATTTGCTATATCGACGAATTAAGCATTTATTGAACTAAGAAGAATTATTGCGCAAGGAAGTGCGCAAGAGTGCTTCCGAAGAAGCAGATACGGTTATTGTTGGTGCCACCCCTGAATTGGCGTGCATTGTGAATGATTACATTAACGATTTTAAAAAAGAAAATCCGAAGGGCCGTTGGAAAGTTATTTTTAATGATATGAAATTTCTTACGGAATCGTTGGAGCGAGGCCTTATTAATGTCATCATAACGCCAACAGTGCCGCCACATAAGCATTTATATACCTTTGAAGGAACTGGCATGCGCAAGCTTGCGGTGATTGGGCCAAAGAATCACGCCTTGCTTCAAAATCGCAAGGAAATGCAATTGGCTCAGTTGAATGGACAAAAAGTAGCCGTCATGGCTGATTTAGAAAATCCATTGTTGCGCTCTTGCCGTGAAAGAGAGTTAGATATTTCTTGTGTGTTAAGTAGTAATTCTCTCATGTTTGTTCTTGATACAGTGATGCAAAGTGGAGAATTGGCGATTATATCAGGCTCCATCCCGGAGTGGGTGAAGGGCCTTGTACAATATGTGCCACTGCGGAGTAGTGAGCTGATGAAGTCACAGCAAGTGTACACCCATAAAGGTGGCCAAAAGACGAAATTAGTAAAAGCATTTTTAGCCCATCTTAAAGACCAACAGTACATTAGTGATGCAGATGCTGGTAATTAGTGAGGAGGCCTTTCTATGGATTTATTTGATGATTTAGATACATTTCCATCCTTAGGAGATATAGGAGATAGTAATTTATCGCCTACCTTTGGGCGCATGGAAAAGTTACAACGCTTATATGAGCTAGATATATATCCTTATGGCGATAAGTTTAATTGGACTCATTATGCCAAGGATATAATGGCTAATTACGATAGTTTAAAAGACTCTAATGTGGCTGTAGCGGGTCGTATTATGGCTAAGCGTGACCATGGTAAAACTATATTTTTAACTTTGCGCGACACAACGGGCGATATTCAGATTTTTGCGCGCATTGATGAGGTGTCTGAGCTAGAGAACAGCTTGCTAGACTTATTAGATGTGGGCGATATTATCGGTGTAAATGGCACTGTATTTAAAACGGACAAAGGGGAAATTAGTGTTCGCACTACTCATGTGGAAATGCTCACTAAATCATTGCGCCCCTTGCCAGATAAGTGGCATGGCCTTAAAAATGCAGAGTTTAAATATCGTCATCGCTATGTGGATATTATTATGAATCCGCAAGTGCGTGAAGTGTTTAAAAAGCGTGCCCAAATTATTGCTACTATTCGCGAATGGCTATTGCAGCGCAATTTTATGGAAGTGGAAACGCCTATGATGCAAAATTTATATGGTGGTGCTGTAGCGCGGCCTTTTATTACGCATCATAATGCACATGACATGGATGTGTATTTGCGCATTTCTCCTGAATTATATTTAAAACGCCTTGTAGTAGGGGGCTTTGATAGGGTCTTTGAAATTAACCGCAATTTTCGCAATGAGGGCATCGACAAAAGTCACTATCCAGAATTTACTATGGTAGAAACGTATCAGGCCTATGCTGATTATAATGATATGATTCAGCAATTAGAGGATTTAGTAGGTCATTGTGCGAAGGTTATTACTGGCGGCACTAAGATTATGTATCAGGGCGTGCCGATTGAGTTCAATAAACCTTGGCAGCGTATGACCATGGTAGAGGCGATTAAAACCTATTCTGGTGAAGATTTTGATGAGGTGGAAACCTTAGATGATGCACGTGCTTTAGCAGATCGTTTACATGCAGAATACGCCGAGCATGATGGCATCGGCAAAATTATGAATGCTTGTTTTGAAACCGTAGCCGAGGGGAATTTGATTCAGCCAACGATTATTACAGGCCTTCCTATGGAAATTTCACCATTAGCTAAACAAAGTCGTGAAAAACCTTGGTTGACTGATCGTTTTGAAGCCTATATTTTTGGTCGCGAATTAGCTAATGGCTTTTCGGAACTCAATGATCCCTTTGATCAAAGACGGCGATTTGAACAACAAATGCGCGAGCGTGAGCTAGGCGATGAGGCAGCCCATCAAATGGACGAGGACTTTGTGAATGCCTTGGAATATGGTTTGCCCCCAACTGCAGGTTTGGGTATTGGCATTGACCGCTTAGTCATGTTCTTGACAGATAGTGCATCAATTCGCGATGTTATCTTCTTCCCATTGATGAAGCCTGAAGAGGGCCGTGAGCAAGATCTAGACGAATAAGTGTAATACATATGAGGCTTAATATGTATAAGCAAATGCTTATACATATCTAGACGTAAACGTGTATATGTAAATAGCTAAAAGTAAATATGTATAAAGAAATAGTCATTAATACATATATACAAACAGATATCTAAACATAACTATATGATAATTAAATATTTATTATAGGACGCTAGCTAAGCTAGCGTCTTTTTTTACAAAATTTAAAATGTAACTATTGACATTACATGTAGAAGTGTGTAAAATACAAAATGTAATTACTAGAGTTACAAGTTGAGGATCGATAGGGCGTGTATACATAGGTAACTAGATAAAAGATAAAACTTTGATATTGAATGATGGAGGAATTAAAATGAAAATTGCAGTAGTAAGTTCAAATGGTAAAGTAGGTAAATTAGTTGTAGCAGAGGCACTTAGCCGTGGTCACGAAGTAGTTGGCTTTGCACGCAGTGCCAACCAATCAGAGGCAAAGAATTTTGTGCAAAAAGATATTTTTGAATTGACTAAGGACGATGTAAAAGGCTTTGATGTAGTTGTTGATGCTTTTGGTACTTTTGCACCAGACACATTAGATCTTCATACAAAATCTTTGATGCACCTAGCAGATCTTGTATCTGGTAGTGAGACGCGTTTACTTGTAGTAGGTGGGGCTGGTAGCTTGTATGTAAATAAAGAACATACTATGCAATTACTCAATACACCAGATTTTCCTGAAGCCTATTACCCATTGGCAAAAGCACAAGCAGATGAACTCGTAGCATTGCGCAAACGTGAGGATGTAAAATGGACTTTTGTGAGCCCCACTGCAGATTTTCAAGCTGATGGTGCTCGCACTGGAGAATATATCTTAAGTGGCGAAGAATTTACCCTCAATGATAAAGGGGAGAGCGTGGTAAGTTATGCTGACTATGCCATTGCTATGGTGGATGAAGCTGAGGCTGGTAAACATGTGCAAATGCGCATTAGTGTAGTTGGGAAATAATATATCTAAAAAAATAGATTTAGTTCTTGACGAATGAGAAGATTCTCGATATAATACAACATGTAATAAATGGGGTTACTAGTTATAAAGTATAGAGAACCTTAGTAAAAGTATGAAGTAAACTATTACAAATAAAACTACGCTGTTTGTAATAGAATTAGAAGGAGTGGTGTAGTATGAAACAATTATTATTTAATTTTAACTTTAAAGATTCTGGTTTATTGTTCTACCGTATTGTATTAGGCTTATCTATGATGGCGCATGGCTATTTTAAATTTGCTGGTGGCGAACAAATGCTATATGGTGTAGGTTCTATGTTAGGTCAATTTGGCATTACTGGAGGATATTTATTCCTTGGTACGATGGCAGCTAGTGCTGAACTCATTGGCGGTTTACTAATTATTCTTGGTTTATTTACGCGTCTTGGCACTTTGCTTGTAGCGGGCACATTATTGGTAGCGACTATGGTTGATTTAGGCCATGGATTCTTTAAATGGGACTATCCTTCACAAATGATGTTTGGTGCTATTATGCTCTTCTTAGTAGGGCCTGGTCGTTTTAGTTTTGATAATCGTTGGATTCAAAAATAAAGTAAATATAAACAAAAGAAACTGAATAAGATCCTTGCTGAGTCGCACTGTTAAAATGGTTGCATTTTAATAGTGCGATTTTTTTATAATGCGGCACAGGGCATTTATAATTTTACAAATGGGGCAAAACCTTTATACTATATAGATAGTAGCATGTATACTATATGTATGAATTAACCATGAGTTCATAAACAGAAAGTATAATTGAACATTGTTTGTAAAGGGGTTCTCGTATGGAAAAGATTTGTGCCATCATTTTAGGCGGTACTAAAGATTGTTTTGATTATATAGATGAGGCGGATTTTGTTATCGCCTGTGATAAAGGCTATGCATATGCCCAAGAGGCAGGGATTACACCGGATTTATTGGTGGGGGATTTTGACTCTTATGAAGGGGTTATTCCGGAGCATATAAAGGTGTTGCAATTGCCTGTAGAAAAAGATGATACGGATACTTTGGCAGCATTGCGTTATGTGATAAATGAAGGCTTTACACAGATTTATATGTATTGCGCCTTTGGCGGTCGCTTTGATCATTTGTGGGGCAATATACAAGCAGCCAGCTTTGCTGCCAGTGAAGGGGCTATAGTCACTTTGCATAGTACAGCACAGACTGTGTATATTTTTAAGAATCACACTGTAGTGCTACCTCCTAAAGCGAATCGTGCTTTATCAGTTTTGGCCCTTAGCGATCATTGTGAAGGGGTTACCATAGAGGGCACAAAATATGAAGTGGAACAAGCAAGTTTAACGAATATATTCCCTCTAGGCGTCAGTAATGAATGGCAGGGAACAGCTACTATTTCAGTGGAGCAAGGGCTCTTGATGGTAGTGGAATCGGTTAAATAATCAAGGGCTTGTTGGGAGGCATTGTATGTTACTTTCATTGACATATATTTTCTTAGGTGGTATGCTTTTTTCTTATACTGCCAATTTGTTACGCATACCGCGTATTATAGGAATGATTGTGGCAGGGATTTTATTAGGGCCTATGGGCTTTCAGCTCTTAAGCGATGAATTACTGAGCGTAAGTGGCGAGTTTCGCACCTTAGCTTTGCTAGTCATTTTACTCAAAGCTGGTTTATCGCTACGCATTACAGATATTAAAAGCTTAGGGCGCCCCGTAGTTGGTATGGCATTCTTGCCATCCGCTTTAGAGATTGTTACGCTAGCCAGTTTGAGTCATTGGCTCTTTCAGCTATCTTGGGTGGAAGGATTTCTCTTTGGTGCTGTTGTATGTGCCGTATCACCAGCCGTGGTGGTTTATCGCATGACTGAGCTAATCAAAGAAAAATATGGCGTTAAAAAAGGTGTGCCGCAGCTTCTGTTAGCAGGCTCTGCCTTAGATGATATTATTGTAGTTACCATATTTGGTGTATTGCTTGATTTTATCAATGGAAACATGACATTATGGCAAGTCGTAGAGGAATTTCCTATTGCCATAGCTATGGGACTGTTGCTAGGGGCTGTAGCCGGCTATATGGGTTGGCGTTTATTCACCATATGGAAGCCTACTAATATTATGAGCGCCGGTATTGTTTTAGTGGGGCTATCGGTAGGCCTCATGAATTTGGGGACCTATTTAGGTCATTGGGTGCCTACATCGGGGTTATTAGCCGTTATGGTGATGGCAACTTTGGTGCGAACCTTGAGTCAGGTAGATGTGGGTGAGCATATTTCAAAGAGTATTTCTGTTTTATGGGGACCTACAGAAATTTTGCTCTTCGTACTTGTTGGGGCTGCTATTAATATTCCGTATATTGCGATGGCAGGGGCTACATTAGTCTTGCTCTTAGCCTTAGGCTTAGGAGCACGCTCTCTCGGTGTACTGCTCAGCGTGAGTGGCTCGCAATTGAATAAAAAGGAACGTTTATATACGATTGTGTCCTACTGGCCTAAAGCCTCTGTACAGGCGGCCATTGGCGGTATTCCCCTTACTATGGGCTTAAGCAGCGGACATCTTATTTTAACTGCTGCTGTATTGGCCATTGTTATTACTACCCCAATAGGGGCGGTATTAATGGAGAAAAGTTATAAACGATTATTGGAAAAGAATTAAATAGTGCTAAGGCTTGAAGCTTTTTCAAAAGGTAAAAGTTTAAACGATGTAAAAGTTTTCAAGAGGTAAAAGGTTCTTAGAGTATAAAAGCTTTCAAAAAGTAAAAGTTTTTCAAGATGTAAAAATGTTAACATAATGTTTAGAGTTAAGAATGAGAGGTAGATTAATGGATTGGATTACACAAATGGACTTATCTATATTGCATATGATTGTTCAATATTTACATGCGCCTTGGTTAGATTTAGGTATGGCGTGGTTTACTAAATTAGGGAATAGCGGAGCTATATGGTTAGCCTTAGGTATTGGCTTGTCCCTTACTAAGGAATATAGAACAGTAGGTATGGCAATGCTTCTGGCATTGATTATGGGAATGGTAATTTGCCATTTTGCTATAAAACCAATGGTAGGTCGTTTGCGTCCATTCTTAGTAGATCCATCCTTTCATTTAGTGATTAAGCCACCAACGGGATATTCATTTCCGTCAGGACATACTTGGTCATCCTTTGCCGCTGTAGCCGTAGCTATGATGCATCGATTGAAAGGCCGTTATATTATTTTGTTGGCCGCTGTTGTTATGGCCTTCTCTAGATTGTATTTAACAGTGCATTATCCAACAGATATTTTAGGTGGCATTATTATAGGCCTATTCCTAGGATATATAAGTGTAAAATTAGTAGAATATTATTGGCTCAATGACCAGGACGTTGTGTCAGAGTCTATGAGTTAGTTTATGGAGATTATTTATAGAGATCGTTTATAGAGTTAGTTTATGGAGTTAGTATTAAGTCGCAAAGAAAGCTAAATTAAACTAAAATATTAGACTAAACTTGATTAAACTTGATTAAACTAAATTAAGATAAATTGAAGTAAATTAAGACAAATTAAACTGAATTAAGCCAAATTAAAGTAAATTAAAGGAGATGCTCCCTAGGAGGCATCTCCTTTTTTATGCTTGATTTCATTTCTTGTTTGAGGATTATGGTCTAGAGGGTATGGGCCAAGTATCATTAAAGGAATGTCCTACATAGATATACTGACGAATTAGCGGTGTTGATTTCACACTTTGTAAGGTAAAAAAGAAGTAATGGGCGCGATGGTCCTTAGCATTTTCTTTGTTCAATTTAAAATAATTTGATTGAGCTTCCGCCATGCTGTGTAAAATATCATCGGTAAGGAAGGTCAAGGGGATATGCAAGGCGGAATATTGATAAAAATCGGCTTCAAATTGTAGATAATTATCTGTAAAATAGGCAAATTGTAGTTCATTTTGTTGAAATGGCTTGGAATGCGAATTAGAACGCATCGTCATCACCTCCTTTGCATAATTTGATAATGTGATTGATTTCGATTCGTTCATAGGTAGATTTAGTCGCGGCTATAGATGATGAATCCGCTCCTTGGCTTGAATCAGTTAATTCAACTTCTAACAACATATACTCTAACGTAAGTTCTCGGATACGACCTTTTAGTATATATATCCCTTTTTTACTTTTTACATGATAGGTCATAGTAAGTTGCTGAATATAAATCTGGCTGAGCCATTCGAGGATTTCATCAGTGCTTGTTTCCTCAGCAAATTCAATAGTTACATCGTTTTCTTGGAGGGCTGAGACATGGTCAGAGATAAAAAAGCCCATCCACTTGGCCATGCCGCGGTCGCGATAGGTACGCGCCGAATGATAGGGCAGATAGAGACGTTTAAGCATATAGAGACTCCTAAGACTATGATTTTAGACGAATTATGTTAGGCCATCCAGGCCGCCTGCGGAGTGACCACCAATAAGACGACTCCTCTTAATCGCACGGGAATAGGAGAGCAAGGAGCTTCCTTTTTGAATGGAAACAAAGCCATATTGCTCGCGAATGCGATCAATAGCGCGTTGGAGTTGGTAAGTCTTTTCTACTGCTTCGGCATCTTCGAATAAGGAGGTAATGCGATATTCATCGCTACTTAGCTTAGAATAGCGCACCGCAATTTGACGGACGGCACCGCCTTTATAATGTTTGCGAAATAAGGTCTTCACATAAGTGACTAGCTCATCGGTTAGTTGTGAGGGCGGAATTTTCATTTGCGCCTGAATGGGCGATTGTAATACATTTTTAGAAAAGCCAATATAAATAGAAACACATTGCGCTAGTTGATGCGTTTTTCTAAGGCGTATGGCTACTTGCTCGGCCATTTCCGCGAGGAGTAGCTCGATTTCATGTTGCGCCTCATAATTGCGCGGTAAAATCTGCGAATTGCCAATGCCTTTTGACTGCGGCCGATAGGGCGCATGTACATTGCTCTCATCTACGCCATGCGCATGAAACCAAAGCTGAACGCCTATAATGCCCATCTCGCGCTGTAAGATATCAGGATTGCTATGGGCTAACTCCTTAATTGAGTAAATGTGAAGACGATTTAAATGGTCTGCTGTGCGACGGCCAATGTCCCAAAAGTCAGTGAGTTTAGGCAGAGCCCACAATTTTGTTGGCACATCTTCATATGACCAGTTGGCGCGCATGGTCTCCGTAGTCTTTGCTTCATTGTCGAGGGCCAGTTTAGCTAAGAGAGGATTGGCATTGGACATGCCTACAGTAGAATAAATCCCTGTAGTTTGCCAAATATCATGCTGAATTTTAGCAGACAGAATATCGAGTTTTTCCTTGCGGCTCATTTGCGGTTTAGGGAGAAAATAATTTAGTGATTGAGTCAAATCGATGAAGCCCTCATCAATGGAATAGGGGCAAATATCTTCAGGCGCTGCGTATTTGTGAAAAATGCGTTGCACTTCAAGATTTTTTAAAATATATACACTCATGCGTGGAGGTACAAAGAGAGTGCGCTTGGCCCAGTCTTCAATGTATTTTACATATTGCGGCGTTAAGGGTAATTTTTGCTGTAAGGCGCGCTTGTAATTGAATTTGCGCGTAGTTACATCAAATGGCAGATCATAGGCACGGCTTACATTTTGCCGTCCAAAAACCTTTTTAAAGGTGGGCGAGGAGGCCAAAATGAGACCGCTAGCATTATCGGCACGACTCATGACACAGAGAGACGTGGTCAGGGGATGAAGACCGCGCTCAATACATTCTACACTGGCGTAGAAGGACTTCATGTCGATAAACGCAATATCTGATTTGGGCTCTAGGTCATAATTAATCATGGTACATTCCTCAATTGGCTAGGGCTTAGACGGCGAGTAAAACTAAAGATAAATATAAATATGAAAATAGATAAAAAATAAATAAAAAATAAATAGAAAATAAACATGAATATATTCTAATAAATAAAAAATATTTCAAAATAAATCGAACAAATAAACGGAATAACTTTGTAATAAAATAATATTACAAACAAATGTTTGTGTCAATAGGTGTGAGACGATGAAAAATGCAAACTATTTTGTATGATTAGTATGTATTTTACAGAGACATAACTTAAAGGTATAATGAAATAAAACATGCACATTAGGCAGGAGGTTTAGGGATGGGACAGAAGCGAAACACGATGCTTGCCATAGTGGCTATTCTCATCGTAGTTATTATTGGTGGTGCTGCTGGTGGTTATTGGTACTATAAGCGGACGCCGACGTATTCGTTGAAATTGTTGGGGCAATCGATTAAGGAGCATGATTGGCATAGTTTTGATGCTCATGTCGATGTGGAGCAAGTATCAGAGGATATTGTGACTATGGTAGCCATGATAGGCTATTCAGATAGATTTACATACCTTGATCACATCGATAAGCACAGAATTTATCTTAGTCCAGGGTTTAGAGAAACGTCTAAGAATGTGGAGCTAGCAATAGAAGATACACTTCGCAATAAGAAAATTCCTTCCGATGACACTAGCACTCCTTTTGAAGAGGCCCTTGTAGGGCGGATATATAAAGCCTTTGATTTTGTAGAAGTGCTCGATGTAAGTAGACATGGCGACGAGGCAATAGCGCAAATTTTGTTAAAGCAAAATAAATTAAATTTAAATGTTATCGTCATGCTTGAAATGGTTCAGTTAGAGAATGGTACCTGGGAAGTTATGTCTATTTCTAATGCGGAGAAAATCGGGGAAGAGTTTTATGAGGCAGCGCAGGAGAAATTGGCTGATATGAATAAACCGACCCAAGAGGCCATTGATGAGGCTGTAAAAATTGGCGATGTAAAGGCTACCTTGCGCCGTATGGGACAAACTGCATATGCTCCTATTTATCCGTATTTACAAGTGAATATACCGGTGACTATTGGCGAACAATCTATCAGCACGATTGATGGGGATATTATGTTTGAAGGACTTGGACCAAACAAGAACGAAGTCTTGCGTGTGCCAGCGGTGCTTCAAAATACGAATATTGCTATGACCAATAGTACACGGACATATTATTATTCTGATCGATTAAGCGAATCCTCTGATGAGTATGAAAAGCTTAAGGAAGCGAATATGAATAATTTTAATGATGTTAAGGTGTCATTTAAAATTAGGCGCGTCGTGTTTGGTGACGGTACTGAATTAGAAGTAGCAACAAAATTAAGTGAGGCCGATATTTTTTAATTGTTAGTGTGTAGTTGTGTGTATGAACTATGTTTGTAATGATGTGAGAGTTGTAATGTGTGAGTAATGATGTGTTAGTACGAGGTGAAATGATGAACGAACAAACTAATGTAAATGGTGCAGGAGCTCCTATGAATCAAGGTGGACCAGTCAATCCTAATGGGGCGCCTATGAATCCTAATGTCGGTCCTATGGCCCCTAATGAAGGGCCAATACAGCCTAATGGAGGGATGGGGCAGCCAGGTCCAATGATGCCACCACCTCAAGGGAATAATAAGAAAACAGGCTTAATTATAGCTATTATTGCTATTGTTGTGCTTATTGTGGGTGCCGTTGGCGGATATTTATATTATAAGCAAACGCCTACATATTCTTTGAAACAAGTTGGGGCAGCGATTGAGAAGCATGATTGGGATGCGTTTGAAAAATACGTTGATGTGGATCAAGTCGCAGATGATATGTATATGGGAGTTATTAGAGGGACTTTACGCTATCAATTTGAAGATGGTAATAGCAAAGCGGTAGATGCTTTATTTAGAGAACATAAAGATGAGATTAAAGCTGATACAGCCAATGTAAGCAAGAATATAGAGAATCTTGTGCGTGGCAAGAAAACAGAAGCAGATAAAAAGGGTAAACAGGACAGCTTTAATTTTAATACGAACTTCTTTGAAAATTTCAAATATAAAGAAATAAAATCTATTGAAAAGTCTGGCAAACATGCAGAAGCGACTGTTGTGTATAATTTAGAAAGCTTTGGCAAGGAAGTAGAAGTTGTTTTTGAAATGAGCAAAATGGCCGATGGTTATTGGACGATTGACTCTATTGCCAATGTAGAAGAGGTATGGAATACATATTATGATGCGTATCAAGCGAAATTAGATGAAGTGAATGCGCCAATTAAAGCGGAAATTAATAAATATGTATCCATGGATAGATTGAGACTATTTTTAAACCGGACGGCAATGTATCCATACTTGTACTATAGTGCCCAAATTACGACTATGGAAAAGCCAGTAAAAGATATTGAAATAGCGGTGACGATTAAAGGTGTGGGCGAATATAAACGTATCATTGAAAAGACTGTAGTATTCCATAGCAATATTCAAAAAACTGGTGATAATGGCCCTTGGGGCAATTCCTATCGACTAAATAGCAGCGATGAAGATGATCGCTTATTATACTTTGACTTTAAAGACAATACACCAATGGACTTTGAAATTAGAAAAATTACCTTCTTTGATGGAAGTAGCATTGAGTTGAAGGATACGCTGTAGACTTGAAAACTTGAAAGTTATATAGGGTAAAAATAAAACGCTTAGTATGTGAATACTAGGCGTTTTGTTGTAGCGGGAGGAGGTATGAAGATGAAAAGTAAGTAGGATATTAAAACTAATAAGTTAGACAATATTATTAACAATACCTCTAAAAATATAACCGAAGACAGTATTGATGAATGGCTACTCGAAGAAGCTTTGCAACGATTAGAGAATTTTGATGAGAGTAAATTAGTTAGTCAATAAGAAGTGGATGAAATATTTGGATTTACACAGGATGATATTGAGGGGGATGTGGAGTGACAGAGTATCCAATAGTATCTATGATTAATTGTTTTATTAATGATATAATTATATGTTAAAATAAGAACAAATAACGTGTTGAATAGTGGGGCAAAACAATGATTAAAGATAATATTTTGTACAATAAGGATGTAAGACCTAATACAGCATTTTCTGAAGAATTGAGGAAACTTTTACCAGCGTTTTATGTAGGCTATGAAGAAGATGAAAATGGCAATGTGATTAATAAAGGATATTTTGATACTCAAAAATTTCTAGATGCTCTTAGAGAACAAAATGTAGATGAAATAAAAAATGGTTATCATTTAGATTTTGTAGGCAAGAATTACGCTAAGCGGCAGGCTGGCGAACAATCACTTACAGTGATTACTCCTGACAAAAATCATAATGAAGTAATAGAGAATAAAAAAAGTAAAAACTTATTATTTTCAGGTGATAATCTTGACGTATTACGTCATTTGCAAAATAACTATGAGAACAGTATCGATATTATATATATTGATCCGCCTTATAATACAGGCAGTGATGGATTTATATATCCTGATGAGTTTGAATATACTGATGTCCAATTACAAACTATGTTTAATCTAACTGAGGGTGAGTTAGCACGGTTAAAATCGATTCAGGGAAAAGCAACTCATAGTGCATGGTTAACATTTATGTATCCACGATTGTACTTAGCTAAGAAACTACTTAAAGATACCGGAGTTATTTTTGTATCTATTGATGACCATGAAGATGGTAATTTGCGCCTACTAATGGATGAAATATTTGGTGAAGATGGATTTTTGTCGCAAATTATATGGGAGCGAGCATATTCACCGGTAAATCTGAAGAAACATTTTTCGACTAGTCATGATTATATCCTCTGTTATGCTAAAAATATTAATTTAGCAGTATGTAATGGATTACCAAGAAGTGAAGAGGCTAATGATAGATATAGTAATCCTGATAATGATTCTAGAGGTGTGTGGCAATCAAGTGATCTTTCCGTTGGCCCTGCGAATGAAGCTAATATTTATGAAATTATTACACCCAGTGGAAGAGTCGTCTTACCACCGAGTGGCTATTCATGGCGGTTAGATGAAAAAACATTTGAAAAATATGTAGTGGATAACAGAATTTGGTTTGGTAAAGATGGAAATGGCGTGCCACGTATAAAGCGTTTTTTAAGCGAGGTTAAAGAAGGTATTACGCCGATGACTATCTGGAAACATAGTGAAGTTGGTCATTCTCAAGATGCTACAAAGTATTTGAAAGATTTGTTTGATGGAAAAGCATATTTTGATTATCCGAAACCAGTGCCGTTAATAAAGCGTTGTTTAGAGTTATATGGCGATTCTAATTCTGTTATAATGGACTTTTTTGCTGGTTCGGGAACAACGGCTGAAGCTGTGATGCAGTTAAATACAGAAGACAAAGGAAATCGCCAATATATTTTGGTACAATTTCCAGAAAAAATAAAAGAAAGTTCTGTAGCCTATAAAGATGGCTATCAGACTATTGATGAAATTACACAAGCTCGCTTAGATAAGACTAAATCGAAAATTATCGATGGGGGGGGGCAACCGCAGTTGGCTGCCTAGATTTGGGCTATCAACATTATTATGTAATGCCGCTTAAAGATAATTTAATTGAAAAGATTGAATTTGAGTCTGCTGGAGATAAACTATTTGGCGATGATATGGTAACTCCTTTTTCTAGTAAGGCTTTGGGCATAAAGGGCGATGCTACAGGATGGGATACAATTTTAAGAACCTATTTAGTTAAAGATGGATATAAGTTTGATGTAGAGATAGAGTATAAGAATTTCGGTAGTGTTAAAGTGCCTTATGTAAATAAACAAAGGTTATATCTTTTGACGGAAGAATGGAATACCTTAGAAACAAAAGCTTTAGTTAATCAATTAGGTTGTAATAAAATTGCTGTTCAATCTATCGTGATATATGGTCATACATTAGCAGGGGAGACATTTAGAGAGTTAGAGGTAGCATTAAAACAGTTAGATTGTTCTATAAATCTTATTACTCGTTATTAACAAGAATTAAAAAAGGATTATTTTATGTTACGAGATGCAATTGAAAAAAATAAAAAGATTGAATCTAATACAGCTTTTTTAGAAGAATTAAGAAAGAAACTTCCAGCTTTTTTTAAGCCAGAGAAGATTGATGAACATGGAACTATTATTGAAGAAGCAAGCTTTGATTTAACTAAATTTCAAAATGAATTGCAAAGAAATAATATTCATGAATTTATAGACGGATATCAGCTTGATTTTATAGGTAAAAATTATGCTAAAAAGCAGGCTGGAGAGGCGTCTGTTACAGTTATTTGTCCTGATATGACTCATAACAATAAAAAGGAAAATCAGCATAGTAAAAATTTATTTTTTACAGGGGATAATCTTGAAGTATTGCGTCACTTACAAAATAACTATGAAAATAGTGTAGATGTTATATATATAGATCCTCCTTATAATACGGGGAGTGATGGTTTTATATATCCAGATACATTTGAGTATACTGATGAAAAGTTACAAGCCATGTTTGATTTGAATGAGAGTGAATTAGCACGATTAAAGTCAATTCAAGGTAAAGCGACGCATAGTGCATGGTTAACATTTATGTATCCTCGATTGTATTTAGCTAAAAAACTACTTAAAGATACAGGTGTTATTTTTGTTTCAATTGATGACCATGAAGATGGGAATTTACGACTATTAATGGATGAAATCTTTGGTGAAGATGGATTTTTGACTCAAATTATATGGGAGCGTGCATATGCTCCAGTAAATTTGAAGAAGCATTTTTCTACCAGTCATGATTACATCCTTTGTTATGCTAAAAATATTAATTTAGCAGTATGTAATGGTCTTCCAAGAAGTGAAGCTGCTAATGATAGATATAGTAATCCCGATAATGATCCGAGAGGTGTATGGAAGGCGGACAATTTATCTGTGGGGCCTGCAATTGAGTCTAATATTTATGAGATTGTTACACCAAGTGGAAGAAGAGTTATGCCGCCAAGTGGATATTCATGGAGATTGAATAAAGAAACATATAAAGAATATGTAAGCGACAATAGAATTTGGTTTGGTGTGCATGGTGGAAATGTTCCAGCACTAAAACGATTTCTAACAGAGGTTAAGCAAGGCATTACACCTATGACTGTTTGGAAGTATACTGATGTGGGGCATTCGCAAGATGCTACAAAGTATTTGAAAGATTTATTTGACGGAAAGGCATATTTTGATTACCCAAAACCAGTAGAGTTAATAAAACGTTGCTTGCAGTTATATGGAAATTCAAATTCTGTTATAATGGATTTCTTTGCTGGTTCTGGTACAACAGCTGAAGCTGTGATGCAGTTAAATGCAGAAGATGAAGGGAATCGCCAATATATTTTAGTTCAGTTGCCAGAAAAAACTAAAGTTGACTCTGCAGCTTATAAAGATGGATATAAAACGATTGATGAAATTACACAAGCCCGCTTAGATAAGAGTAAATCGAAAATTATTGATAGGTCGGAGGGGGCCGCGGTTGGTTGCGTAGACTTGAATTATCAACACTATTATGTTGTGCCGCCTAGGACTCAAATATTAGAGTCTTTAGAGCTTGATGAAATTAGCGAAAAGTTGTTTGGTGATGAAAATCTTGTAACACCTTTTTCTAGTTCTGAGTTAGGTGTTAAAGGGGAAGCAACTGGTTGGGATACAATATTATGGACTAATCTAGTTAAAGATGGATATTCTTTTGATACAAAAATTGAATATAAAGAATTTAATATGGTTAAAGTTCCTTATATTAATAAGCAAAGATTATATTTATTTACAGAAGATTGGGGAACAGAAGAAACTAAATCTTTAATTAATCAATTAGGATGTAATAACATTGTTGTTCAGTCTATTGTAGTGTATGGACATACATTGGCAGGAGAAGCATACAGAGAATTAGAAACTGCTTTGAAGCAATTAGACCTGTCTGTTAATTTGATAACGAGATATTAATACTGTATGGTATAAAAGGTTGACTTATGATACGAGATAATATGGAAAAAAATAAAGAGGTTAAATCGAATACAGCATTTTTAAAAGAGCTAAAAGAAAAATTACCTCAATTTTTCACAGCAGACAAATTAGATGAAGAAGGAAATATAGTAGAAGCAGGAACATTTGATTTAGAAAAATTGAAAAATGCTTTAAAAGAAAACAATATTAATGAGTTAACTAGCGGCTACCAACTTGATTTTATTGGTAAAAATTATGCAAGAAAGCAAGCCGGGGAATATTCGACGACAGTGATTGTTCCTGATAATGTACATAATCAGAAAGCGGAGAATAAAGATAGTAAAAATTTATTTTTTACTGGTGATAATTTAGAAGTACTTCGGCATTTACAAAATAACTATGAAAATAGTATAGACTGTATATATATAGATCCACCGTATAATACAGGATCAGATGGCTTTGTTTATCCGGATAAATTTGAATATAGTGATGAACAGTTACAAGCAATGTTCAATTTGAATGAGAATGAATTAGCTAGATTAAAATCAATTCAAGGAAAAGCAACTCATAGTGCTTGGCTTACCTTTATGTATCCGAGATTATATTTAGCTAAAAAGCTACTCAAAGATACGGGGGTAATATTTGTTTCTATTGATGATAATGAGCAAGCAAATCTTAAATTATTGATGGATGAGATATTAGGAGAATCAAATTTTGTTGCTAAGTTTGATTGGCGTAAAAAAACGGGTGCTAATGATGCAAAAGATATAGCTGTAATTACGGAATCGATATATTTATATACTAAAAATTATGAAATAGCTTTTACTAATAAAATTTGGGGGAGAAATGAAGCAGCTATAAAAACATCAAGGTATAATCAAGTTGATGAGTTTACAGAAACCCGGGGCAAATTTTATTATGATACATTAGATCGAGGAGGATTAAATTATTCTGACTCTATGAATTATCCTATAGAGGCTCCAGATGGTGGTATTATTTATCCAAATGGAAGATCAGAGTTTGAAAATGATGGTTGGATTTGGAAGTGGGGAAAAGAAAAGGTCAATTGGGGACTAAAAAATAAATTTTTAGAATTTGTTGAGTCGAATAAGAGTAAAGGGTCTAAATATACTATTAAATATAAAGTTTATCAAAATGTTGATAATGATGGAAATATACGAGAACGTAGAGGGCAAGCATACTCTAATTTAATTCTAGACCCTATTAATCAAAGTGGAAGTCAAGATATTTTTTCTTTATTTAAGATTAGTGGATTATTTTCTAATCCTAAACCTGTTAAGTTGATTAAGTATTTACTAAATATTATAGATAGAAAAGATTTGGTAGTTTTAGATTTTTTTGCAGGTTCTGCTTCAACTGCAGATGCAGTATTGCAATTAAATGATAAAGACAATGGTGATAGACAATTTATTTTAGTACAAATACCAGAATTAACCAGGATTGACTCCATTGCATATAAAGAAGGATATAAGTCAATTGATAAAATTGCTTATGAGCGAATTAAGAAAAGCATATCGAAAATAATCGATTCGGGGGGGGGTACCACCAACAATGTCGATATGGACTTAGGGTTTAAGCATTATCGAGTGGTATCAGTAAATCAAAATGTTCTCGATAAAATAGAATTTAATGAAGCAGAGTCAAGCTTGTTTGCTACTGATTTTGTAACGCCATTTTCTAGTGAAAAGTTAGGTGTTGAGGGGAATGCAACTGGTCTTGATACGATTTTATGGACATATCTAGTAAGGGATGGCTATAAATTTGATGTAGAAGTAAAATGGATAGATATATCTGATATAAAAATTCCATATGTAAATAATCAAAGGATATACATTTTAACGAATAGTGATGCGTGGAAATCAGAACATACAAAAGAATTAGTAAATTTAATTGGAACTAATCAGATAGCAGTACAAACAATCGTAGTTTATGGACATTCTTTTACATTAGAAAGTCAAACAGAGTTACAAGTAGCATTAAAGCAACTTGATAATAAAATAAATTTGGATATTAGATATTAAAAGGGGCTTGTTATGAGAATATTGTTAGAAGAGTTGGATCATCAAAAACAAGCATTAAAAGCAATAATAGATAATTTTGTAGGCTTGGAAGAAAATCAGAGTAAATCAAATTCATTAATGTATAGTAATCCATTAATAAAAAAGTCTAGAGAATTAGAAGCTAATATTGACATAAAAATGGAAACGGGCACAGGAAAAACTTATGTAGGTGTTCGTGCTATGTACGAATTACACAAACAGTATGGCTTGTTTAAATTTATTGTTGTGGTGCCTAGTCCTGCAATTAAAGAAGGCTGGAAAAATTTTATTCAAGCTGATTATGCTAAGCAGCATTTTAGTCAGTATTATGAAAATACTAGAATTAATTTATCAGTCATTAACTCTGGTGACTTTAATAGTAAGAAGGGCTATATGCCTGCTCATTTAGTTGATTTTTTAGAAGGCTCAAAATTAAATAGTAATACAATACATGTACTTCTTATTAATGATAAAATGCTTTTATCAAAAAATATAAAAGGTGTTAGTACGAGCGGAAAAAATAAAGGTCAAGGCTTGTTTAATCAAACGGTATTGTCTGGATATGACAAGCCTATAGAAGCTTTGCAGGCAATAAAACCAGTTGTAATAATTGATGAACCACATCGTTTTTCAAGTGGGAATGAAAATTATAAAGCTATATTAGGATTAAATCCGCAAATGATTATTCGGTTTGGTGCGACGTTTCCTGAAAAAACTGAAGGTAAAGGACGTAATAAAATAGTTACAAAAGATTATTATAGAGCTATGCCGCAATATGATTTGAATGCAATTTGCTCTTTTAATCAGGGATTGGTAAAAGGGATTGATATTTATTATCCTAAAGTTACAGAAGAGGCTGCTAAGCATAAATATATTGTTGACTCTTGTTCAGCCAAAAAATTAGTTCTTAAGTTTAGCAATACTTTATTTGAATATGGAGTAGGTGATGAATTACCTTTTGATGGGAATGTTACATATGAAGGTGCAAAATTATTATCGACTGGTCTAGAGATAGAAAAGGGAATGGCTTTTATACCAGCGACAATGAGTAGCTCGTATCAAGAGTTGATTTTAAGAGATGCAATAGAGAAGCATTTTATTGCAGAAATTAAGAATTTTATGCGAGATAATACCACTAAGCCTAAGGTAAAAACATTGTCATTGATTTTTATTGACTCTATAAAATCATATCGTGATGAAGATGGTTGGTTAAAAACTATCTTTGAAAAACTATTAACTGAGAAAGTGGAAACGCTTATAGCGGAATATTCAAAAAAGACATCTGTTCGTGAACAAGAATATTTAAGCTTTTTAAGAGCTACATTAGCACAATTAAAAGAAAATGTTCATGCAGGATATTTTAGCGAAGATCGTGGTAGTGGTGATGAAGCGATTCAAGCTGAAGTAGATGATATTTTACGTAATAAAGAGAAGCTTTTATCCTTTAAGGATGAAAAGGGAAATTGGGAAACACGTCGTTTCCTATTCTCTAAATGGACATTACGTGAAGGCTGGGATAACCCTAATGTATTTGTGATTGCCAAATTAAGGACATCTGGCAGTGAAAATTCTAAAATACAAGAAGTTGGTCGTGGCTTAAGACTTCCTGTTGATGAAAATGGTCATCGTTTATTACAAACTGAATTAGATAGTCGATTAAGTTTCCTAATTGGCTATGATGAAAAGGATTTTGTACAGAAATTAATATCTCAAGTTAATAGTGATGTTAATGTACAACTTAATGAAATTACATTAACAGAAGACTTGATTAATCATATATTATCTGTAGATACGTCATTAACGAAGGATAGTTTGTTAGAAAAATTGGATGATGCTAATATTATTAATCGAAGTAATGATTTTAAAGAAGGTGGCTTTGATAAATTAGTTTCAATGTTTCCAGCTGTTTTTAAAGACTCTAGAGTTGGGAAAGAACATATTACGGACGGTGGTTTAAAAACAAAGGATAGGGTTAAATTAAGAAAGTCTAACTGGAATCAGATGCGAGATTTATGGCAAGCGTTTTCTAATCGATATATGATTAAGTTTGATCGTTTGAATGAAACAGAATTAAAAGAATTAATTGACGCTTGCATGAATAATGATGATAATTTTACTTTGAAAAAGGTAGAATTCAATAAGGAGAGCGTTGTTTATACAAAAAAAGAACAGAAAATGGGGGTCCAAGAATCTAATTACTCTTTAGAATATGGACAAACAATTTTGCCAGGAATGGTGTATGGTGAATTTGTTATAAAATTGGCTCGATTAACGAGATTAAAACCAGTACAGATTCATAGAAGTTTATATAGTACCATTAAAAATAAGTATAAGAGTGATACTCGATACTTAAATGAAGATACATTAAACAATTTGAGTCGAGACTTTAAATCTAAATTTGAAGAAAAATATGAACAATATTATCATTATGAAAAATTAGATTTTCAAGCTAATACGTCTATTTATGATACATCTAAGCAAGATTTTAAAGAAGATATTCTCGCTACAGCATTGGGGGTATATGAAGATGATAGTGTTGGTGAAAACAGCAGATATTTATATGAAACACCACCAATTAGATATGACTCTTCAGATCCAGAACAAATTTTGTTGAAGAGGGATTATGAGTCTAATGTAATTACTTTTGGTAAATTGCCTAAACGTGCTATTCAAGTTCCTAAATATATGGGGGGAACAACAACACCAGATTTTATATATGTGGTAGAAAATGCAAATAAACAAAAGGTATATTTACTTGTTGAAACAAAGGCCGAAGGTAGTGGAAAGCGAGAGTCTGATGCTCAGATTTTAAAAATTCAACGTAAATTTTTTGAGAAGTTAAAAAATCAAGGAATTGAATATAAAGAAGCAACTTCGGCGCAAGAAGTATATTCACTTTTAAATAAAATTGCATCAAGTAAATAGTGAAAAAAACTAAAATTTGACGTAAGAGTTAAATTGTATTAGTAGTTTATAATTTTATGGAGGTCCCCCAATGCGCGAAGATTTAATCAGCATCAGCGAGATGGCGAAGCTTCATAGTTTAACGCGTCCCACATTGCTTTATTATGATTCGATTGGCCTGTTTTCGCCCATTGTGGTGGACGAGTCCAATGGCTATCGCTATTATGGTCGGCATCAGATTCCGGTGCTCCGCGAGATTTGCTTCTTAAAGTCTCTCGGCGTTAGTTTGAAGGAAATTGAGGCCCATTTAAATGGGCGCGATTTGTATTCAGAGGTGGTGCTTCTTCAGGAGCAAGCCGCTAAGCTAGCTAAGGAGAAAGAGCAATTAGAGCGCAAGCAATTGGCTTTGCAGCAGCGCCTATATTTGTATCGTGAAGCTGTAGTCGCTACGAATCACCCCCAAGAAGAGCCTTTTTTACGTCATTATCAAGAGCGTCAAATTATCTTTTGGCCTTGGGGCAATGGCACGGATGAGGTAGATTGCGATGATATTCACTTTGCGTCCATGGAATTGTGGCGTGAATTGTATGAGCATGAATTTTTGCCTGCTTATAGTTATGGTATGCTGTTCAAGAAGGACAGTGTTTTAGCTGGCGACCCTTTGCATGGTGGTGGCAGCTATATTCGCATTCCACCGGAGAGCGGTCATTTTGATGCGGAGGAGATTATTCTTCCTGAGGGCAATTATATTTGTATGTATAAAACGGGGCGCCCTAATGATATGACGCAACTTGAAGAGCTTTTACAGTGGATTCAAGACCATGGTTATACTGTATGTGGTGATGTGGTAGATGCATGTTTCTTAGATACCACTTTTGATGATGTGGAGCATGATGTATTATTTTCTATGCTCCAGGTGCCGATTGAATAAAATAAAGGTAAAACTTGTTCGCACTTTTATGTCTCTTATAGTTTCTTTGATTTTTTATAGAATTAGTTTCGTAGAAATATTTTCTATAGAAACTTCATCTAAATTTAATCTAAAATGCCTTGACTGTAAAGTAACTTTATAGTTTAGAATAACATCGTACTAAGAAATACAACAGCAGAAATTAAGTTGTATAGTACGGGTAGTTATTTGAGACAAAGGAGTGTTGATTCATGGTAGCATTTTTGATTTTAATTCAACAAGCACTTGAAGGTTTAGTTAAAGGTTTATAATAGGCATTCCTATTGACTCAATATGATGTTTGATTATAAATACAAACATACCTAACGAATCTTTGCAAAAGCATAACAACAAACAGAAAACCAAAAACAAACAAAAACACACACAAACATAAAAAAGGCATGATCTGATATATCAGATCATGCCTTTTTTATGTTATTTATTAGGTTCAGACTATTCGGCTTTTAATAAATGTAAGCCTTCAATTTCTTCTTTTGCCTGTAAGAGCAAGCGTTTGATTTGTTCAATTTTTTCTGGATTACAAAGGAAGAGTGGCAAGCTAATACTCAAGGCTATGCGCCGCGTAGGAGTTAATAAAATAGGGGTGGCATAGCAGCATAAAAACTTAGTAATTTCTTCTGATTCAAAGGAAATATTCGTGCGTTGAATTTCCTGCAATTGCTGCCACAATACATGTATATTTGTAATTGTATTTGGGGTCATTTTTTCCAGGCCATCAGGGTAGAGCGTCTGTAACTCTTCAAAGCTATAGTGTGAAAGGAGCGCCTTGCCTAGGGCTGTAGCATGGGCAGGCAGTTTTTTACCTGTGTAGGAAATAATTTGAATGGGCATTTCCGTTTGTGGCGCTTCCTTGATTAGATATAAGATCTCCGTGCCCTCTAAAATACCCAATTGGCACATTTCATTAGACTCTTCTGTAATGCGCTTCATAATGCGTTTTACCTGAGGGATGAGCTCATTGGTTATATCGTAAGAGCTAGCAATGGCATGTAAGGAGAGGCCTAAAAAGTAGAGTCCCGTATGATTATCTAAATAGAGATAATTTTGAAAGGCCATTTCTTGTAAAATCGGTGAAATTGTGCTCTTGGGGATTTGTAATTGTTGGGAAATTTGAGTTAAGGTAAGGCCTTCAGGATGACCTGATACTAAATTGAATATGCTGAGTACACGCTCGGTTGGTTTGTGAAACATAATAATACATCCTTTGTTAGTTATATAGTTAATCTCTATTATAAGGGGGATTTACAAAATAGAACATAGCGACTTTACATTTTTCTTATGTATAAGTCGATGATTCTAACTCCTTTATGAGTTAGAATCGCCTGTCTAGTAGCTACTAGAGGAAGTCCGGAATATTTATAGTCTAATGATTCAAGATTTGCATAATACGGTAGAGTAATTTTTACAATCTCTTATTGACATAATACTTCATTTCTCGTATGATGTAAACATGAAGTACGGATATATGTTTATATAGTTCGTAAATACGGACAAAGATAAACTAAATTAAGTTAACACAGTTAATTTTATTTAAGTAAGGACAGGTGAGAGTATGGCTATCAAATCGTTATACGAAACAATTAATCAAGAGATTGAAGCAACAAAATTATCCATGAATGGTCCTAAAGGTGAACTACCTTTAACAGATACACTATTACGTGAATCTCCAAGTGGTAATTTATTCGGTATGACTGTTAATGCCGGTATGGGTTGGGATCCATCACAGCTTGCTAATGGCGACGTAATGTTAATTAGTACGCAAGGTGGTCTTAAAACTGAGGATCACACAGTAGCCGTTGGTTTACATAATGGTCATTTTGAATTATCTGATTTGATGACAGAAGCAGCTGATGCAGTGGCTGAACTAGGCTTTGTACCACATGCAGCATTCGTAACTGACCCATGTGATGGTCGTAGCCAAGGCACGATTGGTATGTTTGACTCTTTGCCATATCGTAATGATGCATCCATCGTAATGCGTCGTTTGATTCGCTCCTTACCAACTCGCAAAGCGACGATTGGTGTAGCTGGTTGTGATAAAGGCTTACCAGCTATGATGATGGCATTGGCTAGCATGCACAATGAGCCAACAATTCTAGTACCTGGTGGCGCTACATTGAAATCCAATGATGGTGAAGACCTTGGTACAGTACAAACAATCGGTGTTCGTTATGCAAATGATGAAATTTCTTTAGATTATGCAGCGTCCATGGGCTGTAAAGCTTGTGCATCTCCTGGCGGCGGTTGCCAATTCTTTGGTACAGCTGGTACATCTCAAGTCGTAGGCGAAGGCTTAGGCCTTTCCATTACACATTCCGCATTAGCTCCATCGGGCCAACAAGTATGGCGTGATATGGCGCGTATGTCTGCTAAAGCAGTTATGGACTTAGCAGCTCGTGGCATTACAACAAAAGACATTTTAACAGAAAAAGCTGTTGAAAATGCTATGGTAATCCATGCAGCATTTGGTGGTTCTACAAACTTACTTCTTCATTTACCAGCTATTGCTTATGCAGCTGGTTGTAAGAGCCCAAGCGTGGACGACTGGTCCCGCATTAATAAATTGGTTCCTCGTCTTGTTAGCGTATTGCCAATTGGCCCAGTTAACTATCCAACTGTATACGCTTACATGGCTGGTGGTGTTCCAGAAGTTATGCTTCATTTACGTAAGCTTGGCTTATTACACGAAGATGTGTTGACTGTAACTGGTAGCACATTAGGTGAAAACCTTGACTGGTGGGAACAATCCGAACGTCGTCAAGCATGCCGTGCGCATCTTGAAAAATCCGAAGGCGTATCACCAGATGAAGTTATCTTTACACCAGGTGAAGCGAAGAAACGCGGTATCGGTTCTACAGTAACATTCCCTAAAGGTAATATTGCGCCAGAAGGGGCTGTTGTAAAATCTACAGCTATTGACCCATCTGTTATTGACGATGATCATGTATTTAGACATACAGCGAAAGTAAAAGTATTTACTTCTGAAAAAGCAGCTATTGCAGCCTTAAAAGAAGTAGGTAAGATTGAAGCTGGCGATATTCTCATCGTTATGGGTGGCGGTCCAAAAGGTACTGGTATGGAAGAAACTTACCAATTAACATCCGCTTTAAAACATTTACCATATGGTAAACATGTATCCCTTATTACTGACGCTCGTTTCTCTGGCGTATCCACTGGTGCATGTTTCGGTCACGTAGGTCCTGAAGCCTTAGCTGGCGGTCCATTCGGTAAATTACAAGATGGCGATATTGTAGAAATTATCGTTGATACAGTAAATCTCGAAGGTAGCTTAAACTTCATTGGTCGTGAAGGGGAACTTGTGTCCTATGAAGAAGGCGCTAAGATTTTAGCAGAACGCCCAACTCGTGCAGATTTACATGAAGATGATGACTTGCCAGATGATACTCGTCTATGGGCTGCCCTTCAAGATGTAAGTGGTGGTACTTGGCAAGGTAATATTTACAATGTAGATAAAATTATAGAAGTACTTGAAGCAGGTAAGAAAGCTTTGGCTGAAAAATAATTGTCAACCATAGGAGGAGCTCATTATGCCTTTATTAATTACTGCCGCGGCAGTTGTACTACTGATATTTTTGATTTCAAAATGTAAAGTTAATACATTCATTTCACTTGTTATAGTATCGGCTTTGGCGGGGATTGCTTTCGGCATCCCCTTGCCAAAACTCCCTAATACCTTAGAAGCTGGTATGGGTGGCACATTAGGTCACATTGCATTAATCTTTGGCCTTGGTGCTATGCTTGGTCGCGTAATTGCTGATGCAGGCGGTGCGCAACGTATTTCCATGACTTTAATCGATAAGTTTGGGGAAAAGAAAATTCAATGGGCCATCGTAGTGGCATCCTTTATCGTAGGTATTGCCTTATTCTTTGAAGTAGGCCTTGTTCTCTTAATTCCAATCGTATTTACTATTTCTCGTCAAATGAAGGTGGCGCCTATCTATTTAGGTTTCCCAATGTTAGCATCTTTACTTGCTACACATTGCTTCTTGCCACCACATCCAGGTCCTACAGTTATTGCTGGGGAATATGGCGCTGATATGGGTAGCGTTCTTTTATATGGTATTTTAATCGCCATTCCTACAGTTATTATTACAGGTCCTATTTTCACTAAAATTGTAAAAGGCTATATGCCAGGTGTATTTGAAAAAGCTGGGGATATTACGGGTCTTGGAGATCCTAAATTCTTCACTGATGAAGAAATGCCAGGCTTTGGTATTAGTATCTTAACGGCTATGTTACCAGTTATCTTGATGATTTTCGCTACAGTAGCTAATATTGCTAGAGATATTGGTCATCTTGAAAGCCCACTATTATTAGAAATTGTAAACTTCTTAGGTAATCCATCCATCGCTATGCTTGTATCGATTATCTTTGCTATCTATGTATTGAGTCTTCGTCGTGGCACACCAATTAAAGAAGTTATGAATTCTTGTTCTAAAGCAATCGCTTCCATTGGTATGATGCTTCTTATCATCGGCGGTGGCGGGATTTTCAAACAAATCCTTATCACTGGTGGTGTAGGTACTTACATTGCATCCATGTTCCATGGCACATCCATTTCACCAATCTTATTTGCTTGGACAGTAGCTGCCATTTTACGTATCTCCTTAGGTTCTGCAACAGTAGCAGCTTTATCTACAGCAGGTTTAGTAGTGCCAGTATTGGCCACTGCTGATGCGAATCTTGCGTTAGTTACTTTGGCAACTGGTGCTGGTAGTACCATTGCATCTCATGTAAATGATGCTGGCTTCTGGATGGTAAAAGAATATTTTGGTTTAAGCTTAAAAGAAACATTTGCTACTTGGACTGTATTGTCTACGATTGCATCTATCTCGGGTTTAGTATTCGTACTCGTATTAGATATGTTTGTATAAATAAATTGACAGGAAGGTGCAGGTACATACCTGTACCTTTCATTTTTGAATCACCGCGATATTTAGGAGGAGATTATTATGTTTAAAGGTGTGTATTCGCCAGTCATTACCATATTAAATGATGAGGGTAAATTAGATGTGCGCGCTATGGAGCAACATGTGGAGCATTTAGCTGCTTCTGGCTTACATGGTTTACTATTCTTAGGTAGCTTAGGGGAATTTTATAGCTTCTCCTTTGAAGAAAAGAAAGAAATTATTGATTTAGCAGTTAAAGTGGTGAACGGCCGTTGCCAAGTTATCATTGGCGTAGGTGGCACATCTTTAGATGAAGTCATTGCCTTAGCGTCCTATTGTGAAACAGCTGGTGTAGATGCATTAAACATCGTTTCTCCATACTATTTTGGGCCAACTCCTAAGGCGGCTGTAGCATATTTTGGCAAGATTGCAGAAGCTACGTCCTTGCCAATTATGTTATATAACTTCCCAGATCGTGTAGGCACTGACTTGACTCCAGATGTAGTGGCAGAGCTTGCTAAGACGCATAAAAATATCGTAGGCATTAAGGATACAGTAGACAATATTAGTCATACGCGCCGTTTAATCCGCGCTGTTAAGGCTGTAAATCCTGAGTTCAGTGTACTCTCTGGTTTTGATGAGTACTATGCGGTGAATCGTTTCTCCGGTGGGGATGGCACGTTAACTGGCTTAACTAATGTAACACCAGAAACATTTGTGGCTCTTCATAAGGCTTATGAAGAAAAGGACTTCGAAACCTTAGAAGCTTGTGCTAGCAAAATTGCTAAATTAATGAGCTTGTATGAAGTAACTGATTTATTTATTGTGGCGATTAAAGCAGCAGTTAAATTACGTGGTCTTGAAATGAGTACCTTTACTAAGGCGCCAGGCCTTCCAATTACAGCTGCAGAAGAACAAAAAGTAGCTGACATTTTAAAAGAAGTAGGCTTAATCTAAATAAGCGAAGTGAGTTTAATTTAGATGAGCATAGTGAGTTTAATTTAGATGAGTGCAGTGAGCTTAATTTAGATTAGTACAGTGGGTTTGATTAATCTAAATAAGTGTATTATAAGTGCATTGGGTCTAAACTAAATATAAGCAGCATGTTATCTCCCATGAGATTTGCTATAAAGTTTAAATAATAAACTGTAGCTCAATCTCTGGTGCGGATAATGTGCTGCTTTTTTCTTTGTAAAGCTAAGTTGATGTAATTTAGGGATATTGTAGTTCTAAAGGAGCGGATACTGTTTCTTTGCCTTTGTAAAACGGTATTGTTACGGCATAGTGAGGCTATATTTCCTTGTAAACGTTGATGTGATATATACTCCCATAAAAAATAGAAGGACTTTTGAGTTTATATATCGAATTGTTTATATATAGGCCTTAGATATTTTATGTGTTTAGATCTGTAGGTTTAGTGATAAAGATATAAAGTCAGTGGTATACATAAAAGTTAGTTGCAAAAATAAATTGCGCATAATGTATACGAAGAAAATTATATACGAGAAGAGGATAATTTTAAGGAGGTACAGCATGAAAAAGCAATGGATTACAGCGATGGTTTTAGCCGCACTATTTGCCGTAGGGGCAGATGCAAGTGCAACGGTAAGCGCACAGAGTGTGCATGGTCAAATTACTGATTCAGCGCGCCCAGGCCGTTGGTATGGGGCAGATGTAGCGGCGCAGGAGCTAGTTGTAGCAGGTGTTCCTATGGGGGTAAAATTTGATGCTATTGTAAAAAGCTTAGGTACGCCTACTAAAATTAATTATTTGCCTGGTAATGGGCCGCTATCTTCTTTAGAATATGGTGGTATAAAGTATATAGCCATGCCTAGAGAAGATTATGTAACTATGATTGAAATTACTAATCGCGATGCCACGACAGCGCGTGGTATTGCCGTAGGCGATAGCATTGCGCGGGTGCAAGAGGTATATGGACAGCCTTTAATGGTATCTTCTCGGAATTGGAATAATGAATATTTTGAGCCTAGTTGGTTCTATGGACACTTATACATGGGCAGTGAGTACATAAAGGGCATTTGGTTTGCCAATGATGGAAAAAAAGTAACGCGTATTATCGTGTTGGATGGGATTACTAATTTTGAAACTAAGGAATAATAGGTAGTGAATAATAGGCCGTATTTTTTAGGGGCTCAATACAGTTGATGAACTACGCAATAAGTTGACGAATATGGCTTGACTTGAAGTTGACTTCAAGGTGTATGCTTAATTCATAAACGATTTATTGTATGGTGTATAGCGAATTGCTATATAATTTTATAATGCATACTAAGGAGGCATTTATGTTAGGTACATTTACGTATGACAATCCAACCCGCATTCATTTCGGGGAAAATTCCTTACAGGCTTTAAATCAGGAGTTACCTAATTTTGGTGATACTGTATTACTTGTTTATGGTGGCGGCTCCATTAAAAAATCAGGTCTTTATGACAAAGTTGTAGAGATTTTAAAGGCTAATGGCAAGACGATTGTAGAAGATGCTGGGGTTATGTCTAATCCAACATCTGATAAGTTAAATGAAGGGGTAGCGCGTGCGAGAGCAGGTAAAGCAGATTTCATTTTAGCTGTTGGTGGCGGCTCTGTTATTGACTATGCAAAAGCAGTGTCTGTATCGATTCACTGTGAGGAAGATCCATGGGAAAAATATTTCGAACGCATGGAAGATGTAGATTGTGAAATCGTGCCAGTTGGTTCCGTTCTTACTATGGTTGGTACAGGCTCTGAAATGAATGGTGGCTCTGTTATTACCAATCATGACAAAAAATTAAAAATTGGTCATGTTTTTGGCTCCAATGTATTCCCTAAATTCTCTATTTTAGACCCAATTTATACCTATACATTGCCAAAATACCAAATGGTAGCAGGTTTCTTTGATATTATGTCTCATTTATTAGAGCAATACTTCTCCGGTACTGATGACAATACATCGGATTATGTAATTGAAGGTTTATTGCGTTCCTTGATTCACAGCGCGCGTATTGCTGTAGAAAATCCTAAGGATTATGAAGCACGTAGTAATATTATGTGGACGGCTACTTGGGCGCTCAACACCTTTACTCATATGGGTAAACCAGGTGACTGGATGGTGCATATGTTAGGTCAGGCTGTAGGTGCGTATACTGATGCTACTCATGGTATGACATTAGCGGCTGTATCCTTGCCATATTATAAGCATATTTTAAAAGAAGGCTTGCCTAAATTTAAACGTTATGCTATCAATGTATGGAACGTAGATCCAGCTGGCAAATCTGATGAGGAAATCGCCTTAGAGGGCCTTGCTGAAATGGAAAAGTACATGAAGGAAATCGGCGTAGTTATGAACTTAACTGACTTAGGTACTACCCCTGAAATGATTGAAGGCATTGCAGATGCCACATTCATTTTAGATAGCGGTTATAAGAAGTTAACTCGTGACGAAGTGGTGGACGTATTAAAAGCAAGCCTATAATATGGAACAATGATTAGGATGCTTCAGTGTATTATTATGATGCGTTGAATGCTTATACACTCGTATATTGAGTAAGTTTTATAAGCTCGATGAGTTTATAATAATGTACAATATAATATATGGTGTAGATTTTGTACACCTAATATAAGGCACCTAAGAAACATATAAGTAACACATAAGTAACATATAAAGAAAGCACTCCCATAAGGGGTGCTTTCTTACTAGAAGGGATGATAAAGATGGAACGGCCGTATATTGTATGTCATATGATGACATCATTGGATGGAAAAATCATGGGGAATTTTTTTGAAACGCCTGAGGCAACTAAAGCAGGTGAGGTATTTGACAATATAATCTTTGGAGAGACGCCCTATTACGAGGTTGATGCTTGGATGTGTGGTCGTGTTACAACGGATGATAATTTTACCTTTTATAAGAAGCCCGATTTAGATGAACAGGCTCCACCTGTTCCAGCTGGTGATTTTGTAGTGCCTAAAAAAGAGAGATTTTTCTATGTCAATGTAGATGGCTCAGGCAAGCTCGGTTGGACTGAAAATACAATTGAATATGCTGGAGCAAGAGCACAAGTGCTTGAGATTCTTACAGGAAAGGCAAGTAATGCGTATAAAGCCTTTTTGAGAAAACTCAATATTCCTTATATTATTGCCGGTGAAATAGATTTGGATGCAGTCTTAGCTATGAAGAAACTTAAGGACTTATTTGGAATTGAACGCCTTATGCTAGGTGGAGGCGGCATTATTAACTGGACCTTCTTACAAGCGGGACTTTGTGATGAAGTTAGCCTTATTATTACGGCCGCTGCTGATGGCTCTATGAAGACTCCGTCCTTATTTGATGCACCAGAAGGCCTTGCTACAGATGAGCCTAAGCGATTTAAGTTGATTGATGTTGCTGTTAAGGCTGGCGGATCATTGTGGGCACGTTATAAGGTCGTTAATGAGTAGTAGCTAATAAGCTTCCGAATGGTATATAATAGCTGTACATATAGAAATACGTTTGAATTACTAGTTGTTGGCGGTTAAATGTGGTGTAGGAGGCGAATTACATGGCGCATCAGGTTTTAGTTGTTGTAGATATGCAAAATGATTTTATTACAGGTTCACTTGGTTCGCCCACAGCGGAGGCAATTGTGAGCCAAGTGGCAGATAAAATCCGCAATTTTGAAGGTCTTATTTTTTATACTTTAGATACACATGATGAAGGATATTTAGAGTCTCAAGAAGGCAAAAATTTACCAGTGTCTCATTGCGTGGAAGGGACTCCTGGCTGGGAACTAGCATCTCAGATTGTTGAGGCTAAGCCAATTCAGGCTGAATATGTGTATTGTAAAGGTCAATTTGGCTCAGTTGAGTTAGCTGAAGATTTGCGTGATCTTCATGATATGGAAGGTATTGACTCCATAGAACTAGTGGGCTTATGTACCGATATTTGTGTAGTATCGAATGCCATGCTCTTGAAAGCCTTTTTGCCAGAAGTGCCAGTTATAGTAGATGCTTCTTGTTGTGCTGGCGTATCTACAGAGACTCATGAGGCCGCATTGACAACAATGAAGACTTGTCAAATTATAGTTAAATAAATAATAGGAATATATATATATTGAAGGTTAAAGACGAATCGAATAGATTCAGAATATAAAAACTCTATGGTGTAGGAATATAAATGTATATATTTATATAGAGTAATATATTGGAGTATATAAAGTAATGAAGTAAAGGGCAGCCCTAAAGGGGGCTGCTTTTTTCTTTTGATAAATAAAAAACTCGGTTTAAAAATTTTTTTATAGTCCTAAATCATACCTCTTTACATTAGTCCGATTTTGTACTATAATAGATTCTGTTAGAAATTCATAGTACGAATTAGGACTAAATGGGAGGTCGCTTATGAAAAGTTTATATCATGAGCAAGTGTTAGCTATAGGTAGTTATTTTGGGCAATTAAATGAGTTATATAGTCAATGGGCAAAGCGCCATGGTTTGACCTACAATAAGGTGGCTATTTTTTATACATTACATCATCAAGAATGGGGCACACAGAGTCAAGTGTGTCGCGAGTGGGGGATTTCAAAACAAACCTTATCGACCATTTGTAAAGAAATGGAACGCGAAGGGTATATTAGTTATGATGTGCCTCATGCAGATAAGCGTGAGAAACTAATGCGTCTTACAGCTAAAGGGCGCGATGTTATTGGCCCACATATGGAAGAGTTAGAGACCATAGAGAATAATTCATTAGATGCCATTGGCAATAATCGTATTGAATCTATGTTAGATACTATGCATCGATTTTTAGTGCATTTCTCTGAAGAAAGTGCGAAGTTTGAAAATTAATCAGTACAGATTGAAAATTGAGCATAAATTGTAAATTACTATATTACGTATTTACAATAAAATCAAATATAAAAAATTCAGTACTAAAGATAAATACTCAATATTAACGATTAAAATTTAATTATATAAGAATAAAGTAAAAAGAAACAAGTGTATGGAGGATATGATGTTAACAGGTTATATATTATTGGCGATTGCCATTGCAGTAGAGATTTTCTCTACATCTATGTTGAAATTATCAGCAGGTTTTACTCGTTTAGTGCCTAGTATTGTTTTTGTAGTAGGTATGAGTTTATCTTTCTTCGCCATGGGCCGTGCATTATTGTCCTTGCCGCTTAGTATTGCCTATGCAGTTTGGGCAGGGGTGGGGACAGCGCTTACAGCATTGCTTGGTGTTATCCTTTGGAAAGAAGAATTATCCATGACGGCTGTAGCTGGCATTGGTTTAATTGTAGTAGGCGTAGTTCTTTTAAATTTAAAAGGCCCTGCACACTAATTTATTTTGACAAGTAAATACCTAACAAAAGAATAATCAATAATATTAAAGAGTATCATCTATGAATACCTAAGATTGGGAGTTAGATCATATATAACGACTTGTATATGACCGCTCTAAGTTGAGGTAATAGATGATACTCTTTTTTCATGTTAACAGGTGTTTGCCTGTTGATGAACTAAAAATAACAGTTAGACGGACAAAGTAAACATATCCTATGATTAAGCTAGAAAAGTTTATAGTTTTATATTTTTAGAGGTTGAATATAAGACTTTTAACATGTGTCCCAAAGGGGGTAAAGCTGATGACTAAAAAAGAGTTAGTTAAAGCGGCCATACAAGGCGAGCAATTGAAGACCATTCCATATGCTATATGGAGTCATATGCCTGATGTTGACCGTGATGTGCCGGCTATTGTTCAACGTACCTATGATTTTTACAAAGCCTATGATGTAGATATCATAAAAACTATGAATAATGGTATGTACAGTGTGGAAGATTTTGGTTGTGAAATTGATTTTTCCGAAGTAGCTAAAGGTGGCGTAGCAAAGGTTGTGAGCACGCCAATTAAGAGCGGTGAAGATTGTCTTAAGGTAAAAGAAGTATCAATTGAACAAGGGGCTTTAAAGCGTGAGTTAACGTATTTAAGTGAACTGTTAGCAAAATTAGACGGTGAAGAAGTACCAGTCGTATTTACTGTATTTAGCCCTGTAACTACAGCTAATAAACTTTGTGGAGGCAAATTATTAGACTATGTAGAGCAAGGGTATAAGGCTGAAATTCACGAAGCTTTAAAAGAAATTACAAAAACAACTGTGAAATTAGTTGAAAAGGCTATCGAGCTAGGGGCGGATGGTATTTTCTTGGCTTCCCAAATGTGTTCCTATCAAATTTGTAAAGAAGAATGCTATCAAGAGTTTGGGGCACCTTATGATATAGACGTTATAAAAGCGTCTAAAGGATGGTGTAATATCTTACATTCTCATGGCACTAATATTATGTTCGACCTACTTAAAGAATATCCAGTGCAAATTTTTAACTGGCATGCGTGGGAAACGTTACCATCTGTTGAAGAAGTGAGCTGCTTTGTAGGTAAAGCACTTATGGGTGGTATTGATCGTATGGATATTACTAATGGTAATAAAAATGAAGTACGCCATCAAATTTATGAAACTATAAAACAAACTAAAGGGCGTCATTTAATCTTAGCGCCTGGCTGTGTTATTAGACATCCTTTAAATGAAGAAATGCTATCCTTTGTCAAAAAAGTAAAGGATGAAGTTGAAAAAATACTATTGGCGTAACACTCTTGAAAAGGTACAATAATTAATGAAGAAGGAAAGACTATAAATAATATATTTCAGTGATCCACATCATTCTGGAATGATATAAAAGTAGTAGTGTTTTACTTATTAACATTGTTATCTTAAGGAGCTTTGAGAATGAATAAACAGGGGTATTTTAAAGAGAGAATTAAGCATTTTAGCCAATTGATGGAGGCTAAAAATGTAGATGTAACTATAGTGATAAAACCAGAGCATGTTATGTATTATAGCGGCTTTAATCCTATTATTAATTCTCATCCTGTTTTTTTCGTTATAACTAAGGAGGCCGAGTCTTTTTTACTAGTGCCTGCCTTACGCAAAGCACATGCACAAAAAGAAGCCGCCATTGATGATATTAAGGCCTATGGCATGTGGGGACGAGTTGAGTCCTTAGGAGCCATCCCTTTTGAGGTCCTTCGACAATTATTTACAGCCAAACAGTTGCGAATAGGTATTGAATCAACTTATATGACAGTGGATTTCTTTAATGACCTACAAACGGCATTTAAGAGTGCTACATTAGTGTCCATTAGTGAACTTATTGAGTCGCAAAAGATTATTAAAGATGCGTATGAAATTGAACTCATTCGCAAAGCGTCACAAATTGTAGACTGTGGGACGATGGCTATTATTGAAGAGTTACAAGCAGGCAAGAGTGAAATGGAAGCTTGTACAGAAGCACAATATGCCATGCGCATGCTGTGGCAGCAAAAGTTTAGCGCGCATGAAACTTGTGGTTATGGCACAGCTGATGGGGGCATGATTGATAGTCTTTTTGCTTGGTGCTTATCTAATGAGCGCATTGCGTATGGCTGTGATACAGCTAAAAATTACTATGTGAAATCTGGGGATATTACACTTCCCATGACTTGGGCTAAACTCGATGGATATCATGCAGAAAATGAACGGACTCTGTTGGTAGGGGCGGTGGACTCCTTGAAAGAAACAGCCTATACAGCTATGTTAGAAGCGCGCGAAGCTGTATTTAAGATTTTGCAACCTAAGGTGAGTTGTGGACAGCTATATGATGTGGCTGCTCATTGTTTTAGCGAAGCTGGCTTCGGTCATATTTTGCCAGGGCGCATAGGGCATGGCATTGGTGCTTCCGCTCATGAACACCTTTCGCTTAATCGGGGCAATGAGGACATATTAAAACCTGGCATGGTAATTAGTATTGAGCCAGGTTTAATGGATCCATCTTGGGGTGGTGTGAGACATTCTGATACGGTCTTAATCACGGAGACGGGCTATGAAGTTTTAACAAAATCTCCTGCAGGTGAGCTTAGATTAACTATCTAGTTAGAATTCTAATTTAATAAATTATGGAAGGTACACCATTGCTCAGGGATTGTTTGGTAATTTTTATGAATGCATTAATCGCTTCATTTTGGTGCAATGTAGATTGGTAGTTGATGGCGATTTGTTGGGGTTCATGATGTGGTAATGGAATTACAACATGTTTATCCCAAAATGGATAGGCGCTGCAACTAATCAAGGTTTCTGGGCAGAACATAAAACCCATGCCAAAATGACACATGGCCATCATTGTCCCTACATTACGTAAAGTTAGAGCTATATTAGGCTTAATCTTATGAGCGGTTAAGAATTTTGCATTAAACTGTCCGATCGATGTATTGTCTGTCATGGTGATAAAAGGGCAAGTTTTGATGATATCAAATATAAAGTCTATATCATTTTTATGATTAGTAATATAACCTCTATTAGGATAATGAGCTTCTAAAATCTTTTTAGCTATAACTAGATGAATGGGATCTTTATATAAAGGAATGGTTTTAATATTAGCTTGGTTTGTGATTTCATAACCTATGGAGAGCTCCACCTTACCTTTTAATAATGCTTCATTTACTTCTGGCGTAGTGCCTTCAAATAAAGTCACTTTTGTCAGTGGATAGCGGCGTTGGAACTCAGCAATGATAGGGGGCAATAAATATTGACCTCGTGCATAGGTTGTACCAATGGTAATAGATGCAGGCACCATAGTCTTTAGAGTCCAGATGGCATCTTCAAGATTTTGTTGCTTTTCAAGAATATCTTGGGCATAACTTTTTAAGAGTATACCGGCAGGTGTAATTTTAAGTGGAGGACCATACTCAAAAAGGGAAATGCCTAAATCATTTTCAATCTTTTTGATATGTCCGCTCAGTGATTGTTGTGTAATGTGAAGCTTTTTAGCCGCATTGTTGAAGTTTAATTCATTAGTGAGGACAAGAAAGTATTTTAAGTTTAAGAAGCTAATCAAAAGGGCACCTCCTAAAGTCGGTTTTTAGATTAATTTTGGACATAGTTTTATCATCATACTTATAGTAATATATATTACTATAAGTATATAAAAAACAAGGGTCTTTTTAAAGTTAGATCCATTTTAAAAATGAAAAGGAGGCATTTTTATGAACATTCTGATAACTTTAATTGTCATGGTAGTGGTCGGCTTTGCTATCATAAAAAAAGTTAAGCCGCAGACTATTTTAGTAATGGGTGGTATATTTTTAATGGTTCTAGCCTTTTTAATGGGATATAAAACATCCTTTATTACAGGCAAGATGGTAAGCACAGGCTCGCCAATGTTTGATATGTTCGGCTATATTAAATATACCTTGGCATCTGATATTTCAACTATCGGTCTAAGTATTATGTGTGGTGCTGGTTTTGCGAAGTATATGGACCATATTGGGGCCAGTGCGCGACTTGTAAAGATATCATTACATCCGTTACAACGTATGAACTCGCCATATTTAATTAATGCTTTGGGTTTTGCTGTATGTATGCTTATGTCCTTGACGATTCAAAGTGCGTCTGCATTATCCATGTTGACGATGGTAACGATTTATCCAATTATTACACGCCTTGGTGTAAGTAAGGTGGCGGCGACATCAGCTATTGCTACAGGTCATTTATTAGATTGTGGTCCAGCAGCAGCTACTAGCCAAGTAGTAGAACGTTTATCTCATTATGGGATTAATAAATTTTTCGTAGAACATCAATTGCCAGTTTATTTTATTGCCTTAGTAGCCGTAACTATTACTCATTTCTTCTGGCAAAAATACATGGATAAACGCGATGGTATCGTAGCTGGAGAAGAAGGCAGCATTGATCAAGATAAAATTAAAGGCGATGTGGCAACACCTCCAGGACCATGGATTTACGCTATTTTACCATGTGTACCATTAGCTCTTATTATTATTTATAGTGAATATGTGTATAAATCCATTAAAATTGATATTATTGTGGCTATGTTAATTAGCTTTGCAGTGGCAATGATTTGCGAATTTATTCGCTATCGAGATTTCAAAAAAGTATCCAAGAGTATTGAAGTGTTCTTTAAAGGCATGGGCAATATGTTTGCTGTAACCGTGTCCTTAATCGTAGCAGCTGAAGTATTTGCTTATGGTATTAAATCTATGAATTTCGTAAGTGATATCGTAGGTATTACTCAAACAGCTGGCTTTGGTTTGACTCCAATTACAATTGGTATGGGCGTATTAATCGCTTTAGTAAGTGCCGTAACTGGTTCTGGCGTAGCGGCTTTCGTATCCTTTGCTTCTTTGATTCCAAGTTTCGTAGAAGGCTTTGGCGGCAATATGATTGTTATTTTACAATTACTACAAAATGTGGCCAGTCTATCTCGTCTTATCTCCCCGGTAGCAGCTGTCATCGTAATTGTAGCCGGTATCTCTGGCGTATCCCCAGTAGCTATTGTTAAACGTAACTCTGTGCCAGTATTAGTAGGCTTTATTGTATCTACCATTAGTGTACTCGTTATGTTCTAAATATAGATACTATAGTATTAATAGGTTATTTACTTTATAGGCTATAACATGATAGATTATACTATGCTATACATTTCAAGCTAATACAATTGTAAGAGGATTGATTCTGTGGTTTTAATTGGAGGTCTAGAGTGGAACAAAATTTATATAATGCCTATGTGTCAATTCTTGAGAGAGAGTTAGTGGTTGCCTTAGGTTGTACTGAACCGATTGCTATTGCCTTTGCCTGTGTTAAAGTACGTGATGTATTAGGCACTATGCCAACGCAAATAGATGTACATTGTAGTGGCAATATTATTAAGAATGTAAAAGGCGTAACGGTACCTCATTCTGATGGAAAAAAAGGTATTGCTGTGGCTGCTATTTTAGGGCTCTTAACCGGTCATAGTGAGCGTGGTTTAGCTGTATTAGAAGGCGTTAAAAATGAAGACTTAGCTGTTTGTGAAGAATTGCTTGAAGCTAATATGTGTAATATAGAAATTGTAGAAAATGTGCCTAATCTATATATTCGTGTAGTAGCTAAGACTTCAGAGCATACAGTGGAATTAATTATTAAGGACACTCATTCTAACATTGTCTTTATTAAGCAAGACGATGAAGTGCTTTTTAGCGAAGATGTAACAGACAGTGCTAAAGGTACTAAGCAGGACTTAAAGTCCTTACTTAATGTGGCAGACATTCTAGAGTTTGCTCGTACTGTAGATTTAGAATTAGTTAAGCCTGTATTAAGCAAGCAGATTGAACATAATCTGAATATTGCGGAAGAAGGGCTAGCGAACTCTTATGGTGCTAGAGTGGGGCAAACTATACGAGATCACCAAGCTGATACAGTATATAATAAAGCTAGAGCGTATGCTGCAGCTGGTTCAGATGCGCGCATGAGTGGTTGTCCATTGCCGGTAGTTATTAATTCGGGCAGTGGTAATCAAGGTATTACTGTGTCCTTGCCAGTAATTATTTATGTAAAAGAACATGGCATTAGCGAAGAGATGCTATATAGAGCACTCGTAGTAAGTAATTTAATTGCTTTACACCAAAAGCGGTATATAGGTAGTTTATCCGCCTATTGTGGTGCAGTTAGCGCTGCTTGTGGCAGTGCTTGTGGCATTGGCTTTTTAGAAGGCTTAGATTACGAAGGCATTAGCGATGTCATTACGAATACAATTGCCACAGTAGGTGGCATGGTATGTGATGGTGCTAAGCCATCCTGTGCTTCGAAAATTGCCGTAGCATTAGAATCTGCCTTCCTTGGTTTAGAAATGGCTAAGAATCAACGGGGCTTTAAACCAGGTGAAGGATTAGTTAAAGACACTATCGAAGAAACGATAGCTTGTGTAGGCAATATGGGCCGTGTAGGCATGCATAGCACAGATGTGCAAATTTTGAATCTTATGCTCGATAAAGTAGAGCTATAGATATACTATCTCTTAACTTAGAAAACTTCCTTTAAGGTGACTTATCTTAGATGTTTAATCTATGATATGATGTCTCTTAGAGGAAGTTTTTGCTTTATAGTATTATGATTGATTTAATCAGCCTGTGTGAAATAGATTCAGTTGGGATGGAGTATAATATTGTTATGAACGACTTACTAAAATTGGGCACAATAGCTTGAATTTGTTATAGAATATAATATTATATTCTGTTATATAATTATGAATGATTTTATAGGACCAGGTATATTATCTTAAGTTTGTTTGGGGGATATGTGAAAGCGGAAAGGATGCCATGTATGACAAAACGTGTTTATAATATTGGGGTTGAGGCGACTATGGATGTAATTGGTGGTAAGTGGAAGCCCATTATTTTATGTAACTTACGGCATGGCACATTGCGGCCGAGTGACTTAAAGCGCAAGATTCCTGATATTAGTCAAAAAATGTTAACGCAAATGCTTAGAGAATTGGAAGAGGCTAATATTGTAGAGCGCAAAGTATATAATGAAGTGCCGCCCCGTGTAGAGTATTCCCTTAGCGCCTATGGCGAGTCTTTAGGATCGGTTCTTGATGGACTTTGCAGTTGGGGTGTTATGCATGTAAAACATTTACAAGAAGAAGGTAAGGATGTAGAGTTATTAGGAAATGCTTAAGAAATAAAGCGATTAGTGCATGCGTAAAAAGTAAAGTTACTAGTATATGCATAAGGTGTAGTGCAACTGAAGAATGTGCAAGAGATAAATCTATTGGAACATACGTAAGCGTTAAAACAATTAGAGACTGTGTAATATATTAAACCCCTTCGCCAGTGTTGGCGGAGGGATTTTTTGTAAAAAATTTTTGTTCATGTATGTAGGTAGTGTCTTAAAAGTTACGAATTGGTGCCTATAGCACTAAATAGTGCGTACTTTTCAATATCTATAAAAGTCGATATAATGGATTTGTAAGGTTGAGAAATACAATATATATCTTAATTAAGAGAGTTTAGAACAAAAATAATTAGAACTGAATAAATTAATGTAGAGGAGATTTTATTATGATTAAGAATTTAGCAGATCGAGTAGAATTAAATAATGGCACGCAGATTCCAGGTTTAGGTCTTGGTGTCTTTCAAGTGCCAGCAGAGGTTACTGCAGAGGTAGTTAAGAATGGCATTTTAAATGGATATCGCTCCATTGATACGGCGCAAATCTATGGCAATGAAAAAGAAACTGGTGAAGGGATTCGCGCAGCACTTAAGGAACTAGGCTTACAACGGGACGATATTTTTATTACTACTAAAATATGGAATTATAATCTTTCTTACGAAGAAGCACTTAAGGCTTATGAAGCTAGCTTAGAGGCGCTTGGTGTAGAGTATGTAGACTTATATTTAATTCACTGGCCAGGCAATGATTCCTATGAGGAGTCCTGGAAAGCTATGGAAACGTTGTATAAAGCGGGTAAGATTAAAGCGATTGGTGTAAGTAATTTCCAAGTCCATCATTTAGAACGTTTAGCAAGCTTTGCTACTGTTGTGCCTGTACTGAATCAGGTTGAATTACACCCACGCCTTCAACAACATGAATTACGCGCCTATGCAGCAGCACATAATATTAAAATCCAAGCTTGGGCACCTTTGATGCAGGGGGAATTATTGCATAATGAAGAGATCGCAGCTATTGCTAAAGCACATAATAAAAGTATTGCACAGGTAATTTTACGTTGGCATATACAACAAGAATTACTTCTTAATGTAAAATCTTTAAAGGCATCGCGTATGATTGAAAATAGCGATATATTTGATTTTGTATTAACTGATGCGGAGATGGATACGATTAATGCCTTAGATGCAGGTACTCGCGTAGGTCCCGATCCAGATGTATTTGATATGAATATCTAAGAAGTGCTACTTTGTATACAGTGTATTAGAAAAGAATTAGAATTAATTTCTTTAAAAGAGTAGCGGAACTAGCTAAATCAAACTTTTAAATGAGAATTACTTGCAATTAAAAGCCAGATTTTATAAATCTGGCTTTTTTCATTTGACAAATTCTTTAAAAAGGTCTATAACATAATCGTAAGTTAAATACAGTGCTTAGATGCAAATTGATTAGAGTGCTTTGACAAGGAGTAAATGAGAAATATTATCAAATTATCAATTAGGCGGTAAAATTGAAATTGAGACTAGATTTATTATTTTCGATGTGCTATAATGAGTTTGTAAGCAAGAACTGCTACTTACAAATAATCAATAAAAGTTACTATTTGATAATAGTGACTTTGAAATTAAGAATTTTTGTTTTTAATTAAGTAATTAAAACAGAAGGGTTTCAGGTGAATTTTTATGAACAAGAATATTACAAAAGCATTAAATGAACAAGTTATTTTTGAATTTAACTCCGCATACTTATACTTAGCTCTTTCTTTAGCTATGGCTGATGCTCGTTTCAAAGGTTTCTCCGCTTGGTTACGTCTTCAATACCAAGAAGAAATGGAACATGCTTTCAAAATCATTGATTACTTAGAAAGCCGTAACGAAACTACAACTTTAGGCGACATCAAAACTCAAGCTATTAAAGAAGACAATCCTTTAAAAGTTGCTCAAATGGTTTACAATCATGAACAAGTTATCACTGGTAAAATCAATGATTTATACGCGTTAGCAACTCAAGAAAAAGATTATGCTACAGTTAACTTCTTAAATTGGTTCATTACTGAACAAGTAGAAGAAGAAGCAAGTGCTCGTGATCTTGTTGATGAATTCACATTCGCTGGCGACAGCCGTGCTAGCCAATTGTTCGTTGATGCTCGTTTAGGTGAACGTCAATAATAACTACTTTAGTTACGTAGTATTAATTAGCTCAAGAGAGTTATGCTGATTCGGTTCGGTCGAGTGACCTATTAGCTGCTTAAGTAAGTATAAGCTATTAATCATTATAAGTATGTATATTATATAATAAGGCTAAAAGTAAGCTACTATATCCTTAAGTCAAGGGTAGACAATTTTATACAAGTGTAATACATAATGTAGTAAGCATTACTATAAGTAGTAAAGACCAATGCGGTTTGAAGTTAATCCTTCAAGCCGCATTTTTGTATTTTTACGAATAGCATTCTCGACAATACTATGGTGGCCAAAAAGTATTCTCCTTAATATGAATCTATAATGCAGTACTAGTGAAAGACTAATTAAAAGTTTAAGCACAATAAAAGTCAAAGTAAAAAATATAAGCTTAACGCATCGTCGGAGTATATGGATTTAAGTAAAATTATGGCTTTGGTGATTGCTATAAATGTCGATAAATAGTGGATTTATTAAAAGGTCAAAGAAAAATTGAAAAGTTTGACCTTTTTCTATTGACAAAAGTCAAAAAGTCAATTAATATATAGTTAAGGTCGAAAGGACAAAAAGACAAAATGACAAAATGACAAAATAAAGATAAAATTAATATATACATTGTTATTTTATAGATAAAGGTGGCGAAAACAATGAGCATTTTAGCAGATAGAATTGAACAATTTATTCTTTCTAAATTATTGGAAGAACAAAAGAGTATGGAAGAAGGTATTGTGCTGCGCCGCAATGAGCTGGCAGATGAATTAAACTGTGCGCCATCACAAATTAGTTATGTATTGAGCACGAGGTTTTCTAATGATCGCGGTTTTATTGTTGAGTCGCGTCGTGGTTTAGGTGGTTTTATTAGCATTACACGCATTCCTATGAAATCCGTGTCCATACAAGCAATTAAGCCTTTAACTGTGCCGGCTACAGCGCAATTAACTAGTAGTCAAGTTGGTGAAGGCCGATCAGGAGCTACTCAGATGACTGCTACTAATGTGGCAAAAGCTGAGATGGAATCTAAAACAGCTCGTAAAGCTCCAAAAGCACAGCCTAGCTCATCAAGAAATTCAAAACAACAAGCAGGTGAGGCCATTACTATAGGTGCGATTGACCATTTCTTATTTGAATTGATTCAAAATAAATGGTTAAGTCGTCGGGAAGCGGCCTTGCTCCACGAAGCATTTCGCGTGCTTATGAATGAGCCTGATCAAATGCGTCGTGAGTCTAATGTAAAACAACTTTGCCAGAAAATACTATCCATGGTGAAGGAGGGATAATATATGATATGTGATGAATGTAAAAAGAATGAAGCATCAGTTCATTTAACTCGAGTTGTAAATGGTAAGAAAACAGAGCGTCATTTGTGCTCCCAATGTGCGGGTAAACAATCTGGTGATGGTTTAGGAAACAGCTTCTTTAGCTTTGGTTCTCCTTTATTAGATAATGACTTCTTTACTAATGATTTCTTTACCAATTCCTTATATCCAGACAGTTTATTGCATTCGCACCAAGCAGTGCGATGTGATCGCTGTGGTATGAGCTTTGATGAATTTAATCACAGCGGTAAATTTGGCTGTGATCATTGCTATGATGTATTTAATGCGCAGATTACACCGCTTGTAAAACGCCTTCAAGGCTCACTTGCTTATGAAGGACGCGTACCAAGTCGTGGGACAGGCGTATTTAAGACAAAGCATCAAATTAAACGACTTCGTCAAGAATTAGATAAATCAATTAAAGCAGAGCAGTTTGAAGAAGCTGCTAGATTGCGCGATGAGATTAAAGTATTAGAAGAGTCCTTACAACATAAGGCGGAATAGGAGGTGCACTAATGTTAAACTCTATATTAGATGAACCTTTAAGTGGTTGGTTGCGCAGCAAGGATGTGGAAGGTCAAATTGATTCTCATATCGTCTTGTCTAGTCGAATTAGATTGGCGCGAAATTTTAAAGGCTTAGTATTTACAAATCGCAATCAAGCGGAGGCCTTGGAAAAGGTTGATATTATGATGCGCGGTGTATTAGGTGCTTTAAAAGAGGCTGATGGGCATGAATATTCCAATATTAGTTTAAATAAATTATCTGATGTGGAACGTGAGATTTTAGTTGAAAAGCATTTGATGAGTCCTCAAATGAGTCAAAATTTACCTCATAGAAGCCTAGTTGTATCAGATGATGCAGCCGTTTCCATTATGGTAAATGAAGAGGATCATGTTAGAATTCAGGTCATGGAAGCAGGTCTTGATTTACAAAAGGCCTACGAACATGCTGTTAAAATAGATGATGCCATTGAGAGCAAATATGATTATGCTTTTAGCGAACGCTATGGCTACTTAACCGCTTGTCCTACTAATGTGGGCACAGGCATGAGAGCTTCGGCTATGCTCCATTTGCCAGCTCTTGCCATGACGGGCCGTTTAGCTAGAGTGGTGCGCAGTATTATCCAATTAGGTTACTCTGTGCGTGGTCTCTATGGTGAAGGTTCACAGGGTTTAGGTAATATTTACCAAATCTCCAATCAATTAACTATGGGCATTAGTGAAGAAGACACAATTACCCAATTGCAAAAAATTTTAGAAAAATTAGTGCAAGAAGAAGTGAAAGCTCGTGAAACTATAAAAGCTGGCGATTTCGAAAGCTTTGAAGACCGCGTATGGCGCGCCTACGGCACCTTGCAATACGCACGTCGTTTAAGTGGTGAAGAAGCCTTGAGCCTTTTAAGTGACATTCAATTAGGTCGTGATTTAGGTGTATTACCAGCGGGCAATGCGGATATGTTTAACGAGCTAGTGGTTACAACGCGCCCTCATTTCTTAAGCAAATATGCAGGGAAAGAACAAATGACAGCGGCTGAACGCGATAGTTATCGCGCAAAAGTAGTTCGTGACCGTTTAAATTAAACTTAGGTAATTTAAATTTAGTAAAGTTTAATTGATTAGATTAGTAGAAATAGGATAAGTAAATTAGCAAATAGAAATAAGTAGCGTAAGCTAATAGATATACTTTGAATACACTGTTAGAGTAAAGTGACTCTTGCAGTTGCATATAGATCGATATATAAAACGAAAACTAGAATGAGGTGATTATATGTTAAGTCGTTTTACAGATGGTGCGCAACAAGTATTAACAATTGCGCAAGAAAAAGCAGAAGAATTTGGTCACAACTTTATAGGTAGTGAACATTTACTTCTCGGTTTATTGGAAGAAGGGAATAGTGTAGCCGCCAAGGCATTACACAAATTAGGTCTTGAAAGTAAGGCCTTAGAAAAAGCTATTCTCGATGAAGATGGACGTGGCAATGGCTATGTGTCCACTATTGAAATGACGCCACGTACGAAACGTATTTTACAATTAGCTGTAGATTCAGCAAACCAAATGCAGCACAATTATGTAGGTGCTGAGCATATCTTACTCGGAATTTTACGTGATGGTGGTGGCATTGCGGTAGCTATATTGCAGCGCTTTGGCATTCGCGGTGAAGATATTGTTAAAACCATCAACAGCTTAATTGGCGGTGCTGATGGCAAAGGTGATGGCAAAGAAGGTGCTAAGGCACAAAGAAATAGCAATCTTGGCGAACTCGATGGTTTTGCCACCGATTTAAATGAACAGGCTAAACAAGGTAAGATTGACCCTGTAATTGGCCGTGATAATGAAATTAATCGTGTAATTCAGATTTTAAGCCGTCGTACTAAAAATAACCCTGTTCTTATTGGTGAACCAGGTGTTGGTAAAACAGCTATTGCCGAAGGTTTAGCACAGCGCATTGTCAGTCAAAATGTGCCAGAAATTTTGCGCAATAAACGCATTATTTCCTTAAGCTTAACGGCTATGGTAGCAGGAGCTAAATATCGCGGTGAATTTGAAGAACGACTCAAAAAAGCCATTGATGAAGTACAAAAACATGATGATATGATTATCTTCATCGACGAACTTCACACCTTAATTGGCGCTGGTGCCTCTGAAGGCGCTATGGATGCGGCGAATATTTTAAAACCAGCTTTGGCTCGTGGTACCTTCCAGGTGATTGGGGCTACTACACTTGATGAATACAAGAAACATATTGAAAAGGATGCGGCTCTTGAACGTCGTTTCCAACCTGTTCTTGTAGGCGAACCAAGTGAAGAAGAAGCGCTTCAAATCTTAACTGGTCTTCGCGATCGTTATGAAGCCTTCCATAAAGCTAAAATTACGGATGCGGCTTTAAAAGCTGCGGTAGAACTTTCTAGCCGCTATATTTCAGACCGTTTCTTACCTGATAAAGCTATTGACGTTATGGATGAAGCAGCCTCTAAAGTACGTATGAAAGTATTTACTGCGCCACCTGATGTAAAAGAATTAGAACAGCGCTTAGTGAGCATTGGCAAAGAAAAAGAAGAAGCTATTGTAGCTCAAAACTTTGAAAAAGCGGCTACACTTCGCGATGAAGAAAAGAAAATTGCCGATGAAATTGAAGCAAAGCAAAGCGAACGTAGTAAACAAGATGAAGAAAAGCTTGTAGTTACAGAAGATGACATTGCCGCCGTTGTATCTCAATGGACTGGCGTGCCAGTGGCTAAACTTGCAGAAGAAGAATCACAGCGTCTAATTCGTTTAGAAGATGAACTCCATGAACGTGTAGTTGGTCAAGATGAAGCGGTTGTGGCTGTATCTAAAGCTGTACGTCGTGCTCGTGCCGGTCTTAAAGACCCTAAACGTCCAATTGGTTCCTTCTTGTTCCTAGGACCTACTGGTGTTGGTAAAACTGAGCTCGCTCGTTCCTTAGCAGCTAATCTCTTTGGCGATGAAAATGCTATGATTCGCCTTGATATGTCTGAATATATGGAAAAGCATACTGTATCTCGCTTAGTTGGGGCGCCTCCAGGATACGTTGGCTATGATGAAGGCGGTCAATTAACTGATGCTGTACGTCGTAAACCATATAGTGTAATTTTATTTGATGAAGTAGAAAAGGCACATGCTGATTTCTTTAACATCTTATTGCAAGTATTAGATGATGGTCGTTTAACTGATAACCAAGGTCGTACAGTAGACTTTAGAAATACAGTTATTATCATGACTAGTAACTTAGGTTCTAACTACTTAAAAGAAGATAGTGCTGCTATGGGCTTCTTAGCTGCTAAGAATAAAGACAATGAAGAAAAATCTGTAGCTGCTAAATTTGAAGAAGCTAAGAAAAATACTATGGATGCAGTAAAACGTCATTTCCGTCCAGAATTCTTGAATCGTATTGATGAAATGATTGTATTCCATCCATTAACAGGTGATGATTTGAATAAAATCGTTACTATCTTGTTAAAAGGTGTTACTGAACGTCTTGCTGAACGCAATGTTACTTTGGAAGTATCGCCAGAAGCCTTGGCTATTCTTGTAAAAGAAGGTTCTGACTTCGCTTTTGGTGCGCGTCCATTAAAACGTGCTATTCAGCGTTTGATTGAAGATCCAATCTCTGATTTAATCTTAAAAGGAGATGTGGTAGACGGATCCATCATTAAAGCAGAAGCTAAAGATGATGAAATCGTCATGACTGTATAAATTTTTCAACGAATGTGAAAACAAAACTTGCTATTGCTTTAATTTCCGTGAACTAGTAGGTAAGGTTTGGAAGATTTACTTTCACTTGTTACATGTTCCTATATATGACATTTAAGTTCAAAACTATGCAACTTATGCTCAGAGCTAGGTAGGATAGGCTCAAAGCAACATAATCTGTTTATAATATATTGCACTAGCCACGAATTCAGATGCATTCTCAATTGATGTATCCCTCGCAGAATGTATTGATTTCGTGGCTTTTTTTTGCTGTAATTTATGTTATGATAAGAGATAACAAGTTCATTTGAGAATTAAAATTTTATGTAGAAGCTAAAGTGTTTTGAAGGAGTAATTGGGTGTCCTATGGCTAAAGTTAAAACTATGTATTTTTGCAATAATTGTGGCGCTGAATCACCGCGCTGGCTAGGTAAATGTCCGCAATGTGGACAGTGGAACACCTTAGTGGAAGAAGTAGTGCGAGAAACTAGTTCTAAAGGGGCAGCTTCGTATGCTCCTATTGATCGAAAAGCTACAAAACCTGTGTCGTTGGCAGATATCCGTACAGAGGATGCGCCACGCATGTCTACTTCCTATGGTGAAATTGACCGCGTATTAGGTGGCGGCATTGTACCTGGTGCACTTATGCTCTTAGGTGGGGATCCAGGGATTGGCAAATCTACTTTATTGCTTCAAGTGTCTGGAGCCATTGCCGATAAAGAAGGCTATGTTCTATATGCATCTGGTGAAGAGTCACAAATGCAGCTTAAATTGCGTGCAGAGCGCCTTCAAATTAAGGGGAAAACCCTTTCTGTTATGGCGGATACTAATCTGGATTCCATTTTGCAGGAAGCAGCTCAAAATAAGCCAAAGCTATTAGTAATTGACTCCATTCAAACTATGTTCACGGATAATTTAGATTCGGCGCCAGGCAGTGTAGCGCAAGTGCGCGAGTGTACGGCGCGTTTATTGCGCTTTGCAAAGGAGCAAAATGTACCAGTCATTATCATTGGGCATGTTACAAAGGATGGCAATATTGCAGGGCCGCGCATGTTAGAGCATATGGTGGACGTAGTCCTTTATTTTGAAGGAGAACGGTCCTATCAATTTAGAATATTGCGAAGCATAAAAAATCGCTTTGGCTCTACGTCCGAAACAGGATTATTTGTAATGGAAGAAGAGGGCTTAGTGGAGCTCTTAAACCCATCTGCCACCTTATTAGCAGAGCGCACCGAGGAAGAAGTAGGGTCCGCGGTTATGGCCTATTTAGAAGGGATTCGCCCTATTCTAGTAGAAGTGCAAAGCTTAGTAGCGACTACTGCTTTTGGCATGCCTAGACGAACGTCTATCGGCTATGACTTAAATCGTCTGATTGTGCTTCTAGCCGTATTAGAAAAGCGCTGTAATTTTAATTTAGGCAATAAAGATGTGTACATTAATGTTATTGGTGGTCTAAAAGTAAATGAACCAGCTTGTGACTTATCGGTGGCGGCAGCCATTGTGTCGACGTTAAAGAACCAGCCTGTTCCTGCTGATATGGTCATATTAGGTGAAATCGGACTCACTGGTAATATTCGCAGCATCCCCCGCATTGAGCAGCGCATTATGGAAGCCGCTAAAATGGGCTTTACTAAATTCATTGTCCCTAAGGGGAATACAAAACAGCTAAAAAGTGATTGGAAAGACATTACCATTCACGCTGTGACCAGTGTAGAAGAAGCGATGCGAATTATCTTTTAAAATTTTTAACAAATTTGATAAAAATTTTATGTAATATTTAAGAATTTATTGTACAATATAAAAAGACATTGCGAGAGGAGGTGAATTGAAATGGTGTACAAAATATTACGTTATGTCATAGCCTTATTGGTTGGGATTATGGGATATGTGTTAACTGATAATTTTATGCCCGTATTAGAGCCGATTATTGATGTGAAGTTTTGGAATGCTGGCTTCTTAGGCATTTCCTTTATTAAAATATTAGCTCTTGCCTTGGGCGGTATGTTAGGCGCTGTAGTAGGATATATTATTTCTATGCCTATCATCAATCAAGGTTTGCGTTTGGCGCGAAATTTAGAGCGTTTACTATCTCGTGTACCTAGCCAGGATTTAATGGCCGGCACAGCCGGATTACTCTTTGGACTCATAATAGCAAATTTAATTGGCTTGGCATTTCATCAAGTTCCTATTATCGGCTCTTATATTCCCATTATCTTAAGTGCTATATTTGGCTATATTGGGATGCGCCTCGCGTCTAATAAGGGCCCTGAGTTATACAATAACTGGCTACAAAATCGCGTATTAAGTCGCGACAAGAAAAAAGATACGACGCCCCCTAAAGCAGTGGCTGAAGCTCCTGTAGCTGGCGAATTTGAATCTATTTCTGCAGCTAAATTACTGGATACGTCTGTTATTATTGATGGTCGTATTGCTGAATTATGCAGTACAGGCTTTTTAGAAGGGCCTTTAGTGGTACCTTTATTCGTATTAGAAGAATTGCAGTTTATCTCCGATTCTTCTGATGTATTGAAGCGTAATCGCGGTCGTCGTGGCCTCGATATTTTGCAAAGCATGCAACAAAAAGATGACCTTCTTATTAAAGTAATCGACGATGACTATGAAGATATTAATGAAGTAGACTCTAAGCTCATGCGTCTAGCTATGGAACGAAAATGGAAGATTATTACCAATGACTTTAACTTAAATAAAGTGGCTAGTTTGCAAGGAATTTCCGTGCTTAACTTAAATGAATTAGCTAATGCATTAAAACCAGCTATGATTCCAGGTGAATGGATTCGCGTGCAAGTGATTAAAGAAGGTAAGGAAGATAATCAAGGGGTAGCGTATCTTGATGATGGCACTATGATTGTTATTGAAAATGGCGCCGAATATGTAGATACATCTATTGATGTGATGGTTACTTCCGTACTTCAAACAAGTGCAGGTCGTATGATTTTTGCTCGTGCGAAAGGACATAAAGAATGATAAGCTGTATTTTACTGGCTGCTGGTGCAGGCAAGCGCATGCAGAGTAAAGCTAATAAAATGTTTTTGCAATTAGGCCCTTATTCAGTGCTACAGTGGAACTTAATACATATGAGTGAAGGCTCTGGCATCGATGAGATTATCCTTGTAGTAGCTGCTGGAGAAGAAGAACAAGTACGAGTTCAATATGAGGCTGTGAAGTCATTGATTTCACAGCCTGTAAAGCTTGTATTAGGTGGTAAAGAGCGACAGGATTCTGTCATGCGTGGTACAGACGCTGTTTCTGACGAAGCTAATGTTATTTTAGTTCACGATGGAGCGCGTCCTTTGGCTAAAGGCGCTTTATTTAAGGCTGTAAGTGATGCCGCGTTAGCTGTAGGTGCTGCCGTTGCTGCCGTGCCTTCCGTAGATACGATTAAGCAAGTGTCTTCAGGAGGCCTTGTGGAGCAGACTTTACCGCGAGAGACTTTATATGCCGTTCAAACACCGCAAGGATTTCGTCGTGATGTGTTATTAGGGGCTCAGGCCTATGCCAAAGAAACGGGCTATGTAGGCACTGATGATACTTCCTTAGTGGAGCACTGGGGCAAGACCGTAGCTATTGTGCCAAGTGAATATAGTAATTTTAAAATTACTACACCAGAAGATATTGTAAAGGCGAAACAGTGTTTAGGAGTGATGGAACCGATGATGCGTGTAGGCTTTGGATATGATGTACATCGCTTTAAAGAAGGGCGCCCATGCATTTTAGGTGGCGTTACCATTGACAGTCCAATCGGCCCTGATGGGCATAGTGATGCAGATGTGCTCCTTCATGCGCTTATGGATGCGCTCCTAGGAGCTGCTGGATTACCTGATATTGGCTATTGGTTCCCTCCAGAAGACGAAGCCTATAAAGGCGCTTCTAGTATGGAATTACTAGATCAAGTTGTATTAAGACTACAACAAAATGGATTTAAGGCGTATAATGTAGATATCATGGTGATAGCAGAATCACCTAAATTAAAACCTCATATTGAGGCAATGAAGGCTAATATTTCAAAGGTGTTACATATTGCACCAAATTTTGTTAGCGTAAAGGCGACAACTCATGAACAGTTGGGCGCTTTTGGTCGTAAAGAGGGCTTAGCTGCACAAGCAGTAGTTACAATTTGTCCTCTATAAAAACACAACTTACACTATAGAGAACAGCTATAGAGAAAGGATTTTTTTATTATGATGAAAGTACGATTTGCTCCAAGTCCAACAGGACCATTTCATATTGGCGGCGCACGCTCTGCCTTATTTAACTGGCTACTTGCTCGCAAGGAAGGGGGCAGCTTCTTACTTCGTATTGAAGATACAGATTTAGCGCGCTCGACTAGAGAGAGTGAAGAAAATATTAAAGCTGCTTTAAAATGGCTTGGCATGGATTGGGATGAAGGCATTGATGTAGGGGGCGAACATGGCCCATATCGTCAAACAGAACGCCTTGATATATATAAGGAAATGACAGAACGCTTGTTAAAGGAAGATAAAGCCTATTACTGCTACTGCTCTGAAGAAGAATTAGAAGCAGAGCGTCAAGCGCAAATGGAACGTGGCGAAACGCCTAAATACAATGGTCATTGCCGTCATTTAAGTGAAGAACAAATCGAAGCGTACAAAAAAGAAGGTCGTAAACCAACCGTTCGCCTTCGTGTGCCTTTAAATGAAACCTATGCTTTTGATGACATGGTGCGCGGTCATGTATCCTTTGACTCCAATGGGGTCGGTGACTTCGTTATTGTGAAATCTGACGGTATTCCTGTATATAACTATGCAGTAGTTATCGACGATCACACTATGGAAATCACTCATGTTATTCGCGCCGAAGAGCATTTATCTAATACACCTCGCCAAATTGCGATTTACAATGCACTTGGCTGGGACGTACCTACTTTTGGTCATATTTCCTTAATTCTTGGTAAAGACTATAAGAAAATGAGTAAACGTCATGGCGCTACTTCTGTAGACCAATACCGTCAATTAGGATATTTGCCAGAAGCAATTGACAATTTCTTGGCTTTACTTGGTTGGGCGCCAGAAGGGGAACAAGAGTTATTCACTAAAGATGAATTGATTCAAAACTTCTCTATGGATCGCGTAGCTAAGAATCCAGCTGTATTTGATATTGATAAATTGAACTGGATTAACTTCAACTATATGAAAAATCTTAGTGATGAAGCTTTATATGAACTTTGCTTGCCTCATTTACAAGCTGCTGGCTATGCTAGTGAAGCGCCAGATGAAGCAGAAAAAGTTAAGCTCATTATGCTTTGTGTATGCTTAAAAGATCACATTAGCTTTGGCGCTCAAATTAAAGAAGAAGCTAAGCTAATTTTTGAAGATAAAGAATTGCCAACAGAAGAAGCTAAGGCTGAGATTGAAGTGGTTCTTCAAGAGGAATCTTGCGCTACTGTACTCAAAGAATTCCGCGAGGCTGTGGCAGCTCTTGATGAAATTACGCCAGAGGTAGTAAAAGCGACGATTAAAGGCATCATGAAATCTACTAAATTAAAAGGTAAATTTGTATTTATGCCAATTCGTATTGCGACTACAGGTCAAATGCATGGTCCAGACCTCAACTACATTATCACCTTATTTGGCAAAGAAAAGACTTTGGCGCGCCTAGATGAAACAATTGCTAGTTTAGGCTAATAAAGGCTTGAGCACATCTATCTAGATGTGATATTCATATAAACCTGTAAGGAGGATTATTATGGAAACAATGGTGGAACGCTTTCTTCGTTATGTGAAAACTGAAACGAGATCAAATGAAGAATCCACAACGGTGCCAAGTACTCAGACACAAGTAGAGTTTGCGAAAGTATTGGCAAAAGATTTGGAAGAGTTAGGTCTTCAAGGTGTAAAAATTAATCCGAACAATGGCTTTGTTATTGGGGCATTGCCAGCGAATACGGATAAGGATGTACCTGGAATTGGCTTTATTGCCCATATGGACACAGCTGATTACAATGCAGAAAATATTACACCTCGCATCATTGAAAACTACGATGGTTCTGACATCGTATTAACTCAAGATCCAAGTCAAGAGCCAAAGCTTGTGTCTACGGTTAAAGCATTCCCTAATTTAAAAAATTATGTAGGGAAAACTTTAATTGTAACAGATGGTCGCACTTTACTTGGTGGCGATGATAAAGCAGGCATTGTAGAAATTATGGAAGCCTTACGCTATTTCATCGAGCATCCAGAAGTTAAGCATGGCTTAATTATGTGTGCCTTTGGTCCAGACGAAGAAATTGGCCGCGGCGCTAATCTCTTTGATGTTAAAGATTTCCCAGTAGAATTTGCGTATACTGTAGATGGTACGCGTTTAGGTGAACTGGAATATGAAACCTTTAATGCTGCTGGTGCTGTAGTTGAGCTAAATGGTGTATCTGTACATCCTGGTTCAGCTAAAAACACAATGATTAACTGTAATAAATTGGCTATGGAATTTGATTGCATGTTGCCACAATGTGCGGTACCAGAGCTTACAGAAGGTCATGAAGGCTTTATTATGCTCTATGAATCTAATACAGGCGTAGAAAGTGGTAAGATGGAATATTTAATTCGTGACCATGACCGCGCTCAATTTGAAGGTAAGAAACAATACTTTGAATTAGCTGCTAAAGTGTTAAATGAACGCTATGGCCGTGAAGTAATTAAACTAACTATTACTGACCGCTACTACAATATGTATGAGATTATTAAAGACCATATGGAATGTGTTGACCTTGCAGCTAATGCTATGAAAGAAGCAGGCGTGACTCCATTAATTCAGCCAATCCGTGGTGGTACTGATGGTTCAAAAATCTCTTTCATGGGCATTCCAACACCAAATATTTTCACTGGTGTAGAAAATTTACATGGTCCTCATGAATTCGCTTGTGTTGAACATATGAAGCTATCTGTTCAAACAATTATCGGCATTTGTACAGGTGCTGAAAAAGCAGGTAAATAATAAATGTACATGGTTTACTCTAAGTTGGTATACTGAAAGCATTTTGCACAATTAATTTGTCCTTACTCATTGACTTTATCTAGTGTTCATGGTAATATTCTATATATATCGAAAAAATTGTTTGTAATGACGATGATCGAAAGAAGTACTTTGTAACTAGCTTTACAGCGAGAACTAGATAGTGTGAGAGTTCAAGTATAGACAGAGGAAATGCCTTCGGGAGTTGATAAGCTGAATGTAAGTAGGTTTGTCCGGTTGCGCCCGTTAAGCGTTTGAGTGGGTGCATACCTAACAGAGTGGAACCGCGGGCCACCGTCTCTGTATTGAGATGGTGGTCTTTTATAATTTAACGGAAGAGAGGCATCGGTGACGATGAGAGAAATTAAAGTATTTAACACGATGACAAGAGAAAAAGAAGTATTTAAACCAGTAAAGGAGGGTGAAGTTAAGATTTATGTATGTGGCGTAACGCCATATAATCACCCACATATTGGGAATGCACGCCCTTTTGTTACTTGGGATGTTATTCGTAGATACTTAGCTCATGCAGGTTATAAAGTAACCTACATTCAAAACTTTACAGATGTGGATGACAAAATCATCAATACTTCTAATGGTGAAGGCGTAGCTTGGGATGTAATTGCCAATCGCTATATTGATTCCTATTTTGAAGTTATGGATAAATTGAATGTACGTCATGCTGATGTATACCCTCGCGTATCCGATCATATTGAAGAAATTATCGCTATGATTGCAGCGTTAGTTGAAAAAGGCTTTGCTTATGAGCTTGATGGGGATGTGTACTACAGCGTAGAAAAATTCCCTGAATATGGTAAATTATCTGGCCGTACCTTAGATGATATGGAAGCAGGCGCTCGCGTTGACGTAAATGATCGCAAACAAAATCCAATGGACTTTGCTCTTTGGAAAGCGGCTAAACCAGGTGAACCATACTGGGAAAGCCCATGGGGGAATGGCCGTCCAGGTTGGCATATTGAATGCTCTACTATGAGTAATAAATACTTAGGTGATGAGTTTGATTTCCATGGTGGCGGTAGCGATTTGATTTTCCCTCATCATGAAAATGAAATTGCCCAATCAGAAGGTTGCACAGGGCATCATCCAGCTGTGCGCTATTGGTTGCATAATGGCTTTATTACAATTAACCAAGAAAAAATGAGTAAATCTTTGAATAACTTCTTCTTGGTTAAAGATATTTTAGAAGAGTATGCACCAGATGCATTGCGTTACTTCTTATTAAGTACTCATTATCGCAGCCCATTGGATTTCAGCGATGAACGCCTTGATGAAGCTAACAAATCTTTAGAGCGCATGAGAATTGCCATTGAAAATCTGCTTTACTTAGAAGCGAGCGAAGAAGGCGTTTGTGATGAAGACGCAAAAGCCTTGCTTGAAAAAGCACGCGCTTACCAAGAAGAATTTGAAGTGGCTATGGCTGATGACTTTAATACTGCTTTAGCAGGTTCTCCAATGTTTGGTTTAGCTAAAGAGATTAATATTTACTATCAAGCCGTGCAAAACTGCAATGGTAAAGTATGCCATGAAACATTAGCTGAAGTAAAAGAAATCTTCAAAACTATGACAGATATTCTTGGCATTTTAGAAGATGCTTGGGCAGGCCAAGCTAATGGTGCTGATGCTGAAGAATATGAAAAATTGATGCAAGTAGTTCTTAAAGTACGTCAACAATGCCGCGAACAAAAACTTTGGGACTTAGCCGATGCCATTCGTGATGAGCTTGGTAATATTGGTATTACCATTGAAGACTCTCCACAAGGTGCACGGTGGAAGAAACGTGAAGTTTAAGCGTTATCAATTTTTAAAACAAACTGCTATTGAAAAATTAAAGACGCGCAATTTACATGAGGGAGTGACGCTGTGTGAGACAGATGACTCCCTCATGCTTGCCTATATAGGGGATGCGGTATTTTCCCTATATGTACGTGAGCATATTTGTTCCTTAGGCATTACGAAGGTACAAGTTATCCATACCCTAGTAACAGAATGTATTTGTGCTAAGATGCAGGCGAAAGCGCTGCATTATTTAGAGGATGAAGCTTTGCTCAACGAGGTAGAACTTGCTGTAGCTAAGCGGGCGCGCAATAGCAATGTAAATGTGCCTAAGAGTGCCACCGTTCAAGAGTATCGCAGCAGTACAGCGTTTGAAGCACTCATTGGCTATCTATACGGGTCAAAACAAGAAGAGCGTTTGACTTTAATTATGGAAAAAGCCTTTGCTTATATGATTGAAGGTTTAGTATAAAAAGGAGTTTATTCATGAGTGATTATATTGTAGGTCGCAATGCCGTAAGAGAAGCGCTTCGCAGCGGTCGTACAATTCAACGTCTTTTTATAACCAATGAAAAATTACAAGGCTCTTTGCAGGAAATTGTAAAGCTCGCCAAAGAGCGACATGTAGAGATCCGCAAAGTGGGGGAGCAACAATTAAGTAAATATGCTGAAGGTGTTGTGCATCAAGGCGTGGTGGCTTTGGTGGCATCAGTAAAATTTGCTGACCTCAATGAAGTATTACAAAATCACAGCTTTTCTGAGGAGGCAAAAGCGCCTTTATTGCTGCTCTTGGATAGTATTGAGGACCCTCATAATATGGGGGCTATTATTCGTACCGCTGAATGCTGTGGTGCCACTGCTGTCTTAATTCCTAAACGCCATAGTGCTCCCATTAATGCCACCGTGGCGAAAACTTCAGCTGGTGCTGTAGAATTCATGCCCCTAGTACAAGTGGGCAATGTAGCACAAACCATTGAAGACCTAAAGAAACAAGGATTCTGGGTCTTAGGTGCTCATATGGAAGGGCAACAAACTATGTATCAAGCGGATATGACGGTGCCTTTAGTTCTAGTCATTGGCAATGAAGGCAAGGGGCTTAGCCGCTTGACTAAGGAGAAATGTGATTTCTTAGTCACTATCCCTATGTATGGTAAGCTTAATTCTTTAAATGCATCAGTGGCGGCAGGTCTTTTACTATATGAAGCAGTGCGACAGAGGCAGCTATGAGACAGGATATTTTAATTGTAGATGGGTACAATGTTATCTTTGCGTGGCCTGAACTTAAGAAGATAAGTAAGAGTTCTTTAGAACACGCACGGCGTCGCATTAAAGACATCTTGCAAAATTATGGCAAGCACAAGGGGTATCAGATTGTCTTAGTATTTGATGGTAAATATGCCCATCCTGGACAAGATAAAGCGTATAAGGGCGAAGATTTTACTGAAATTTATACAGCAGATGGCGAGACCGCGGACTCCTGCATTGAACGCATTGTATTTGAAATGCGCAATCAATATGACAATGTATACGTGTGTACTTCTGACTATGCTGAACAAAGTCAAGTCCTTGGCTTTGGGGCTTTGCGAGTTTCCAGTCGTGAGCTCAAGGGACAAGTAGAACGGGCAAAAATAGATGAACAGCGCTATTATAAGGGACTGCATAAAGGTGATACCATGAGTCTACAGCGCAATGAGTTAGGGCATCAGATTTCTGGTTCCATTGCCAATGAATGGGAAACCTTGCGGCGTGGGAAGAAGTAGAGGCCTTGTACTGACATAGATTTTATATTATAAAGTGTTGCAGAACTTATGCGTATAAAGTATAATGGTACGTATACTAGTGGGATTGTGCGATTGGGAGGCTGCCATGCATGTTGAACCATATATTAAGGAAGAATATAAATGCTATATAGGTTTAACAGACGAAGAAGTGGTTAAGCTTTCGCAAGAGCAGGATGATCCCGTGGCTGTAGATTATTTGGTAGACAAATACAAAAACTTTGTGCGGGCAAAAGCGCGCTCTTATTTTTTGATTGGTGCCGATAAAGAAGACATTATTCAAGAAGGCATGATTGGACTGTATAAGGCGACGAGAGATTTTAAAGATGATCGCTTAGCGTCTTTTAAAGCCTTTGCAGAACTATGTGTGACGCGACAAATTATTACAGCTATAAAAACAGCAACAAGACAGAAACATATTCCACTGAATTCTTACGTTTCTTTGAATAAACCGATTTATACGGATGAACCGGAACGCACTTTGATGGATGTTATCGGAGAAGGTCAGGGCACTGACCCAGAAGAACTATTCATTAATCGGGAAGAGTTTTCTGATATTGAAGCTAAGATGGGTGCTATTTTGAGTGATTTAGAAGGCAAGGTATTGATGGGCTATTTAGATGGCAAATCATATCACGAAATAGCAGCTGAAACAGATCGCAGTGTTAAGTCAATTGACAATGCGCTACAAAGAGTAAAACGCAAGTTAGAAAAATATTTAGAACATCGCAATAAAGCGTTGAAGCAAAATGAAATGTAGGAAGGATGACAATTGTGAGAAATTTTTTAATGTTCGCTGAGGTAGTAGTTTCTGTATTATTGATTTTAGTTGTAGTAATGCAATCTAGTAAAAGTGCTGGCATGGGCGGTTCTGTTGGTGGTGCAGCGGATTCCGTTTTCGGCGGTAAAGCTCGTGGCATGGATGGCTTATTATCACGTTTGACTATTATTTTAGGCGTGATTTTTGCTGTTCTTAGCTTAGGTCTTGGTATTTACTTAAATCAATATTAATATAGAGCCTGCCTGGTGCAGGCTTTTTTTATTATGTAAAATTTGTGTATAAATATTGTTATTATGTCCCTAAAAGTAATAAATCATGTTAAGATGGAAGTAGCTAGTTATGGGGCGCACAAATAGGCAAATTAGGTTATTTGCAAGTTATTAAAGAGAAGGTGATGAGTATGAAACAAAAGTCAGGTAAGAAAATGAAAGACCTAGTACCATCCGATACAGAAGAGATGAAGAGTTTGCGAGAGGAAATTATTGAGTTTTTCCTGGATATTCGGCCAGAAGCTTATCATGTGGAAGATGCGGCCTATGTATTGGGCATAAAAGGGGCTGATGATTTAGCTGAATTTATGGCTACCGTAGCGGAGTTAGCCCAGGAAGGTCTGCTAAGTACGAAGGATGATGAATATTATTTTTATAAAGAACCAGCTCAATCTGAAAGTGAAGAAGGTCAAGACATAAGCAAACATGAAAATAAATATGGGACGGAAAAAAATCGTTTTACTCCT
>Ga0129306_1000498_pt1 | contig 61534 bp, 41 predicted proteins | sample P827metagenome_FD_94438 | JGI IMG/M metagenome (GOLD analysis project Ga0129306, IMG submission 94438) | Capybara group fecal microbial communities from Wisconsin, USA - P827 metagenome | ecosystem: Host-associated > Mammals > Digestive system > Large intestine > Fecal | place: USA: Wisconsin... | reverse complement strand
TGTCGATAGAATTCATTTTTTAAATCTCCTTGCGTTACTTGATGTACTTGCGGACGTCGGTGACACAGCCTTCGATGGCGGCGGCGGCCACCATGGCGGGGCTCATGAGGATGGTGCGGCCCGACGGGCTGCCCTGACGGCCCTTGAAGTTACGGTTGCTGGAGCTTGCGCTCACCTGGCGACCCTTGAGCTTGTCCGGGTTCATGGCGAGGCAGAGCGAGCAGCCCGCTTCGCGCCATTCGGCACCGGCTTCCTTGAAAATCTTGTCGAGACCGAGAGCTTCGGCTTCCACCTTGATCTTCATGGAGCCAGGCACCACCCACATCTTCACGGTCGGGGCGACCTTGTGGCCCTTGATGATTTCGGCGGCGGCCTGCAAGTCGCTGAGGCGGCCGTTGGTGCAGCTTCCCACGAAAGCGATGTCGATGGGGCGGCCAATCATCTTGGAACCTTCTTCCCAGCCCATGTATTCGTAGGCTTCGGAGATGACCTTCTTTTCGCTGCCTTCGAATTCATCGATCTTCGGCATGTTGCCGTTCAGCGGGATGGCCTGGGCCGGAGTGATGCCCCAGGTGACCATCGGTTCGAGGTTGTCGCAGTTGATTTCGACTTCGTCGTCAAACTGGGCGTCGGCGTCGGTAGCCACAGACTTCCAGTAAGCAACGGCTTCGTCCCACTTGTCGGCCTTCGGGGCGTACGGACGGCCCTTGAGGTATTCAAAAGTCTTTTCGTCGGGGTTGCAGTAACCGACGCGGGCGCCACCTTCGATAGCCATGTTGCAGACCGTCATACGGCCTTCCATGCCCATTTCTTCGATGACCGGACCGGCAAATTCGTAAGCGTAGCCAACGCCACCGTTCACGCCGAGCTTAGCGATGTAAGCAAGGGCAACGTCCTTGGCGGTCACGCCCGGCTTGAGCTTGCCGGTGAACTTGATGCGGCGAGTCTTGAGGGGGCTCATGGCGAGCGTCTGGGTAGCGAGAACGTCGGCCACCTGGCTGGTACCGATACCGAACGCGATAGCACCGAAGGCACCGTGCGTTGCCGTGTGAGAGTCACCGCAGGCAACAGTCATGCCCGGCTGCGTAACACCTTCTTCCGGGCCAACGATGTGGATAACGCCCTGTTCGGCGGTAGCGGGGCCAAAGAACTTGATGCCGTTGTTCTTGGTGTTGTTTTCAATGTGGGAGAACATCTCTTCGGAAATGCCGTCCTGGAGCGGGCGGTTGCGTTCCGGGAAGGTGGTCGGGATAATGTGGTCGACCGTGGCGAACGTGCGTTCCGGGAACAGAACCTTCTGGCCTTCTTCGCGGAGCTGCGCAAAAGCCTGCGGGCTCGTGACTTCGTGGCAGAGGTGGAGCCCGATAAAGAGCTGGCACTGGCCGCTCGGGAGCTTTGCTACCGTGTGGCTTTCAAAAATCTTCTGATAGAGTGATTTTCCCATAATTGTGTCTCTTTTTTGCGCTCGTCCGGGCATTTACGCAAATGTCCGAACGGAGCCGTTTGATTGCGGCACAAATATAGAAAAAACGAAAATGCGCGTCTAGCCTTTCGTCACGAACCACGAACCCCAAAACAAAAACCCGCAGCCGATGGGTTGCGGGCTTTTCTCTCTCGTAAAATCGTTTTTCTTAGTACTGTTCCAGCTGGGTGTCGAACTTGTACTTGTCCTTGTAGTAGGCTAGCATTTCGCCGACGTTCTTGAAGCCTCCGTTGCGGGCGGCCTGGCGGATTTCGGGGTCGGAACGCAGCATCTTGCGGAGTTCGGCGTCGATATCCTTGAAGAAGAGGTCGTTGCTGGCCATCGCGACGTGGTTCTGGTTGTAGTCGAGGTGGTAGCGGCGTTCAAGCGTCTGGAAGAGTTCCGACTGGCAGGCGTTCTCGGGCGGCTTGCGGTTGGCAACCGGCAGGTAGCACTTCTCGATATAGGCTTGCTTCATCTCGACGATCATCTGGTCGATGGCGGGGATGTTGTGGTCGGAGTCGTGATTGGCAACTTCAACGGTGGGTTTTTGGACGGAGCCGCAGCCCATGAGGATTGTTGCGGCGATGGCGAGTGTTGCCAGGATGCTTAATTTCATTTTCAATACCTTTTTGACTTTTTAACCTTTCTATCAATCCCACATTCAAAGTTATTTAAAGTACGGGGAAAAAACGATAGTTGAATTGTAAAATAAACGCAATAAAAGGCCTGAAAACGTGTCAAAAATCTGTTATTTACTGTGTTTGTGATAGGGCTCACGGAGCGTAGCTTTTTAGGGGCGTGATGCCTATCACGGAGGGGTCGGTTTGAACATGTAGAACCACTTCATCGGGTCGATTACTTTGTACTTAACGCCGCCGATGGTCTTGTCTCCGTTCTTTGAAATTAGGCCTGTCACAATGTGCGCGTGAGGCCCTGTCGTGCGGCCCGTGACGCCGATTGTGGCGATGGGATCGCCGGGCATGACTTCTTGCCCGTCAAGGTAAAGCAGCTGGTCGCAGTGCATAAAGAGAATGACATCTTTCTCGCGGACAAGCGCAATGATAATTCCCCCGTTCTTGTCGCGGCTAGTCCACGCCTTTGCCGAGAAGGGGGCGAGGATGCGCGCGCCCTTCTTGCTGGCTAGGTCGATGCCGTGGTGAAGCCTTTGGTTCTGCGTGGCTTCCCTGTGATAAAATTCGGTCAGGTAGGCGATGCTGTCGGAGACGATGGATGTCCAGTACTTCCAGGCGGCACCGATGGAGTCCGCAGCTTCGCGCCCCAGGTTGTCGGGCCTGGAGAACTTGATGACCGTGCCTTCCGGCGGGATGTTGAAATTTTCGACGCGCCACGAGTTGGTGGGGTAGTTGTTTTCTTCGAGAGTCGTTTCAACGTACTGCTGCACCATCTTTTCTGTAGTGATGATGGCGTTGAAGCGGCCTATGGCGTAACGCCCGATGCGTTGCAGGGTTTCCTTTCCGTCGAACGTGAATTCGAAAGACGGTGCGACGGATAGTGCGTTGCGTTCCTGTATTCGGTTGCGCTCGTTTGAAATGGACGCCGTGACCTTGGTGACCTTCGCAAACGGGAGCATGAACGCGAGCAGGAAGAACAGGGGGAACAGCATCAGAAAAATCTTGGGGATGCCGTCAATCGGATTCTTCTTCAGGATTCCCATCTTGTGGAGGTTGCCCACGACATGCGTGTATGCTTCCGGGTTCTCCTTGAAGCGCATTCCCTTGAATCCCTTGAGTTTGAAAGGACTTTTCTTTACGGCTTTCGCTACGCTTGGATGCTTCTTCTTGTCCGGCTTTTCCGGCACGTCCCAGAGGATAGTGCACTTCCCGACATTCTTTGCGTCGGCGAGGTAACTCGATGCTGTTGCCGCACTGTTTGCAGATAAAATAAGCAGTCGGCTTATAGTGAGAACTCTGTCGCAGCCGCCGTTGATTTCGTCTGTGGGAAGGACCGCGATGACGTGCGGAATCTTCTGCTTAATTTGTTCTATATTGTGGAAGAAATTCCTGAACGAATTCTCGTCTTCGGGAACGTGGCCGATTTTTGGCGTGATGTGGCCGCATCCTTCGTCTACCTGCGTAAGCGCGTCGATTCCTTTTTCCCCAATCGGCTTTGCGAAAAGGTCGTCCGTAGAAACTGGGGCGGATCCGTGATATTTGCACGAAAGGTCGACAACTAAAAAACGCGCGCCAGCGTTAAGCGCTAGCGCGAATTTCTGCAAGGCTTCGAAATCGATCTCTTTTTCGCCAGGATAGGCGACCAGAGTCAATCCGCCTTGATTATACAGGTAGTCTAGGACTTTCCTTTGCATAAATTAGGCTTTTGCGGAGCCCTTGGGGTAGGTGACGCCGGAAGGCGGGGCCTTCACGAAGTTGTCCACCTGCATGTAGAGGTCTTCGGGGGAAGCAGTCGGGTTGAAGTAGATTTCCTGGTTACGGTTCATGCTGCGGCCCTTGAGCGGTTCCTGGCGGCGCGGGCGAGAAACGACGCCCAGCGGGAGCACTTCGAGCAGCGGGAGCAGGCCGAAATAGCGGAACAGGCTGAAATTCTTCTGCCAAGTCTGGCGTTCGGCCAGGATGGCGAATGTGCCTTCGAAGATTGTCCTGGACTGGAGCAGTTCATCGGAGGTCATGGTGACCAGTTCGTGGTTGGTGGGGAAGTTGTTTACGAAGTTGACGAGGTCGCCCTTGAGGTAGTTGGCGTCGCACAGAAATACGAATTTCATTGTGTGTCCTTGTTTTTTTGAATGTATGAGTGCAAAATAAATCTTTCTGGAGCGTTTGTCAGCATTTTGGGACGTGCCGAAGCCCCGCTTTGGCCGAAAAAGTAACGTTTTTACAATTTTTTTACAAAAAAATCGTGATCGCGTATCTTCGTGAACCGTCGTACACGGGCGTGAGTTCTTGCACTTGAAATGAATTTTGCTTGTAAGTCGTTGATACTCAACAACTTACGTATTCTGCAAAGATGCTTTTTTTACAAAAGGTGTCTTTTTTTTGCTAAAAACGAAACATATTTTACAATTTCCTTTCCAAAAACATTATATTTGGTGATTGTTATCACGTAACGTGTCGAGCGGTTCGTTTGAGAATTCCTATCGGGTCGATAGCGTAAAATGATGAACCAATTGAAATTATGTGTTTTAATGGGAGAACGTAAATGAATCGAATGAAGTCTATGGCCGCGTTGCTTGCCTCCGCTGGCGTCTTGGCATCTTTTGTTATTGCTCAAGATGGAAAAGGTGGCGCTGCTGCAGTTGAAAATAATGCTCCTTCCGTGAACGGCATTCCTGGCGAATCCATTCAGGAGGGCGGAAAGTTTGCTACGATCAAGTTGGATAAATATGTATCTGACGACATGGACAAGCCCGAACAGATCAAGTGGGCTGTCTCTGGAAACAAGAAACTCAAGGTTTCTATTAAGGACAGAGTCGTAACAATCGAAACACCGGACAAGTACTGGAACGGCTCGGAAGACCTGACTTTCGCCGCGACTGACACCAAGGGTGCGGTCGGCTCCGAAACGGTGAACTTCACTGTCGAGTCCGTGAACAATCCGCCTACGGTCTCGCAGATTGCAGACCAGACCGTGGACGAAGGAAAGCAGTTCTCAAAGATTAACCTCGATAACTTTGTCGCCGACCCCGACCACCCGAAGGACCAGATTCTTTGGGAATTTGACATCCAACCGGTGGGCAAGGATCAAGCCGATGGAGACCTCAATGTCGAAATCGATCCGAAGCGTGTCGCCACGATTGTGATTCCCGACCCGCATTGGTATGGTACGGCAAAGATCAAGTTTACCGCGACTGACGGCGAATACGCAAGCGACTCCAAGACCGCTACGTTCACCGTGAAGCCGATTAACGACCCGCCCGTCTTGCAGAAGATTCCGAGCCAGACGATCGAAGAGAAAAACGAATTCGAATCTATCTCCCTGTCCGATTTCGTTAGCGACGTAGACGACGACGTCTCCAAGCTCAAGTGGTCTATCAGCGGCAACAAGGACCTCAAGTTCGACATTGACAAGTACGGTACCGCGAACATCAAGATTCCGAACGAATTCTGGAACGGCTCCGAACAGATTACGTTCACCGTGACCGACCCCGCCGGTGCGTCTGCCAAGACGACGGCGACCTTCACGGTCAAGTCCGTGAACGACGCTCCCGAGTTCATCAAGGACGTTCCCGACCAGACAATCGACGAAAAGCAGGACTTCAAGCCGGTTCAACTGGACCAGCTGGTCAAGGATCCGGACCATGCTTTCGAACAACTTAAATGGACAATTTCTGGCAACAAGGACCTGAAGGTTGCCCTGAACGGCAAGACCGCTACTATCGGTGTTCCGAGCAAGCTCTGGAACGGCTCCGAGACGCTTAAGTTCAAGGTTTGCGACCCGGCCGGTGCCTGCGCTGAATCCGAAGCTCCGTTCACAGTGAACTCCGTGAACGACAAGCCGGAATTCGTGAAGGCCATCCCGAACCAGAACATCGACGAAAAGAAGCAGTTTGCAAAAATCAAGCTTGACGAATACGTGAAGGATGCTGACCACAAGCATTCCGAACTCTCCTGGGATGCCGACGTGAAGCACCAGGGCAAGATGCCGGAATCCGGCACGCTCAATGTGAGCATCGACGAAAGCCGCGTTGCTACCGTTGAAATTCCGGACACCTACTGGAATGGCGCTGCTGTTGTTATGTTCACCTGCACTGACCCGGAAGGCGCTGCTGTGAAGCAGGAAGTCACCTTCACCGTGAAGTCCATCAACGATATCCCGGTGTTCAAGAAGATTCCGGACCAGGCCATCGAAGAAAAGAGCGAATTCTCTTCTATTATTCTTGACGAATACGTGAACGATGCCGACCACGACCTCTCCAAGCTGAAGTTCGATGTCTCTGGCAACAAGGACATTAAGGTCAACGTGAACCAGAAGACCCGCGAAGTGACGTTCACGACTCCGAGCGAACTCTGGAACGGCGCTGAAACGGTGACGATTACTGCAACCGACCCGGAAGGCGGCAAGGCTTCCTCTGCATTCAAGCTCTCCGTGAAGTCCATCAACGACCCGCCGGTCATGAAGGATATTCCGGAACAGTCCATCAAGGAAAAGGGCCAGTTCAAGCCCGTCGAACTCGACAAGTATGTTGATGACCTCGACCACGGTAAGGACAAACTCAAGTGGACGATTACTGGCCAGCGTGAACTGAAGGTTTCTATCGACGCCAACCGCATCATGAAGGTGACCCCGCCGAGCCCGCAGTGGAACGGCTCCGAAACGCTCGTTATCAAGGTGACCGACCCGGATGGTGCAACGGACGAACGCTCTGTGGCCTTCTCCGTTGAATCCGTGAACGACGTTCCGGAATTCCTGAAGCAGGTGGCCGCACAGACCATCAAGGAAAAGGAACAGTTCCAGGTCATCAAGCTTGGTGAAATGGTGAAGGACGCCGACAACAAGCTGAGCGACCTCAACTTCGCCGTCAGCGTGCATCCGGCTCCGAGCGGAAAGAACAAGGGTGGCGACCTCACTGTCGAAATCGACGCTCAGCATGTTGCCAAGATTGTTATTCCGAACAAGCTCTGGAACGGTGCCAACGAAATTTCGTTCACCGTGACCGACCCGGAAGGCGCCAAGGCTACGTCCAAGGCCCTGTTCACCGTGACATCCGTGAACGATGTGCCGGTTCTTAAGAAGATTCCGGACCAGATGATTAGTGAAAAGATGCAGTTCACCGATATCAAGCTCGCTGAACTCGTCTCCGATCCCGACCACAGCATCTCCCAGTTGAAGTGGACGATTTCTGGTAACAAGGACTTGAAGGTCGACATCAACAAGGATGGTGTTGCCAGCGTCAAGATTCCGAGCCAGATGTGGAACGGTTCCGAAAAGATTTCCTTCGTCGTGACCGACCCGGAAGGCGCTTCTGCCAAGTCTGAAGCCGTGTTCACCGTGAAGTCCATCAACGACCCGCCGATCATGAAGGACATCCCGAGCCAGAAGATCAAGGAAAAGGAACAGTTCAAGACGATCGCCCTGGACGACTTCGTCAGCGACCTCGACCACGACAAGGCTCAGCTCAAGTGGACCTTCAGCGGCCAGAAGGACCTGAAGATTTCCATGGACGCAAAGCACGTTGTTACGATTGCTACTCCGAATAAGTTCTGGCACGGCACCGAGACGGTGAAGTTCACCGTGACCGACCCGGAAGGTGCTACCGACAGCCGCTCTGTGACCTTCACTGCTGAATCCGTGAACGACCTCCCGGTCTTCACCAAGCCCATCAAGGACCAGAGCATTCAGGAAAAGCGCGAATTTGCTATCATCAACCTGGGCGACATCGTGACTGACCCGGATCACAAGCCGGAACAGCTCTCCTGGACGTTCAAGGTTGACGGTGCCAAGGGTGCCCCGAAGGGTTACACTCCGAAGCTCACCGTCAAGGTGGACGACAAGCGCATGGCCCGCATTGTTATTCCGGACAAGTACTGGAACGGCTCTGAACAGATTACGTTCACCGTTGTTGACCCGGATGGCGGCAAGGCCAGCTGCGTTGCCACGTTCACTGTGACATCCGTGAACGATGCTCCGACCATCGGCAAGATCAACGACCAGGCTGTCGAAGAAAAGCAGGAATTTGCTCCGATCGACCTTGCTGCAATCATCAAGGATCCGGATCACTCCTACGACAAGTTGAAGATTGAAGTGACTGGCAACAAGGAACTGAAGGTCGACATCAGCAAGGAAGGCAAGGCGACCGTCAAGGCTCCGAACAAGATGTGGAACGGTTCCGAGAAGCTCACGTTCACCGTGACCGACCCGGAAGGCGCCAAGGCCTCTACGTTTGCAACCTTCTCCGTGAAGTCCATCAACGACCCGCCGGTCATGAAGGAAATTGCTAGCCAGACCATCAAGGAAAAGGGCCAGTTCAAGCCCATCGAGCTCGACAACTTTGTCGACGACCTCGATCACCCGAAGAACAAACTCAAGTGGAAGATCGAAGGTGCCAAGGAACTCAAGGTTGCCATGGATGCTAGCCACAAGGTGACTGTGACCCAGCCGAACCAGTTCTGGCACGGTTCCGAAAAGATCAAGTTCACCGTGACTGACCCGGAAGGCGCTTCCGACAGCAAGACTGTCACCTTCACGGTTGAATCTGTGAACGACGCTCCTGTGTTCGTGAAGGAACTTAAGGGCCAGTCCATCGACGAAAAGAGGCAGTTCCAGACCATCCGCCTGGATGATCTCATCAACGATCCGGACCATGCCAAGAACGATCTCAAGTGGTACTTCGACGTGAAGTCCGTCAAGGCTGCTCCTGCCGCTCCGGCCAAGAAGGGTGGCAAGAACGAACCGGCCGCTGCTCCGGCTACGACCAACGGACTCTCTGTGAAGGTTGACGCCCAGCATGTCGCTACCATCGTCATCCCGAACAAGTATTGGAATGGCGCCGCGGACATCACGTTCACGGCCAAGGACCCGGAAGGCGCTGCAGTCTCCAAGACGGCTCGCTTCGAAGTCCGCTCCATCAACGACCCGCCGAAGATTTCTGATAAGGCTCCGAAGGGTGAAACCATCCGTGAAAACGGCCGCTTCACGACTATCGACCTTTCCAACCTCGCTACCGACCCGGATCACCCGGCTTCGAGCCTCAAGTGGACCTTCACCGGCAACAAGTTCCTGAAGGTGAACCACCGCAAGGACAACACGGTTGAAGTGGCCCTCCCGGATCCGCAGTGGAACGGCAAGGAAATGATCACCTTCACCGTGACCGACCCGGAAGGCGCTTCTGCTAACCACAAAATGACCTTCGAAGTCACGCGCGTCAACGACGCCCCGAACTTCGTCAAGAGAATTCCGGACCAGAAGGTCAAGGAAGGCGAAAAGTTCAAGCCTATCCAGCTCGACGAATTCGTGAAGGACCCGGATAACAAGCCGAACGAACTCAAGTGGAAGGTTTCTGGCTCCCAGAAGCTCAAGGCTGAAATTTCTGGCGGCCGCGTGCTCACGGTCTCCGCTCCGGATCCGCACTTCTGGTGCGCTCCTGAAATGCTCGTGATCGAAGCTACCGACCCGGAAGGTGCTTCTACCTCCGCTACGGTGACCTTCGAAATCACCTCCGTGAACGATGCTCCGGTTCTTAAGGATATCCCGAACCAGAAGATCAGGGAGAAGGGCGAATTCAAGGAAATCGACCTGAACAAGTTTGTCCACGACCCGGATCACCAGAACCACGAACTCAAGTGGAGCGTGAAGGTGACCAAGGTCGGCGCTCCCGAGAAGAAGCCTGCTCCGAAGAAGCCCGCTCCGAAGAAGCCGGCCAAGAAGGGTGCTAAGGCTGACGAAAAGACTGAAGCTAAGGAAGAAGCAGCTCCGGAACCGAAGCATGACGACCTCGAAGTCGAAATCGACAGCAGGAACATCGCTCATGTCAAGCTCCCGTCCAAGTTCTGGAACGGCGAACGCAACGTCATCTTCACGGTCGAAGACCCTGAAGGTGCCAAGGCTAGCAAGACCGTCAACTTCCTCGTGGAATCTGTGAACGACGCTCCTGAAATGAAGGTCATCAAGACTCAGACCATCAACGAGAAGGAAAAGTTCAAGCCGATCGACCTGAACGGCATCGCCAGCGACCCGGATCATCCGGTCAAGAGCCTCAAGTTCGAAGTCAACGCTACTCGCCAGCTCAAGGCTTCTATTGACAAGCTGAACCAGTTGTGGGTGGCTACTCCGGACAAGTTCTGGAGCGGTTCCGAAAAGATTACGCTTACTGTCCGTGACCCGGAAGGCGCCAAGGCGACCCAGCAGATTCTCTTCGAAGTCCTGCCGGTCAACGACCCGCCGATCGTGAAGTCGATTCCTGGCCAGAGAGTCAAGGAAAAGGAAAAGTTCGAACCGATCGACCTTTCCAAGGCTGCTACCGACCCGGACAACAAGCCGAACGAACTCAAGTGGAGTGTTACCGGCAACAAGGATTTGAAGGTGGACATCAGGGGTACCCGCGCTATGGTGCTGACCCCGACTCCGAACTGGAACGGCAAGGAAACCCTGACCTTCACGGTTAAGGATCCGTCCGGTGCCAGCGCATCTACCAATGCGACCTTCGAAGTGATTGCCGTGAACGATCCTCCGATGATGAAGCCGATCCAGCCGTTCATTATCGAAGAAAAGAAGACCTTCGCTCCGGTCGACTTCTCGAAGCTCGTTACCGATCCGGATAACGCTCCTGAAGAACTGACCTGGTCTCTCGATGATGCTAGGCCGATGCCGATCAAGACGAAGAAGGGCATTACCATGAAGATGGGCCGTCCCTCTGTGAAGCACGAAATCAACTTCAACATCGACGAAAAGGGTACTCTCACTGCTGAAATCCCGAACAAGTACTGGAACGGTACCGAAGTCGTCACGGTCAACGTGTTCGACCCGGCCGGCGCCAAGGCCTCCATTGATGTCAAGTTCGTTGTCAAGCCGGTGAACGATCCTCCGACCGTCAAGGAAATTCCTGGCCAGGAAACGCTCGAAGGCAAGGGCTTCAAGCCCATCAAGCTCGACGAGTTCGTGACCGACCCGGATAACAAGGTCCATGAAATTCGCTGGAAGGTCTCCGGTGCCAAGAACCTCGACGTGATGATTTCTGGCGGCCGCGAAGCCGTGATCAGGCCGAAGAAGCAGGATTGGTTCGGCGAAGAAACGCTCGTGTTCACTGCCACCGACCCGGCTGGCGCAAGCGACAAGACCGTTGCCAAGTTCGTCGTCAAGCACGTGAACTCCGCTCCTGTCATGCGCGACATTCCTGACTTCACCATCAAGGAAGACGACCGTCAGGGCGTTATCGCGGTCATCAAGCTCGACCAGTATGCCCGCGACAAGGACAACCGCTTCGAAGAACTCAAGTGGACCTTCACCGGCAACAAGTACCTGCAGGTGAAGCACGACAAGTTCAAGAAGACTGTGACCATTTCTCAGCCGCACGAGAACTGGAATGGCAAGCCGGAACGCATCACCTTCACAGTGACCGACCCGGAAGGCGCCAAGGCTAGCAGGGCTGCTCTGTTTACGGTGATTGCCGTGAACGACCCGCCGGTTGCTGTCCCGCACACCTACATGACCCAGGAAGGCGAAGAACTCTCTGTTCCGGCTTCTGAAGGCCTGATGTCCGGTGTCAACGATCCGGATGGCGAAAAGCCGGTTGCCGTGGCTGTCGTCCAGAAGCCGCGCAACGGTAAGATCTCTCTGAACGAGAAGGATGGTTCCTTCACCTACATGCCGAATAAGGGCTTCAGCGGCCTTGACGAATTCACGTTCAAGGTTCGTGACCCGGGTGGTGCGTTCTCCAAGATTGAAACTGCCGAAGTCAACGTCAGCTTCAAGATGAAGGACCTCCGCGGCGGCGAAAAGAAGAAGGAAGCTCCGAAGGCTGAAGAACCGGCCAAGGACAAGGACGACGAAAACGCCGACCAGCCCAAGAAGAAAAAGAGAAAGAAAAGATCCTAATCTTCGATAAAGCTATCGAAAAAGCCTTGCAGACAGAAAGTCTGCGAGGCTTTTTTTTTTATAAGAACACTTGTGGCGAGACCGCATGTCCGTAGCCAAAAAAAGAAGCCCGGTGTAATTGCCGGGCTCCATGTTTTCAATTTTTAGAAGCTTACTTCTTTTTCTTCTTGGTCTCGAGCCATTCGTCGAAGGTGATGCTCCTGTCGAGCACTCCGTTCGGCGTGAGTTCCAGGACGCGGTTCGCGACGGTCTGCACGAATTCGTGGTCCTGCGAGCAGAAGATGATGGGGCCCTGGAAGGCGGTGAGGCCGTTGTTGAGGGCGGTAATCGCTTCCAAGTCGAGGTGGGCGGTCGGTTCGTCGAGCAAGAGGCAGTTCGCGTTGCTGAGCATCATGCGGCTGAGCATGCAGCGCACCTTTTCGCCACCGGAAAGGACGTTTGCCGATTTCAGGGCTTCTTCGCCGGTGAAGAGCATGCGGCCGAGGAACCCGCGGATGAATGTTTCGTCCTGTTCCTTGCTGTACTGGCGCAGCCAATCCACGAGGGAGAGGTCCGTTCCGAAGTAGGCGTCGTTGTTCTTGGGGAAGTAGCTGTAGCTGATGGTGTTGCCCCACTTGAGCACGCCTTCCGGGCACTTGGTCTCTTCGGCAATGAGCTGGAAGAATGCCGTCTTGAGCGTGTCGTATTCGCCGACGAGCGCAACCTTGTCGCCGCTGTTCAGGCTGAAGTTCAGGCCCTTGCAGACGATTCCGTCGCCGCCGTCGATGTCGGCGTTCTTGACTTCGAGCACAATCTTGCCCGGTTCGCGGTCCATCTTGAAGTTGACCCACGGGAACTTGCGGCTCGATGCCGGCATTTCTTCGACGGTCATCTTGTCGAGGAGCTTCTTGCGGCTGGTGGCCTGCTTGGCCTTGGCTGCGTTAGAGGCAAAGCGGCGGATGAACGCCTTCAATTCTTCGATCTTTTCTTCGGCGCGGCGGTTCTGGTCCTTGCGCTGCTTCTGGGCGAGCTGGCTTGCCGCGTACCAGAATTCGTAGTTACCGCCGTAAATATTGATCTTGCCGTAGTCGATATCGCAGGTGTGGGTGCAGACCGCGTTGAGGAAGTGACGGTCGTGGCTTACCACGATGACGATGTTCTCGAAGCGTTCGAGGTAGTCTTCGAGCCAGCCGACGGTTTCCAGGTCCAGGTGGTTCGTCGGTTCGTCGAGCAGCAGGATGTCCGGGTTGCCGAACAAGGCCTGGGCGAGGAGAACGCGGATTTTCTGGCCGCCGTCGAGGTCCGCCATGAGGCTGTAGTGGAATTCTTCGGGGATGCCGAGGCCCTTGAGGAGCACCGCGGCGTTCGAGTCGGCTTCGTAGCCGCCGATTTCGCCAAAACGGGTCTCGATTTCCATGGCCTGCATGCCCTGTTCTTCAGTCATTTCGGGCAGCGCGTAGAGCTCGTCGCGCTTCTTGCCGAGTTCGTAGAGCTCGGGGAAACCCATCATGACGGTTTCGAGAACGGTGTTCTGTTCGTAGGCGAAGTGGTCCTGCTTCAGGACGGCGATGCGTTCGCCCGGGTCCTTGGTGACCTCGCCGGTGTTGGGCTCGAGTTCGCCAGAAAGGATCTTGAGGAATGTTGACTTGCCGGCGCCGTTCGCGCCGATGACTCCGTAGCAGTTGCCGCGCTTGAAGGAGAGGTTCACTTCCTTGAAGAGGACGCGGCTACCGTATTGAAGACTGACATTAGAGACGTTGAGCATTAGTAGGTATCAGGTCGGGCCTTGCGGCCCTTTGAGGTGTGAGGTTTGAGGTTGTGAGGTTTGAGGGCGGTCGCTGCATATAGCTCAAAGGCACGTAGTGCCGTCCTCATACCTCATAGCTCATTGCTGATTCGCTTTTTCCAACTCGCGGGCGTTGATGATGAGCATCTGCAAGCGGTTCTCGATGTTCGCGAAACTCGTGTCCGGATCGTAGTCGAGGCTCAGGATTTGCACGTGCGGGCAACGCTCCTTCACGGCCTTGGTGAGACCACGGCCGGAGATGTGGTTTGCAAGGCATGCGAACGGCTGCAAGATGACGTAGCTGTTCACGCCGTGCTTCGAGTTGTAGAGGATTTCGCCCGGGATGAGCCATCCTTCGCCCGTGTTGTAAGTCGGGTCGATGATATCCCTGACGTAGTTCCTCAGCTCGTAGCAGTCGGCATGGTGCTCGTAGAGCTTGAATGCCTTCATCAGGTCTTGCACGCAGTTGTATGCGTAGGTGTAGACCTTTGCCGTGATGCCACCTTCGACGCGGTCCATGATGGGGTTCGCGGAGAATCCGCGAGTCACTTTTTCGGCGCGCACCACTTCGTCGACGCGGAAGAAGTCGAGCATTCCCGGCAGGTAGACTTCCATGCCGTTGTCCATCAGGTACTTTTCCACGAAGCCGTTGGCGCTCGGGTGGTAGTTCATGAGGATTTCGCCGAGCACGGCCACGCGCGGCTTGCGGATGCCCTTCTTGCGGTCTTCGGTAATTTCGACCGAGTTGAAGGCTTCCACGGCAGCGGCAAACATGTCGAGGACCTTCTTGGGCAGGCGGAGTTCGCTCTTCTTGAGCTGGCCAGCCATGCTCATGATGAGCGGCATCCAGTGGTCATAGACCTTCTGCGTATCGCCCTTGTTCACTTCGTAGGGCAGGACAGCGCGGTACATTGTCTCGATGGCGTCCATGAGGACGATGCCCCACAGCATGTGCAGGCGGAAGTCGAGGCCGACGGTAAAGCCCGGGTGCATTCCCTTGTAGTCGGTACCCGTCGTGATGATGGTGACGTCCTTGAAGCCAGCTTCGTCGAGGGCCTTGCGGGCGAGCACCGGGTACTGCACTGCACGGCAGTTTTCGCAGTTCTTGGCAAGGCACATGGAGACTTCGGTCTGCTTGACTTCGGGGTGGTTCACGAGCCACTTGAGGCATTCGCCGATGTTCACCTGGCAGGGGAAGCAGATGTCGTTGTGGACGAACTTCTTGCCGAGCTCGATGGCTTCCTTGTCGGCCACGGGCAGGTTCTCGGCCATGAATCCCTTCGCCTTGACGTATTCGCCGGCAAGGACGGAGAATGCCGGGGAAAGGTTTGGCGTCAAGATGCGGCGGCGCTTCTTGTCTTCTTCCACGAACGGCGTGTGGTAAAGCGGTTCGTGGCTTTCGGGCTTGTCGGGCAGGTTGGCTGCGCGGCGGGCCTTCACGGTCTCGATGAAGCTCTTGATGCGGATTCCCACGGGGCCGCGGGCATCGCCTTCGTCGAGCTTGAGCATGAGCATTTCCTTGTTGGAATCGCGGTGCATCATGCGCATCATTTCGTCGGTCAGGATGGAGTCATGGCCGCAACCGAAGCTCACGATCTGGGCAAGTTCGATGTTCGGGTCCTTGGACGCAATCATCGTTGCGCCGATCATGCGCAAGTGGAAGGTGTTCTTGATTTCGATACGGGTGTGGCTCGGCACGTCCTGATCGTACACGCCGGGGAGCGATTCCGTGGTGAGCACGGGGATGCCCATCGCGGTGAAGTGGCTCGCGATGTTGTGGTTGATGAGCATGTCCGCATGGTACGGACGGCCAGCAATCACGACAGCGAACGTGTTTTTCGCACGCACTTCGTCCAAGACTTTCTGGCCTTCTTCGAGGAGTGTCGTCTTATAGCAGTTGAGCGCCTTCTCGCCTTCGTCCACGGCCTTGTTCAAGAGCTTCTTGTCGAGCTTCCAGTTCTCGTGGAACCAGTCGATGGTCTGGTTGCGGCGGAGTTTGGTGTTGAACCAGTGGAAAATCGGTTGGTCCATCGGCACGCCGTAGTTCTTCTCGGGCTCGTCGGTGTTCTTGCAGACGTTGGGGTAGGCCTGCACCACGGGGCACACGGAAGTGGCGGTAAACTTGGTATGGTCGCTGGGGACAGCCACCATCATCGGGAAGAATATGCGGTCCACCTTCTTCTCGATAAGGCTGAGCACGTGGCCGTGCACGAGCTTTGCCGGGAAGCAGACGGTGTCACTGGGCACGCTGTGGAGGCCTTCCTCGAACATCTTGTAGTCGCTCTGGCGGCTCACGACGACGGTGTAGCCGAGGCTCGTGAAGAACGCCTTCCAGAAGGGGAGGCTTGCCCAGAATTCCAGCACGCGCGGGATACCGATTGTCTTGCCCGTGTTTTCGACAAGCTTGGCCGGTGCGTAGTCCTTCACCAAGAGCTGGTTCGTGCGCTTGATCATGTCGGGCACGGAGAGCATCTTCTTGTTGATTTCGGCGATGAGCGCCTTCGTCTTCGGGTCGTTCGGGTCGGCGGTGACTTCGCCGCGTTCGCAGCGGTTGCCCGTGACAAAGCTCTGGCCGTCGCTGAACGTGACGATGGTGCGGGAGCAATGGTTGGTGCAGTACTGGCAGAGCTGGCCCGGCTGGTTGTGCCAGCTGAAGGTCCTCATAGCGTCGAGGCCGATAAAGCTCGACTTGAGTTCCGGGTTCTCCTTGCGGCGTTCTTCCATGAACTTGCGGGTGAGGAGCGCGATACCGATAGCGCCCATTTCGCCCGGACGTTCGGGACGGATGGGCTTGAGGCCCGTGTACTGCTCGAAGGCGCGGAGGACCGCGTTGTTCTTGAACGTACCGCCCTGCACCACGACCTTCTTGCCGAGGGTGTTCAGGTTACGGATACGGATAACCTTCGTAAAGACGTTGTTGATAATGGAGCGGCAGATACCCGCGATGATGTCTTCGGGCTGCTTGCCGTCGCGCTGTTCCGTGATGATGGAACTGTTCATGAACACGGTGCAGCGGGAGCCGAGCTGCGAGGGACTTTTCGCGTTGAAGGCGAGTTCGGCAATCTTTTCCATCGGGATGCCGAGGCTGCGGGCGTAGGTCTCGATGAACGAACCGCAACCCGAGGAGCAGGCCTCGTTCAGGATGATGCCGGTGACCACGCCGTCTTGCACGGAAATGGCCTTCATGTCTTGGCCGCCGATATCGAGGATGAAGCTCACGTCGGGGCAGAGGCGCTGGGCGGCGTTCGCATGCGCGACCGTTTCCACGGTATGGTAGTCGGCATGGACGGCCTTCGCAAAGAGCTGTTCGCCGTAACCGGTGGTGCCCACACCCAGGATGTTGAGTTTGCAGCCGTATTCCTCGTAGCGGTCGGCAAGTTCGTTCATGGCGCGCTTCAAAACGGCGAGCGGTTCACCGTCGTTACTGGCATAGAATCCGTCGACCACGTTGTCCTGCTCGTCGAGGAGCACGAACTTCGTCGTGGTGGAACCGGCGTCGATGCCCAGGTACACGTTGAGCGTGGAGCCGGAGGCGGGCTGCGGGTAGTGGTTGTCGGCCATCTTGTGTTCTTCGAGGAACATCTTGTATTCGGTGTCGTTCTTGAAGAACAGGTCGGCGGCCGCCTTGGCCTTGTTCTCGGCCTGACGGATTTCGTTGAAATGCACGAGGGCGTCGAGGGAGCCTTCCATGCGGTACTGGCATTCCTGATCGGCGAACATGGAGCCGAGAGAAAGGGCTGCACCCATGGCGACGAGCACTTCGGAGTGCTCCGGTACAATGGCCTGCTCGTCGGAGATGCCCAGGCGTTCCTTGAACGCGCGTACGAGGGTCGGGTTAAACGTAAGGGGGCCACCCTCGAAAATCACGGGCGGCTTGATTTCCATGCCTTGGGCGAGACCACCGATGGTCTGCTTGGCGATGGCGTGGAAGCTCGAAAGGGCGATGTCTTCCTTGGCGACACCGTTGTTGAGCATGGGCTGGATGTCGGTCTTGGCGAACACGCCGCAACGGCCCGAAATCTCGTAGACCTTCTGGCCGCGCTTGGCAAAGCCCTCGAAGGCTTCGGTCTTGATGCGGAGGAGTTCGGCCACTTGGTCGATAAATGCACCGGTACCGCCTGCACACACGCCGTTCATGCGCATGTCGGAGGCAATGAGCTTGCCCGTGGTACGGTCTTTTTCGAAGAAGACCACCTTGGCGTCCTGGCCGCCCAGTTCGATAGCGACACGGGTATCGGGGTATGTGGCACGGACAGCAAGAGCGTTCGCGACGACCTCTTGCACAAAGAATGCACGCGTGGCTTCGGCAAAGGGCTGGCCGCCGCTACCGCAGAAGGCGACCCTGAAATTCTTGCCTGGGAAAAGGCCGTGGGCTTCACGAAGCACCTCGTGAACCTTCTGGGCCTGCATGGCATTGTGGCGCTGGTAAGTATAGTGTAAAAGCTTGGATGTCTCGGGATCGACGACCGCAATCTTCACGGTGGTGGACCCAACGTCCACGCCGACCCATAAATCATTCTTAGAAATGCTCATAGTGGGCGTAAAGATAGAAAAAATAGGCAGTTAACAGAATATTATAAGATAGGAAAAGCGATAAGATGCACGAAAACGGCTCTAGAAGGTTTTTTCCTCATTTTGCGGAAGAAATCTTTGATATTTTCAAAAAAAAGGTAATTTAAGGACATAACACGAGAATGTTCTATGCGTAATTTTTTGCCTCTATTTTTCATCATTCCTGTAGCCTGTTTTGCGACTGGCGGAACCATGGCCGGAATTGGGACTCGGACCAATCCCTGGCAGGTCGCCGACTACGAAGACCTTAAAATGGTGGGTGAGTCCCCCTACACGATGGACGGGCATTATCGCCTTGTCGCAGATATCGATGCCAGCGCCTCGAAAACGGAAGTTTTCCCGGGTATTGAAGCTTCTTCGGCGAGTGGATTCAAGCCGATTGGGCAGAAATTGGTTGTAAAGTCGGATTCTTCGATCGTTGTCGATACGATTGCGTCGAACGTCGGTTTCTCGGGCTTGTTTAACGGTGCGGGGCACGTCATCAGCAACCTGCATATCGTGAATTTTGCCGTGCCTTCGACAGGTTTCTTCTTTAAGATCGATTCCTTGGCAAATTTGGATAGCTTGACGCTCAAAAATTATTATTTCAAGGGAATCTATTCCGGTGGCATTGCGGGAGTAAACCATGGGACAATCAATGGTGTCCATATCGATGCTGATACGCTTGATTTTGTGCATGCTGCAGGCGGCATCGTGAGCGAGAACTACGGTGCGATTATGAATAGCAGCTTTTCCGGAATGATTCTTGGCGGTTATTTGGGCGGTATAGCCTACGATAATAGTGGAACCATTTCCAATTGTGAGGCGGTTCTCAAGAATGGGAGCACCGAACGGGAGGCGGCGATGTTTGGCGGCATCTCGTACAACAACACGGGAACTATCAGGAATAGCAAGACTTCTGGCACAATTCGCGGTTCAACGAATATCGGCGGTATCGCGTCCATCAACTACGGGACAGTGGAACGTTGTTCGTCGTCCGTGGACATCTATGGCGCTGGCGGCTCGGACAATTTTGGCATCAATGTTAAAAGTGTGGCTGCCCTGGGTGGCCTTGTGGCCGTGGATAGCGGCAAAATCCACAACTCCCATGCCAGCGGGAACGTGACTGCGACGGCGAGCAATGCCGGCGGGCTCGTAGGTATCACTTTTGGCGAAGTTATCGGGTGTACGGCTTCGGGAGAGGTAAAGACGCTCGCCTATAGCGGTTCCTTTGTCGGAACGAATCGCGGAAAGATCGATAGCAGTTCCGCTACGGGAAAAATTGTCGGTTCCGCCTATCTGGGCGGCTTTGCCGGCCAAAATCTCGGTGAAATCCGCAATTCCTACGCTACGGGGAGTGTCGATGCCACCGCTTCGACTGCCGGTGGCTTTGTCGCCAAGAACGACACTTCGGGAATTGTTGAAAAAAGCTATTCCACGGGCAACGTGAACTGCTATGTGAACACGGGCGGATTTGCCGGTGAAAATTGGGGAAAGATTTCCCAGTCGCATTCCCTCGGCCATGTTCAGGGGGCCTCGAATATCGGCGGGTTTATCGGCAAGCAGGATGGCGGTTCTACGGAACTGTCGTACTCGACGGGCCTTGTCCTGGGCGAGATTTCCGTGGGCGGTTTTGCCGGCGGCGTCAAGAATTCCTCCATTGACCAGTGCTATTCGACAGGTGACGTGCTGGAAGGCCATATCCAGGTATCCGGATTTGTTTCGTCCGTCACGAATTCCTCTGTGACCAATTCGTTCTCGACCGGTAACGTGTACTCGTCGGACGACACTTTCGAGAATGTGGGCTCCTTTGTCGCAGTCGCCGACTCCGCTTCTACGATAAAGAACAGTTTCTCCATGGGGGCGGTATCGAACTCTGTCTTGCATGTAGACAAAATTTGCGCCACGAGCATGGTGGAAGGCGTTGAAGGGTACTACTGGAACATTTCCAACTGCACCGTCGTCGATAGCGCCGATTACGGAATCGGCCTGACGAGCGAACAGATGAAATCCAGCGAAAGTTTTGACAAGTTCGATTTCGATAAGCAGTGGGCGTTTGAATCGGGCGCCTGTTTCCCGACGCTAAAGAATGTCGCTTTCGACACGACCATGATGGATTCTGCGGGATTCTTCGGGAGCGAAATCGAGATCTATGTTCCCCCGAGCGAGAAAGATCCCGGCAAGACCGACATAAAGCAGGCTCCGGTGACAAAGGCTCGGTTGGCGGTGTCGTTCTCCTGCCGCTACACGCACGGAAGCGTCGAGATGAACTTTGCCTTGCCTCGTTCGGGCAAGGTGGATGTCCGCATCTTCGATTTCCAGGGCCGCGAAGTGGGTGCCGTTCCTGGGCGCGAATACGCCTCGGGCCGTGGCGATATGCGCTGGGATGCGTCGGGCCTCTCGAAGGGCCGTTACCTGGCCGTATTGCGGGTAGATGGCAAAATGGTTGCGAAGAGTGGCTTCGTGAAAGTGCGGTAAAGTTATGAACTATCTCGGACTTGATTATGGTGATGTAATGTCAACTAAAAACAAAATAATTCCTAAAAGGGGAAATTCATGAAAAAACTCTCACTCCTCATACCTCTATCCTCATTCCTTCTCTTCGGTTGCGGCGAGACGACCAACGTCACCGAGACGACCGGCCCGACATCGGTCGCGAAGTTCAAGGACCTTGCCGAATGTACCGATGAAAACGAGGGCGACCTCGTGTACGTGAAGGATTCTGCGGCGGCGTACCTGTGCGCCGACGGCGTATGGAACGTATTGAGCGCCTCCGCCGCGGATGGCTCCGACGGAAAGGATAGTTCTGACGGTTCTGACGGTAAGAACGGCGAAAACGGAACGTCGTGCACGGCGACTGCGTTGAAGGACAAGTCGGGGTTCGAACTGACTTGCGGTGGCAAGGTTGTCGGAACGATTACGAACGGTACGGACGGCACCAACGGTTTGAATGGCGAGAACGGAACCTCTTGCAAGGGCAAGAAGAACAAGGACGGCTCCGTGACGATTTCGTGCGGAGGTAAAGAGGTCGCTACTATCAAGAGCGGCGACGACGGCATGTCGGCCTACGAGCTGTCAGGATTCGAAGGTACCGAAGAGGAATGGCTTGAATCGCTGAAGGGTAAGGATGGTGCAAATGGTGAAAACTGCACGTCCGAAGAGAAGGAGAATGGTGTCGTTACGCTGAAATGCGGCGATGAAGACGCCGTGACGCTGTACAAGGCAGTGTGCGGAAATCAGCCGTTTGACCCGTCGGAAAAGTTCTGCTATGGATTGAAACTGTACGACTTTTGCAATGGCGAGGTTTACGACCCGGAAAATCAATTCTGCTATGGATTGAAACTGTACGACTTTTGCGATGGCAAGGTTTACGACCCGGAAAATCAATTCTGCGCAATGCGTGGCGATGATGTTGAACGTGTCTACAAGAAGGTGACCATCGGCACGCAGACTTGGATGGCGGAAAATTTGAACTACCAGACCGAAAACAGTTGGTGCGGTGGCGGAAGCGAAACTACGGAAGGCAACTGCGAAACCTACGGTCGCCTTTACACATGGGCCACGGCTATGGGCAAGGACGAGTCCACGTGTGGCAAAGGCTACGAATGCGACCTTGGCACGGGCGATGTGCAGGGCGTATGTCCTGACGGCTGGCATTTGCCGAGCAAGGCGGAATGGGAATCCCTGTTCACGGCAGTGGGCGGTCAGCTCACTGCAGGCAAACTCAAGGGTTCAACACTCTGGAAAGCGGAAGACGGCATCACCAACGAGGACGCCTACGGTTTCTCTGCGTTCCCTGCTGGTTACAGAAGCAGCAGTGGCAGCTTCGGCAATGAGGGTGACAACGCTTACTTCTGGAGTGCCACTGAGTACAATAGCCTCGACGCCTACACCATGTATCTGGGCTACAGCTATGAGAATGCGTACTTGAGCTACTACACTAAGAATTACGCGTTCTCGGTTCGTTGCCTCGAGAACTCCAACTAGGGGCGCGTAGCGCCACTAGCAAGCCCTAGCAGACCCCAGCCCCGCCCAAAGCGGGGCAGGGGGCGTGGACCGCTTTGCGCATCTTTGTATTGCGTTCAAAAGTCAATCACACCAATAAAAATATGGCTATAATTCTCTAAATGTTGTGATTTGGGCCTAAATTGTACAGATTTTGGGCTAAAAAACAAAAACGCCGAAACTCTATTTTGAGTACTTTCTGGCGGATTTTGGGGCAAAAGTTATTCTATATTGGTTTCTATGAACTATCTCGGACTTGATTATGGTGAGCACCGCGTTGGGGTCGCATTTGCCGATTCCGAGTTGCGCATGGCATTCTCCCGTGAAACGATTGACCAGAAAACGACTAATTTGTTCGTACGCCTTGACGAACTGGTGAAAATCAACAAGATTGACGCTTTCGTGGTGGGGATGCCCTACCATCCGGACGGGCGTGCCGACGGCAAGAACGTGGTAGTGGAAAAGTTTGTCGAAGACCTGAAATTGCGCTTCCCGAATATCCCGATTTACACGCAGGACGAATCGTATTCGAGCGTACAGGCGCAGGAAAAGACATCGTATTTCAGCAAGAAGAAAAAGCAGAAGAACAAGGCCGTCATCGACCAGCTTGCCGCCGCAATAATATTGCAGAGGTGGCTGGATCAATCTTAGAATTCAATCTTGTCTAGTACGATTTGTTCAGAATCTTTCTGCAAGAACATAACCATATAAATGGGGAGGTACGTCACTTTCCCTTTTTGGGAAACATTGCAGTTAGCAAAGACGAAGCCCTCCTGCATTTGGTATTCGGAATTCGCAAGGCAGTTGTTCATGGCGGAATGAATGGTGTAATCCTTGCCACTTTTCACTTCAATGGGCATAACGTGATTGTTGTATTCGATTACAAAATCTAACTCACCCAAGCGTTTTGAATTGTAGTAATAAAGCTGGAACCCCTTTGAATAAAGCTCCTGCGCTATAGCGTCTTCGTAGATTCCACCAGCATTCAGGTTTTGATTTTTTGTCAGCAGCATGGACTTCGTGTTCATTCCGTATTCCGAAGTCAGCATGCCGACATCAGCAAGATAAAGTTTGAACAAACTGCTTTTTTCGTTCAGCTTGAGTGGAATCCTTGGCTCGGTGCTATTAAAAACAGAAAGTGCAACACCTGCATTTTTTAACCAAAGAAACGTACTTTGCACACGATCAAAATGAAGGCCTTTTTTCAAGTCTGTAACAATGTAGCGTCGATTATGTTTTAAAAGCTCTGCGGGAATCAGTTCATACGCGTTCGTCAACAACAGGCGCTTATCCTCTGTTTCATATTGCGTAAAGTCGAGTTTGTACTGGCTCATAATGTCTCGATGAATCCGCATGACATCGTTCAAGTTGCTGTTGTCCGCAAAATTGCTTACAGCCTCCGGCATGCCGCCTACAATAAGGTAGCGAGTGAACATGTCCAGCATCTTTTGGTTAACCGCATCCATGACTGGCGTCCGATTTTCGAAGGAAGAACGCAAACTAGAAATGATGTTTTCATCGATATTTGTGATTTGCAGAAATTCTTCGAAATCCAGCGGGAACATTTCTACCGTGGTCATGTAGCCCACTGGTGCGGAGTCGAGATTTGTCAGTTCCACTCCAAGAAGTGATCCGCTCAAAACATATCGGAAACTCCCTTCTTCTACAAAGAACTTGATTTTGGTAATCATCTCCTTGTATTTTTGGACTTCGTCAATGAAGATGATTGTCTTGCCCTTTTCCAGTTTCTGCGTGCTAAGAGCAGAAAAACCCAGAACAAGATCGTCGACAGTTTGTGCGGCAGCAAGTACATCTACTGCAGCGGGGGTCTCGATGAGGTTTATCTCGAAAAAATTCGCACGCTCAGCAGTTAGCACGCGCCTGATAGCGTGTGTTTTCCCCACCTGGCGAGCCCCCTTTACAAGCAAGGCTTTTTTTTGGCCGTTTTTGAACCATTCACGAATGGTATTTTCGCTTTTGCGCTTCAATTCCATTAAAAAACCTCGTTTTTTGCGAATTTTTAGCTTTTTGTCAAAAGTGTAATTAAAATATACAATTTTTTGTCAAAAATACGAATGCTTTTTAGTAAAAATTGTCAAAAATACAAATATTTTTGGCTATAATTTGTCAAAAATGCGATGTTTGAGGCTCCAACCGCCAACCACTTTTATATATATATTTAAAGCATGATTAAAAACTTAATTCATGCTTTAGAGGGGATACTGCTCGGGAAGCCCGAGACGGTAGAGCTATTGGTAATGGCGCTGTTGGCGGACGGTCACGTGCTGGTAGAAGATGTTCCCGGCACGGGCAAGACGACGCTCGCGAAGGCGCTTGCCGCCGCCATTGGTGCAGATTTTGCGCGAATCCAGTTTACGCCGGATTTGCTGCCGGCCGACGTGACCGGCGGTGCCGTGTTCAAGGCGAATACGGGCGAGTTTGAAATCCGCAAGGGGCCTGTCTTTACGCAGGTGCTGTTGGCCGACGAAATCAACCGTGCCTCGCCGCGCACGCAGAGCGCGCTTTTGGAGGCGATGGAAGAACGGCAGGTTTCGCTGGAGGGGCAGCGTTACAAACTGCCCGAACTTTTCATGGTTTTGGCGACCGAGAATCCGGTGGAATTCCACGGCGTGTTCCCGCTGCCCGAAGCGCAGATGGACCGATTCCTGGTGCGCATCTCGGTAGGTTACCCGACAGCGGAGACCGAACTGGAAATCTTACGGGCGCATCGTAACGGTCGGCCGATTGACTCGCTGACGGCGGTGACGACTCCCGAGGCGATTTTAAAGGCCCGTAGCGAAGTGCAGAAGATTCACATTGACGAGGCGCTGGAACGCTACGTGATTTCGCTGGTGCAGGCGACGCGTAACGATGGCGGCGTGCGCCTGGCGGCAAGCCCGCGTGCCGGAATGAACCTGGTGCGCATGGCGCAGGCGTGTGCGTTCGTGGATGGACGCGACTTCGTGAATCCCGACGATATCCAGCGCGTGTTCTTCCCGGTGATGGAACACCGCGTGTTCGCCAAGGACACCGGCAACCCCGAAGCCAGCAAGAAGATATTGCAGAACATTTTAAAACAAATATCTGTTCCTAAATAATAAAACATGTCTTACCTGTTCCTAAATAATTAAACATGTCTTACCTGTTCCTAAATAATTAAACATGTCTTCCCCGCGCAGGCGGGGACCTCCTTTTTAAAAACAAAATATGAGACTTGTTTAAATAGAAAGGAGATGCCCGACTAAATCGGGCATGACAATTCCCTAACCCCTAGATCCTAGCCTCATAACTCATCACCCACAACTCAAAACTCATAACTCATAACTCATAACTGACAACTCATAACTCATAACTCATAACTCATAACTCATAACCATGTCCTTCTTCCATTGGTTCATTCGCTCGATTCCGCGGGCCCCGAAAAAAACGGGACTCCTGATGGCGATATACTTCTGGTGGCTGGACTACTTTACTCCGGCAGGCCGAGCGTTTGCTTCGCTCTTTCTGCTGGCGATGTTCGCGGGGGCTGTCCCCGGCTTTTGGGCGGCGTGGATTTTCGGCGGGCTAGACTTCCTGCTTTTCCTGGGGCTCGTGTTCAGCCTGTTCGTGACGGCGAAGCGGAGCAAGATTCAAGTCGAAAGCGTTTCGGTGAATCGCGTGCGCGAGGGCGAGACGGCGACGGTGACGGCCTATTTGGCGGTGCGCTCCACAATTGACTGCGTGAACCTGGGCGCAAACCGCTTGCCTCCTTCCTTGACGGGCTTTGAGTCCGATAACGTGAAAATTAAGGTGGGCGAGCCTCCGCGCAAGCTGGAATGCTTCGTAAAAACGACTCGGCGCGGCTCCTACATGCTGGGCAAGGTCTCGGCCAATGTGCCCGAGATTATGGGCCTTTTGCGCTGGCCTTATGGTTACAACGGTTCCGTGGAACTGCTCGTTTACCCGCGTGCGCTCAAGGTGCAGGATTTCCCTTTCCTCACGCAGGGGCCATCGGGTATGGCGTTTGCTCCGTTCCTGATGCCGAGCCTCACGCGCGGGATGAATTTTATAGGCGTGCGGCCTTACCGCGAGGGCGATTCCCTGCGCGACTTGCACCACAAGGCCTTTGCCCGTTACGGCAAGCCGTTTACTAAGGAATTCGAGGTGGAGCGCGGTGCGGGCGTGATTCTGCTCCTGGATACGGCGACTCCGAATTTCAAGTCGCGACAGTATTTGGAGCATGCGATTCGCTTGACGGCGGCGGTGGGCGAGTGGCTCCTGGACAGAGAAATCCTCGGGCGATTCTTTATCGACAGCGAAGAGATTGCGTTGGACGGCGGTTCCGAAAGCCGCAAGAACTTGCTTGACGCCTTGGCTCGTATTCCGCCAGCGTCGCTTGCATCTGCTAGGCAGCCCGCACCTTGGGCTCCGGCGGCACGCCCGATGGATCCGGTGCTCCGCATTGGGCTTTACGCAAGCGAAGAGCCTCTTGTGAACAAGCATATCGTGGTGGGAACGCTTCCTGCCTCGACAGAAGATAAGCTGCTGGTGGTTTCGCCGGAAGATTGCGAAGGCGTTGAACGCGGGACGGTTGTGCTATGATGGAAAAAGTAGACATCCGTTACGTTTTCAAGGTGCTGTTCCTCTGCATTGCCTCGGTGACTCTCGGGAACACGTTCGATTTCCTTTGGCTCGGGCTCTTGTTCGCGCTTTACTTCGTGGTAATCGGCATATTGAATGCGACATCCCGCCGCGAATTTGTGAAGCGCCCGCGCTATAAAAAAATCTTTGCGTATGGTGCGATTGTCCCGCTTGCGCTCTTCTGGGTGATGACTCCCTCGGTCGAAAACGGCGTATCGCCTTACCTGATTTTCTTGCCGGGGATTTATCTGCTCTACTTGGCGGCATTGCAGGAACGGAGCCGCGGAAACGGCGGCTTTGAAGTCTTTGTCGCGTTCGATGGCGTGGCGGCTCTGCTGTTCGGAATGTATATGGTTCCGCATGGTTGGGGGCATGTCGGGCTGTTCGGCTTTTTGCTTGCACTCTGCGCCTATACTCGCCGCGGGACTTCTCCGTACAAGTACCTGATCTTTATACTCGTGCTTGCTGCGCTTGGGGGAATTTCTTACGGTGGCTGGCGGTACTGGAAAACGCAGCGTTACCATTACGGTGCAGAAATGGCCGAGAACTATTACCTGCGCGAACGTGTGATGGGTTTTGATCCCGTGGTGGCGCTGGGCTCCTTCGGCAGCAACTTCGGTTCGCGCTACAACAACCAGGTGGTGCTGCGTGTGTGGGATACGCTCCCGCCGACATACCTCAAGGCGGCCAGCTACGAAAAATATATCGGCGGACTATGGAAACTGCCGACCGTGCCCGCGACACGGTTGTTCCCGGCTTATTATCGCGTAGATTACCCTGTGTTCGAACTCTCCGATTCCACGACGCGCAAGCCCGGAGCCCATGAAGTCTGGGTGCAGTCTTCGCTCAATACCTTCGGCTTCCTGTTTGCCCCGTATGGCGCAGTCGGCTTTGCCGAAAAGAATGTTGACTCGCTGGACTACTATGCGGGCGGCATGGTGCAGGGCATGGACGGCAAGAATCGCTCGGACTGGTACTATTTCGTGTGTCGTCCGGCAGAAGGGGCGGCTCAAGATGCTTGCGTCCAGGTTCCTGATTCGCTTAAGGAGCCCTCGTCGGGCGATTTCCAGATTCCCCCGCGCAACATTCCGTTGATCGACACCGTAATCGAGGCTATGGCGCTTGGCGACTCGCTGGGTGACACCTTGCACGGCGTGGAGACGCTTCAAAAAATCCTAGCGTACTTCCGCGAGAACTTTACCTACTCCCTTTCTATTCCCGGGCTGCGCAGGCGTTTCGGCACCAATTCGGGCGGTGACCCGTTGGCCGTCTTCTGGCGCGAAAAGCAGGGTTATTGCGAATATTATGCGACGCTCTCCGTGCTGGTGCTGCGCCGCTTGGGCATTCCGGCCCGCTATGCGACCGGGTTTGCGCGACCCGAGGTGGTGCAGGGCCGCCCATATTCCGTATTCCGCCGTAAGAATTCGCATGCGTGGGCCGAGGTCTTTGTCGACGGCCATTGGGTAATTTTTGACCCGACGCCACCGCTGCGCATTGCTATTGGCTCGGAACCGGGCTGGTGGAACCTGAAGTGGGAAGGCTTGCGCGGGCGTTTTGTGTACATCATGCACTTGCTAAAAGAAGGTGGGTGGAGGCTCGTGGTGGACCGTCTCCAGGATCGTTCGCGCTCCGTTGTCGAAAGCCCGGTGCTGTATGGCGTGCTCCTGGCGCTTGTGCTGGGCCTTGTTGCCCACAAAATGCGGATTGCCTATAAGAAACGGCGGAAAAACCGCATAATTGTAACGGCCAAGGCGCTTGAATGGGCGAAAAAACTGAATGCAGCGGAACGGGCGCTTGCGCGTTGCGGATACCGCCGCGAAACTGGCGAAACGGTGGGCGCATTTGCGAGACGAGTTGGAACCGCATTGTCGCAAGTGACGGCAAATGCAGATTCCCCGAAAAAAAAGCAAAAGTCAAAAGACGCACTTGCCGCTCTCAATAACTACGAATCAAACCGCTGGAGGTGAGGTGCGAGGCTCGAGCAGTGAGCGATGAGCAATGAGCTGTGAGGTCGTGCTTCGCACTCTGAGGTGTGAGGGATAGTTTCTGTTGTTTTACCACTCATAGCTGACTGCTCAAAGGGGCTTTAGCCCCGACCTCAAAGCGACCGAAGGTCGCGACCTCATTGCTCAAAGCGAAGCGACCTCACACCTCAAAGCCCCTATTTTATTATCTTTTACCTAAAAATTTAGGAGCAATTATGTCTATTCAAGTTATGGTTAATGGTATTCCGGGCAACATGGGCCGCATTGTGGCCGAAACTTGCATTGCCCGCGGCTTGGAACTGGTCCCGTATTCTTTGACGGGTGAAATTATTGTTGAAAACGAATCTGTTGTGGCTGGGAGAACTATCCAGCTTTTGAAGCCGAGCAACCGCGAAGATCGCATTGGCGAAGTGCTCGCGAAGTACCCGAACGTCATTTGCATTGACTACACGCACCCGACGGCCGTGAACGACAACGCCGCCTTCTACGTGAAGCACAAGATTCCCTTCGTGATGGGCACCACCGGCGGTGACCGCGAAGCGCTTGCCCGCCTTGTGGCCGAAGCGAACCACCCGAGCGTCATCGCCCCGAACATGGCGAAGCAGATTGTCGCCTTCCAGAGCATGATCGAGTTCCTCGCGAACGAGTTCCCGTCTGCATTCGACGGCTACAAGCTCTCCGTGGTCGAGAGCCACCAGAAGACCAAGGCCGACACGAGCGGTACGGCCCGCGCGGTTGTGGGCACCTTCCAGAAGATGGGCTTTGCTTACACGCCGGACGATATCGAGAAGGTCCGCGACGAAAAGGAACAGATGGAACGCATGCATGTGCCCGAGGAATATCTCGCCGGTCACGCATTCCACACCTACAGCCTCGACAGCGCCGACGGAACCGTTCATTTCGAGTTCCAGCACAACGTGTGCGGCCGCAAGATTTACGCCGAAGGCACCGTGGACGCCGTGAACTTCCTCGCCGAGCAGATTGCTGCCGGTACAGCCAAACCCTTCAACATGATGGACGTACTGCGCTCCGGAAAGATGCGTTAGAGCTCGCACTTCGTGCTTTGAGCGATGAGCTCGTTCGCCTAACGGCTCACTTTGAGGTCTGAGTTAGAATTATCAAAGCGAGTGAAACGAGCGACCTCATACCTCAAAGCGAGTGAAACGAGCGACCTCACTCCTCATACCTATTATGCGTTCTTATATCCTCCGACGTCTGCTGCTCATGATCCCGACGCTCATCGGGATTTCGCTGGTGTGTTTTATACTCATCCAGCTTTTGCCGGGCGGCCCCGTGGAGGAAATGATTTCGCGTGCGCAGCAGGCCGCGGCCATGAAGGGCGGGGTAGATGCCTCCAAGGCGCTTTCGCCCGACCAGATTGCCCAAATCCAGGCGTACTTCGGCTTTGACCAGCCCGCCTGGAAGCGCTACCTGACCTGGCTCTGGAACGTGCTGCACCTCGACCTCGGTTCCAGCTACACCTATGGTCTCCCGGTCTGGGATGTCATCGTGAGCCGCTTCCCGATTTCGCTGTTTTTCGGTATCACCTCGTTCTTCCTGAGTTATCTGATTTGCATCCCGCTCGGTCTGTGGAAGGCCGTGCATCATGGGAGCAAGCTCGATTCGCTCAGCTCGGGTATCATTTTCTCGGGCTACGTGATGCCCGGTTATGCACTCGGCATCTTGCTCATCATCTTCCTTGCGGGCGGTTCGTACCTCGACATTTTCCCGCTGGGCGGCCTCACGAGCGATGACTTCGAGGATTTCTCGTTTTTCGGGAAAATCGCAGACCTCGGGCATCACCTGATTCTCCCGATTTTCTGCTACATGATTAGTGAGTTTGCGTTCCTGACCTTCCTCATGAAGAATTCTGCGCTCGAGGAACTGGGGAGGGACTACATGCGTACCGCACTCGCAAAGGGCATGAGTTTCAACCAAGCACTCGTGCGCCATGCGCTCCGTAACGCGCTCATCCCGATTGCCACCCGCCTCTCCGAAATCTGCACGCTCATGTTCGCGGGCGCACTCCTCATCGAGAAGGTCTTTGATATCGACGGCATGGGCCTTCTGTATTACAACTCCATGGTGAACCGCGACTACAACGTGGTCATGGGCATCATCTTCTTGAGCAGCCTCATGGCGATGGTGGGCCGCCTCTTCAGTGATATCCTCTATACGCTCGTAGACCCGAGAATCAAGTTCTCGTAATCCTGTGTATGGCATTTTGAAACGACGCGAGACAGTGGCTGCCTTGCGTTTTTAGGTGATTCAATTAGAGAATGCCAAGTAGAAAGCCTAGTCGATTTGCGTGAAAAGGTTTTCTTGCGCGTCGTCGAGCTTACTGGACGGAATGCTCCTGTGCAGCAGTTTGTAGGCGTTGGTGGTCGCGACACGGCCTCTGGGCGTACGACTGAGCAGGCCCTTGCGAATCAGGTAGGGCTCGTAGACTTCTTCTAGCGTGTCCGTTTCTTCGCCGAGGGCGGCACCGATGGTGCCGAGGCCGACAGGCCCGCCGTCGAACTTGTCAATCATGGTCGAAAGGATTTTGCGGTCCATCGGGTCGAGGCCCTCGCTGTCGATGCCCAGCATGTCGAGCGTCTTCGTGGCGGACTGCACGTCGATAACGCCCGTTCCCCGGACTTGGGCCACATCGCGGCAACGCCTGAGCACGCGGTTTGCGACACGGGGCGTCCCGCGGCAGCGCGCGCCGAGAAGTTCGGCGGCGTCCTCGGCGAGTTCAACCCCCAAAATTCCCGCACTGCGCACGAGAATCTTCGCGATATCCTTGTCGCTATAAAGCTCCAGCCTGTACTGCAGGCCAAAACGGTCACGCAGCGGGCTGGTCAGCAAACCGCTGCGGGTTGTCGCGCCCACGAGCGTAAAATGCTTGAGCGGCAGGTTCACGCTGCGGGCTGCAGGGCCGGAATCGAGCATGATGTCGAGCCGAAAATCTTCCATGGCGGGGTAGAGGTATTCCTCGACAACGCGGCTCAGCCGGTGAATTTCGTCGATGAACAGCACGTCGTTTTCTTGCAGGCTGGTAAGCAAACCAGCCAAATCGCTCGCCTTCTCGAGCACCGGGCCGCTAGTCACATGGATGTTCACGCCCATTTCCTTGGCGATAATCCCGGCGAGTGTCGTCTTGCCGAGGCCGGGAGGGCCCGCAAAAAGGCAGTGGTCCAGCGCATCCCCGCGGTGCCGCGCCGCCTCGATGGCAATAGATAGGCTTTCCTTGATGTCGTCCTGGCCGGTAAAGTCGTTCAGGCTGGGTGGGCGCAAATTCCTGTCGGTATCGTTTTCGTCAAAGGCGATTTTTTGCGGAGAAATGATGCGGTTGTCTTCCATTTGAATCTCCGTCTAAAGGTATTTGAGGGCTTCCGGGATAAGCGTGGCCGCGTCAGCCGTGTCCCCAAGGATTTCGGCGGCCTTGACGACTGCCTTTTCGGCTGCGGGATCCTTGACGCCGAGCGTGTGCAGGGCGAGTACGGCCTCCATCTTCGCGCCGGTGAGTGCACCCATGCTTGTGACGCCGGAACCTTCGACATTGCCGAGGGCCTGGAGCATCGTGCCTGCCTTGTCCTTGAGCGCAAGCACCATCTGTTCGCATGTCTTCTTGCCGAGCCCCTTGATCTTGCCGAGGGCGCTCTTGTTGTCGCTTGCAATCATGTTCAGCAAGTCGGCGGGGGAGACTCCGCTCAGAATGCGCTGCGCCATCTTTGGCCCCACACCGTTCACGTCCAACAGCATCAGGAAAATGTCCTTTTCCGTCTTGTCGGCGAACCCGAACAATGTCATGGAATCTTCGCGGACAACGAGGTTCGTGTACAGCAGCACCTCGCTATCGACCTCGGGCAGCTTGCCTGCCGTATAGGCGGAAATATTCACGCCATAGCCGACACCGTTCACGTCCACCACCACGAAAGTGGGCGACTTTTCGACAAGAATTCCGCGAATACGTTCAATCATCCAGAGCCTCTAAACGATGTGTACGAATGTTTACTGCACAAATATATACTATTTAAATGACTCTGTCAAGACATTTTATACGGTTCCGTCGTCATAGCAAAAAAAATCGGTTTCGTAAGCTACTCCGAAGCTGTTTATTCACTACAGAATTGCAGAATTTAGGCTATTTCGGCGGTTCTTTCTACGAAACAAAATCAATCAAATCTAGATACATCATCCGCGTATTTAGTGTTTGATTGACATTAATGTGAAAAGCCTCTTTTTCGAATTTTTCGTCCGAATACAGAAACCGGAAACCGTTCTTTTGGTAAAATTCTGTGGTCTCGGGCCTATTGTATGCGTCGACAACCATAAAACGGCAGCCGGTCTTGTTGTCAGGATGGATAAACCAAGAAATTAGGTAGTCTATAACCTGGCTCCCTAGATGCAATCCACTTCGCTGGAATTGTCCGTTGACACCTAAACGCCCTATCAGCAGTGCAGGATACGTGCGTGTATGCTTTGCGTTGGGAACTTTTCGTTCTAGGCGATTTCTTGAGGACTTTGGAATCATCGTGGATTTGATGCTGTCGTTGGCAAGCGTGAACGCACACGCAATTTGTGGCGATTCCGAGTTTGTCACGGCGATGTAACTTTTTCCCAAGAGTTGCGCGGAATATAGGTACGCATCGTTCCTGAAAAAATCGTCCAGATCATCGTCTCCGCAACAAAACGAAGACATGTCGGTGTTTTTGTCGATGGGGTAGATTGTGCAATCAGATGCTAAACGGATTCTTTCCATTATGGGCCTCTTTATAAGAACGCGCGCGGGCGGCCATTTCGTCAATCTGGGCAAAGGAAACCTTGAGAGAGAGATGGCGTGGATTCTTTTCGCGTTCTTCGGCAGCACGAATAAACGACTCTGCCGTAGAGCCAGTAAGAACCGGGATGTTTCTTATTTCAAGAGCCATAATTTCCCCCAATCTAGATTTTTTTGCCTTTCTAGTCAACTTCTGACGATTTCTTTGAAGGCTACGGGCTTTATAGCTCTGTCAAATATACGTACTGCACAAATATATACTAATTTAAAGGCTCTGTCAAGTCAAATCGTACACAAAAATCGGTTTGCGGACGGATTTATAGGTCTTATTTCGATGCTTTTCTAAAATTCAAACAATTTATCCGGAAATTTATCTGCGCTCCGGTAGGATGCTGTTAATGTAATTGTGCTTGTGACATCTCTACCAAGATCTTGCGAATGAATAATGGCGACATAGTACTGCTTGTTTACAAGACCGTTTTCATATTCCGGGCGGTATTCCGCATCAACGATATCGCCATCATCGCTTATGTATTGTTCCTGAAAAAGTTCCCAGCTTTTTTTGTTAGTATTGTAATAGAGTTCAGCTCCATCAAAGCGAACTACACGGAAAATGCTGTCATCTACTTGGATTGGCTCCTTCCATTCCATGGAATCCATTGGGTTCTTAAACTGTTTTCCAAGGACATTCCTTATAGAGTCCGTATAAGATTGCTCTGTAGCCAGAATTCTCGCAGCAGTTCCATCAAAAAAGATCACCTTTCGGCGATCGCCATTGATAACAGTGCGTGTTTTTTTCAAGTAATCCGAATCCATAGACTGTTCGTAATAGCATCGATCTTTGCCCTTTGATACAAAGTAGTATGTTGCGGAATAACGCATGCCAGCCGCTACGCCTTTCACGGAGTAACTGATTTCAAAAGTGTCTGTCACAAATAAGTCGTTCGACATAGCCTTGTCGACATTTTGCTTGATTTCGTCCAGGCTTATCGTAAAGACGTTTTTAGCAGGACCTTCGGGAATAGTAAAGTAATAGCTACTCGACGATACTGCGACGGAACTTGAACTTTCTGAACTGGAGGATGATTCGCTTGACGAAAGAATCTCACTCGAAGAACTTGATACCGAAGAACTGGATTCTACAGAACTAGAAACAGGCTTGCTTGAAGAACTCACGGCAACAGAACTAGAGCTAATTTCACTAGAAGAACTTGCTGTTACTGAGCTAGAGCTTTTCTTACTTGAAGAAGTTGCCTTCACTGAACTGGAACTCGTCTTTCCAGAACTAGAACTGTGCTTACCTGACGAGTTCAAAGTAACGGAATCTGAACTTATTTCTGCCGAGGAATAATCATCGGCAATAGTCGATACAGAATCATCTCCGCAAGCAACAAGGAAAAAGACAACTAAAACAGGCCAAAATCTTTTCATAGACTTCATTGATTCGTCTCGCAGCTAGTCTTATTCAAGAAAATACTTCCTCATAAAATTAATTTAACAAGGGGAGTGAGTCAAGGCTATGGTGTCTGCTGAGCTTGTCAGCACATCTGCGCTAGATAAATGCCCAAAATAGCCTAAAAACAGTGTTTTTGGGGTGAAAGATACATTTTTTACACGACTCTCCACTCCCGTTAATTTGGTTTTATTTAGTTTTATGGGGAATAGCTTATCCGAGATAGTAGCAACATGAAAAAAATCGCACTCTTGGCTGGGACCAGCGCTCTGTTCATTCTTTTCGCCTGCGGCGGCGATTCCTCCACAAGCGCGTCGAAAAATGACCCGTCCGACCCCGCCGAAGCAACCGCTCCAAAAGAAACGGACCAAAAAGATTCCGGTAGCACCGTAAAGGAAGCGGCAGAAGACTTCGACATTATCAGCGACGGGGATTCAACAAATGTGTCCACAGGAAAAAGTTCTTCTTCCGTAAAAGCAGAAAACACATCTTCTGCTGAACAAACAAAGAGCTCTTCCTCCGAAAAAGCAGAAGACACCTCTTCCTCCGAAAAAGCAGAAGACACCTCTTCCTCCGTAAAAGCGGGAAGTTCCTCCTCCGGCCCATTCAATCCCTGCAGCGAGGCCCCAGCCCTTAAAGAAAACTGGAAATACTTGAACCCAGACGTTCAGTATGGCTGTTTCAAGGATTCCAGAGACAATCAATACTATGTGACCGTCAAAATCGGCGATTATACCTGGATGGCCGAAAACCTGGCATACGATTATAAATATGCCCCTCGCACACAAGATTCATGGTACGGATACAGCAAAAAAGGAGCCGATGACCAGAATCACCGAGGATACCTGTATACCTGGGACCTCGCGATGGCCGATACAAACTGCCGCAGTGAAAACTTATGCAAACCACGAGGCCAAATGCGCGGCCTCTGCCCAGAAGGGTTCCACATTCCCTCTTACTGGGAATGGCAAGACCTTTTCAATGCCGTTGGCGACGTAGACATAGCAGCCCGCGAACTCAAGTCTACAGAGGTTTGGGACGACACGGCAAAAGGTACAAACAAGTACGGTTTTAGCGTGATTCCTAACGGGCCTCGATACGGAGCGGGGACGTTCAATCCTGTTGATTTCAATACAGTTTTTTGGACTTCTGATGAAAGCGGAAAGAGTGTAATCGTTACTATAGGTTTTACAAGCAGCGACAGAGCCTATGCAGCGACGCATGAAAATAAGGATTTCGGCTTTTCGATTCGTTGCCTTATGGATTATCCCGAAAAAGAAACATCCCATTCTGGCATACCCCATGATCCAGATAAAATATACCAGTGCGATGAAATACTAATGGACGACATAAATACCTGGCATTTCATAAACGATAGTTTTAATGATGAACTTCAGTACTTTATTGACGACAGTGATTCAATATCTGTTCGTATAAAAGACCTCTATTCAGATCATACATCTAGATCAGACTACGCCAACAACGAAGAGGGTCTTTACTATATGTTCTGGGCGGCTTTGAACGCCTGTACTTTATGATGTCGTAATGATTCTTCAAAGCCTTATTCCAAAATAGACCACAAAAAAAGAATGGGCCGGGTACGGTATGTAAATTTTTATTATAGATTGCTAAGGATGTCAACAGGGAGCATGACATGCGTAGATTAATCCATATTTTAACTTGCACAACTGCCCTTTTGGGGCTTTTTGCCTGTTCCGATGATTCAGATAGCGCTTCGGGCGCTGCTGTAGTACAACAGGAAGGAACCAAACGGATCGTCTCTGACGGGGATTTGAGGTATGCCATTCCCATGGAGCGGGATATTATCTATACGACCCAAAACGAAGAGGGCGTTACGATTGGCTGGTTCGGTTCCGATGATTTCGCGAAAAAATCGTTCAGTCTTGCCACTACCGATACGTTGACGGCTATCGCAGCCTATGATAATGGCCTCGTCGCCTTTATTGTGGGCGACAAGTTGATGGCCGTGAACATCTGGAATAAGGATGGTGAAGGCAACCCGATCATCAGGATAGACACGCTTGTCCAAGGACTCAGTTCATCGGGTAAACGGACTGCGCTTGCCGTGAATGCCGACGGGATTTACTACAAGGAAGGTAGTTCAATCAAGGTGTTTCCGATGGAAAAAGGATATGTCGATTTGTCCGTGTTCCCGATAGAACTTGTCGACAGGGTCTATAACCAGAATAACGCCTATTCCGCATTTACGGACCTTATCGTATCTGAAAATGTGCTTTATGCGTCCGTTGCCTGGGATTCTCCCAATGGCACCGTCGTGAGCGTAGACTTGAACGCTGTTGACTGGAAGCATGGGGAACGCCCGGAATTGAAGACATTTGCCGACGGATTAGGTTCTCCGACCGACATCCAGGCGACCAAGGATTACGTGTGTATCAACGGAACAAGCCTCACTTGTGTATCCAAGAGAACGGGTGAACAAAAGATTGTCCAGTCGTCGGCCTTATTTGCATTCAACAACTACAGACTGGCATCTTATGACAATCAGCTGTTCTTCCAGTCCTCCGATGGGTATTACTATCGCTATTCATTGGATGATGGAACCCAGACGCAATTGACGAAATATAGCAGTACGGTCATGGCCGCGATGAGTTCCCAGTCCGGAACCCTGGTCGCGGTGGAAGGAGGTTTTTTCTGGCTTGAAAAAATGAATGCCATCTATTATCTCGATTTACGGGAATTTGAATCGAATTCAAAAGAAAAAGAGCAAAAATCCTCCGTTTCGCCACCGAAAGTTTCGGGCAAGTGCATTACAGAGACGGGTTCGTACAAGAATTCTCCGTATGCGGGGTCGTACATGGGACGTTTCGAATACAGGACTAAGCCCGAAGGTTCCGAAACTTGGAGCGCAAACAGCTTTACGGTGAATATAGCCATGGAATGTATCGCAGACGTGATGGGCATAACGACATTGAAAATTGTCTGGGCCCAGTCGAGCGAACCCTTCTTCGGGTGCACAATGGGCTGCACGCCGGAAGAGGCTTCTGCTGCGGTTCTTCCTTCTGGGGCGGCGAACCCCTCGAGCCCATCCGTGGGGGGTGAAGGGATTACGATTTCGTTCCCGAACGGAACCTTGTTGACGACTTCCAATGCGGATGGTGAAATGAACGTGTCGACAGACGGCAGGACCATCGCCAGCGACTTTGATGCCGGTTACGGCGTGAGCGATAAGCAGATGACCTGGATAGCCTCTTCGAGGAATGGAGATACGTTCCCGAGTGGTTTCAAGGGAACCGTCGAGATGACAAGCTGGATATTTAACCAGAGTGCACTTTAAAAATATATATTTCCCAAAAAAGGATTTTTGTCTTTAATGAAGTCCAGGGGGCTTTCATGAAAAATACACTTAAATATTTTTTGGGGATATTTCTCCTGTTTTCTGTTTGCGCATGGAGCAAAGCATCTGATATCCTCATCGTCGTTGACGACGAAATGATAAAGGACAACGAAATCAGGAATGCCATAAACACCTATACAGATGACATTTGGAATACTTATCAAGTAAATGCCTCTATCGTATCTTTCAAATCCCAGAAGAACGGCGGGAAAGTCACCGACCTGAAAGAAATGCTCGTAAGCAAGAAGGATTCCATCACGGGAGCCATTTTTGTTGGAGACATTCCGCGAGCTCAATTTGAATTCTACCAGAAAACAGAAGAAGGATTCCGATACCAACGTTGGGTAACAGACTTTTACTTCATGGATCTTGACGGTGTTTGGAAAGACACTGCTGCCGGAGGCCCCGAAGCCTATGGCGGAAAGTTGTTTGATACCACCACGACAACATTAAACTTCGATGTACGCGACGGTTCTCCGATACCAGAGAAAGTACCGGCGGATAGTTTTTCAATTGCATATTCCGGATACCTCAAATCTCCAGTCACCGCACTTTGTTCCCTGCAACTTACCACGGACAACGACAGGCGGCTTTGGATTAACGATTCCCTGCTCATTGACGCATGGTTCAACAACTGGGACATTCCATATTACAGCGCTTTTCAATTCAAGAAAGACAGTCTCTACAAATTCAAACTGAACTATGCAGAGGAATATGGCGCCGCATATCTTACACTAAAATGGAAATGCGGGGATGACGCCTCCTATGAACCAATCCCTGATTCCGTTTGGCGCCAAAATGACAAGAGCACACCCGGTCTCAACCAAACCTATTACGGAAATATTTTCATGATAGATTCGCTCCCCGAAGAAGACATAAAGCACCTTTGGATTTCTGGAAAATCCAATGGAGTTTTTGACGGGCACTATTCCAAAAGTGGCGCGGTTTCTGATTCCTTTGAGATATGGGTTTCTCGAATTGACCCCAACACGGCAGGTTTCTATGGTAACCCAAAAACGCTTTTATTGAACTATTTCGAGAAAATCCACAACTACTATCTCGGTTTGTTCAAGAAACGTACGCGTAGTGCCATGTTCCTAACTGAGGAAGGAGGCCTAGACAATCCTCTAGACCAGAAATTCGTTGATGGTTTGAGTCTTCTTTATTCCCCAGACTCCCTTGATAAGTCTATCGCTGACGGGCAGGAATATCTAGACAACATTAAATCAGACAAGTATGATTGGGCCCTTTACGGTGGGCACGGAGGCCAGACTGGCCTTGGAAACGGGCTGGATATAACACGAGTGGAAAGAAACATGTGCGTGTCGCCGAGATTCTTCCACTTTGCCTGCTGCGGTCCACTTACCTGCTATGATTTCTACGGCAATGCCAATAGTGCCTCTGTTGGAAGCGAGCATATCTTTAACACGATTAACGGCGGTTTTGTAAGTATCGGTTCTTCCAAAACCAGTGGAAGCGACCAAATGGATGGTTTCATGTACTACGCCTTTGAGCACAAATTCATTGGCGAATCGTTCCGGGAATGGCTAAACGAAAGGGTAAAAAGGAACCAGTACAGTAACAAGGAAGACCTTTACGATTGGTTCTATGGGGAATCGATTATCGGAGATCCGATGCAAAAACTGGCAGTGCCGGAACAAGCAACGACTCGCATCCATAAGGTCAAAGCACAACAGATGCCACAAAAAAGCGGCAAGCTGTACGACCTTTTGGGAAGAACCAAAAGATTGCCAAAATAACCTAATCAGCACCTAATCTGATTCGGCTGTCTGCGCCCTGTTCTTTACGCAACGAACAGACATAATTTTCTACTTCACCAGAACTTCAAATAGGAGACAGTCGTCAGTTCCTTTGCGGGCGATTTCGAGCGTGTCTTCCGAGAGATGCATCTTGACATTGTAATCGGCGTATTCGGTGCATACGGAATCCTGCGCAATAGAACCGGATTCGCCTTCGGCGGAGCCCTCGACAAGCGGGGAGCCGTTAGCTGGGTTCAAAAGCTTTGCCTTTACCACGTCGTTCTTGACCGTTTTGCACACAGCGCGCGTAGACTGCTTCTTGTGAATTTTTCCGAAGAGAAATCCGTCGTAGAAGGTGCCCTTGAACGACTGTTCGATAGATCCGTCACGGCTGGCCAACGAGCACGAAAAACGGAGTGCGTCGGAACAAAGGGCTGCAGAAACCAGGACCAGGGTAATCAGGGCAATTTTGCGCATGGAAGTTCTCCTTTTTAAAAAAAAATAGTAATAAAATAAACAGCCCTCCGCCGGGCGAAGAGCTGTTCGTTTTGAACAATGGTAATTGACGATAATTTGGCTTATCTCAGAATCACGTTCCTTGCGGCAATCTTGCCGTTATGTTCAACCGTCACGATGTAACGGCCGTTCGGCACGATTCCGGAATTCCATTGAATCTGATGCACGCCCGGCTGCAGGCCTTCCTTGACGACCCTGGCGACAACGGCACCCTTGACGTTAGCAATGGTAACCTTGGCATAGCCGGCAGACTGGAGTTCTACACTCACTGCAGAGTGGTCAAAGCCACGAATTGCAGGAGCATGCGAGATCTCGGTGGTGGTGGCGGACTTGTTGTCCATAACCACCTTGGCTTCGCTCTTGGCAAGACCACCGCCAATCCATTTGATGGCGTACATTTTTGTATCAATTCCGGACGCAAAGATGATGTTATTAACCTTTTGTTGCATAGATGAAGATGACGACATGTCTCTCCAATCCCAGTCGTTGTGATTGTCTGAATCCTCGTCATCAATATAGAGGAAACTCTGGGAGATATTTGAATTGTTTTCGACCTTTGCAAAAACACTGAAATTCTTGTTGACCGGGTAATCTTTAGTCGAAGAAGTGTTTTTCGTTACAAGACAATATTCCAAAGACATATCAACTAAACCTGCTTCAGCTATACTGGGCCATATGTCTCCTGTATGGGTATCGTTGTTGTTGTTGTTTTCTGTGTCATGAATGCGTGCGAACTCATATGAACCGGAGGGACACGTGGTATCCATTTTCAAAACGACATAGTCAAATGCAACTTTAGGCATGCTTGTAAAAGCTTGGGCGCAATAACTGAATCCCAAATTGCCGTTAGGGTATATAGAAATGCCGTAAGGTCTTGGCGATGACATGAAATGAGTGTACGGGTTATTGTCTTCCGTATCCATCATAATCCAAGAATAGGCTTTTTCGTTTTGGCACAGTTCAGGATCGTCTGTCAAGAGGCCGACTCTTCTGGCGTTGTCTACCGTAGGATAGACCTTTGTTCCATTGTTGTTCAGCTCAGGCCCGTACAAGATGGTACCCGATTTTGACGTAATGGCAAATCCGCTAAGTTCGTGCCCCGGTCTGGCCCAATCCGACACGTCGGTCAGAGGAGCATCGGGATCGGTAGACTCCATTCTGATGTACATTGCGCCTTCTAACGGAAATTTTTCGCCTGCGTGAATGGTGGTATTGCTGAAATCAAGGAGGACCCTATACTGCACAGCAGACAATCTTTCAATTTTTATTTCTCTAGGCTGAATGCCGTAGTCTTTCATTACAATGCCACGATTATTGTTATATCTTGCGTAGAAGAAATGGTACAGACGGGCGTTGAAATTCTTAGAAGGAGGGGCGTTGAAATAGTGGTAAAATTTAAAACCCGGAATATCCGAACCAGTGTTGTTGTGGATTGTGTACGATCTGGCCATGCCCGATTTGCCATCAGGAATGAGCTGATTGTCGTTGCAGCATTTATACGATGAAACTCCGAGAGAACTGCCATAGACAGAGACCCAATTTGGGATTTCCTTAATTAATTCGTAGCCGCTCGTCTTTGGCAACGGATCTCCATAGTGATACGTTTGCATCACGTATGCGTTCGCCAGGTTTAATGATGCGGCAAGTAATATTGCTAAATGGATTTTCTTCATCTTTCCTTCCTTTGTTTGTGATGAGTACAAATTAATATAACCACAAACAATGTTGTGTGCAATAGGCGAAAAATGAGGAAAAAGTCATCTTGAACAAATGAATAAAAAGTTGTATATAAGTTAATTTTCAATATAAACAAATAATTTTAAAATTTGCGCAGTGTTGCAATTGGGTGAAAATGTTGTACGTAAAGGAATTGACGATGCGTCCGACAAAAAAGTTAATCTGAATGTAAACAAAAAATTAATTTTCTCTTTTGTCTGTAAAGAAGACGAGGCTCCCGGGAAAGGGATCTTATTTAATTTTTAAATAATCTTTTTGTAAGTTAGAGGCGCTGGCTCTCTGCAAACATTGACCAAAATTGCCTAAAAATATCGCTCTAGGAATGAATTTTCAGTTCTCGGTGGACTGATTAAACTGTTTTTATTATCATTGGGTTGTCCGAGATGTTGACTCTAGATAAAAGGAGAAACGCATGAGCGTTCATCGTAAGCGTCACTTTCTTTTATGGTTTGTTTGCTTTATTGTTGCGGCTTTTGTTATTGCGTGCGATTCCGATTCTTCGTCTGGTTCGGAGCCGTCCGATGAACCTGGGACCAGTTCGGGTTCAAAAAGCAAGAAATCTGGCGATTCGGAGATCGATGCCGATTATAGCCTCCATACTCCGAATGTTATACTCGACACGATTTATGATACACGTCATCGTATCGACATGCCTACGGTTCAGTTCGGCCCGTATATTTGGACCGGTAAAAATGCCTGGTCAGACGGGAATGTGTCCGGATTGACGTGGTGTTATTCCGGCAATCATGAAAACTGCGACGCCTACGGGATGCTTTATCACAACGATGCACGTAATGCTTGCCCGCCGAATTTTAATCTCCCGTCCAGAGAAGATTGGACCATGGCCATGAAGTACCGGGAGCAGTTCCCGGAAGTTGAAGCTGCCCTGACCTTCCCTTTGGGGGGATACTGCAATTACAAAACATATATGTTGCTTGGCGAGGAAGGGGTTTATCTTACCTCCGGGGGGTATACAGCCCGAGTGAAGTCAGGTTCCGTGACGTTTGAGCCTCTTGAAGATAATGACTACGCCTCGGTACGCTGCGTCCGTTATTCGTACATTGTGCCAACCGAAGAGGACCTGCCTCTGTGCGATTCCGACCATCACGTACCTTTGCCTTTTTTTGTGATGAAGGAAAAGTCCAATTTCCGTTGCATGAATGACCACTGGATCGATGTGTTTACGAATACTTGCGCTGACGCAGAGCCGGGAACTTATTCTATCTATAAGGACAGCACGTATATTTGCAAAGATGAAGAATGGCAACTGGCGAATATGAGGGATGTCGGTGGTCCCGATTGTACCAAAGAAAATGTGGGGGCCACCTATCAATTAAACGGAATAACGTACCAATGTACTTCCTTAGGCTTTTGGGATAAACCTAATAACCAAGACAAAGAATTTGGATTATGTACAAAAGAAAGGGAAGGGGAGATCGATACCCTTTTCTACACGCGTTACGGCTTGAATAGCGATGATTCCGTTGTTTTCCATGAAGAGTACGTCTGTAGATCTTTCAAATGGGAAAAGGTTAGTTTTACGGATTATTTTGAAAAATGCGACAGTACAAGGCTTTACGAAATAGGTGAATACCTAGACATGAAATGGGTTTGTGATAAGCCACGCCTAGCCGGGTACGGTTGGAGGCGCTTCAATCTTTTGGAAAAAAAGATGGGATTATGTACACTAGGCCATATAGGAGTCCTAGATACAACGGATAATGGCGAGGTGTACTGCTGCGACTCCTCTGGTTGGCGTGAACCAAGATTGACCGACTATCTGGGGGTGTGTACGCCCGAAATCCCGGACGATAAAATCGAGGTTCATGAAGGTGTAAAATATGTCTGTCAAGCGAATGCTTGGCGCGAATTAACTTATCGCGATTCGGTTTTTGGAGTGTGCTCGTCTAAATCGCAGGGCGCGAGAGATTCCGCTGGAAATTTCATCTGTGATGACTTCCGTTGGCGCGGAATTGTGGTGTCCGATGATGCCGGGGAATGTACTGCGGATAACCTGTATGAGATTTTTGAGTTTAATCAAAAAAAATACCATTGCGCCGACACTGGGTGGGCAGAAATGACGAAGCTCGAGCTTGAATTTGGACTTTGTAGAGAAGAAATAGAAGATAAAGTCGATTCGCTCGACAGTTTTTATTATGTCTGTAAAAAATCGAAATATTGGACATGGACGTTTACAACCTACGCTGAATTAATGTTGGGTGAATGCGTAACAGAAGGAGAAGTCGAAGAACTGGATGGCGTGCCGTACGAGTGTGATGGACTCATATGGAGGAAGAAATGAAGAACTTGAATTGTATTCCTTTTATTGTTGCGGTGCTATTTGGATTTGGTGTGCTCGCTAGCTCTTGTTCCCAGTCTTCTTCGTCGACTTCCGGACCTGACGAAGAAATTGCCTCGTCCGATTCTTCTGATACCGATACCGAGAAAAGTGCAGGTAGCACCGGTAAAAAGACAAATGACGGCAAGAAAACGAGCGCCGAATCGCACGAGGAAAGAACGTACAAGACGTTAGATCGCGGCCCGATAACCTGGATGACGGAAAACCTGGATGAGGGAAATGCCATCAACGTCAAGGGAACTTGCTATGGCTACGATGATGAAAAATGCGACAAGTATGGCCGCCTCTATATGTCGCATGACAAGAGCAAACCGTCGTCGCTTTGCCCTTTGGGGTTTGACCTCCCTTATAGCGGCTTGTGGAAGGACCTTGTAGATAACGATGTTGACTTTGATCCCGTGCTTGCGGGAGTATGCGACCTGAAGGATTCCTTGGAATGTTCGGGGCTTGGCGAAACGGCGAGATACCTTGCTTATGGAGACGAGGCGGTTGTTTTAACCAAGGATGCGAACGGGAAGTTGACCTATAAAGTTCAGGAAACTTCGGACAAGGAATTTTATTCGGTGCGGTGCGTGAAATATCGCTCCATGGTTGAAACTCTGGACGATCTCCCGAAATGTGATTCCTCTTTATCGAATATGTTCAGAATTTCTGTTCTAGAAAAAGGGATGTCATATGCCTGTAGCCAGGAAACTTTACAGTGGGTGGCTTCATCTAGGTCGGAAATGGTGTGTAATGATCCCAAAGGTGTGTTGTATCATAGCAAAAGCGGGGCCTTGCTTGCGTGCGAAGAATTGGATTGGGTTATGGCAACGCCTGTACACCTTCAAATCCCATGCAACGACGACAGCCTGTACAAGGAGTACGTGGTGAACAACAACCACTTTGTCTGTTTATGGGACGGATGGACAATGCTTTCGTACCCTGATTCGGTTATAGGTTACTGTGGATCAAAAGAGTCCATGGGAAAAGTTGCGCAGGCTTCGGAAAACTATACATACATTTGCAAGTCGGATGGATGGACTTTGGCTAACATCACCGATGTATATGGTGAGTGCAATCGTGAAGGTAGAATAGAAACGGTTGAATTTAACTCGCGTCAGTGGACTTGCAACGGAAATGGAAGTTGGTCGCAGGAACCGTGAGAGGGTAGAGGAAAAATGGGCAAATTGTATTTTTTGCAGAAAAAACTATATTTGGCCCATCTTTTTTTTGAGGAGACTACCTTGTTCTACAAATTCAGCTTCAGCATGCTAACTCTTTTAGCGGTTCTTTCGTTCAGCCTTTCCGCCTGTAGCGACGACGATTCATCGCTTTCCGGTCCTGGAGGAACTTCGGTCGATTATCGCGTGGCATCCATCGATAGCCTGGAAGACTGCAAACCGGAATTGGAAAATGAAAGAGCCTACATCGAAGATGATTCTACATGGAGAGTCTGCAAATCCTACAAAGCGGACACTCTCATTAAATGGGCCTGGAGACGGCATTTAAATATCAACGGAGAACTGTATCTGGTCGGATACGTACCCGCTGGAACCTACGATTGCAATGTTTACGACTGTGTCACCACAGAGTATTTAAACCCAAACGTCACCTACGGAGAATTCCTGGACACCCGAGACAACAAAGTCTACAAGTCCGTCTATATCGGCGAACAGCTGTGGATGGCACAAAATCTGGCCTACACGCAGGGCAACGACTCCTTGATGGGGGCAAATTCTTACGATACTGATTCAACCAAGAAAGGCTACTATTACCAGGCCGGATATAATTGCCCGTACGGTTGGACAAATCCGTCAAGAGATGACTTTACCAAATTGGTCCAGTTCACGGGTGATACTACGTTAAGTGCTCTAAAAACAGCCAACGGTGATTGGAAAAATTCTGAAAATTATACCAATCCATTCGGTTTTTCACTTGTAGAAACATGTGACATGTCCTATCTCACCGACGCTCAAATGGAAGAATTCCGCCGAGATTGGGGCTTATCGACATCACAATGGTCCGCGACTTGTGGCGGCTCCTATTTGTGGCTAGAATCCCACAACAGCTATTATTGGTGGTATGTCGAAGTAAACGAATTCGAACAGAATTACGAATACTATACGGATGTCAACAAAAAGAAATATAAGACACTGCGTTGCATCGCTTTAAATTACTACTAATCGCTAAATCAAGTAAGGGGCCCTTTAATTGTAAGGGCTCTTTTTTGCCCCGTTTGCCCTATAAGACGTTTTTACGCGCATTTTTGTCCGAAAAATTTTGTTAATGTGGCTTTTTTTACAAAAAAGGGTTCTCGTGGTTCATTTTGGGGCCTCCGGGTGTGTAAGTTTTTTGACATTTTCCGGGTAATTTGTTCGTTGCCCGTTCGCGAATATCCTATATTCGTATCATGTACCCACGCTGCCTCAAACGAGTCCTGGACTTCTGCTGCGCGCTTGCGGCCCTGTGCTGCCTGAGCCCGCTGCTGGTCGCGCTCACCGTTCTTGGCACAATCAAGATGAAGGGCAACCCCTTCTTTACGCAGCCGCGCCCCGGGTTGAACGAGAAAATCTTCAGGCTCGTCAAGTTCCGCACCATGACAAACGAGAAGGATGCGAGCGGGAACCTGCTCCCTGACGACAAGCGCCTGAACGCCTACGGCAAGTTCCTCCGCTCCACCAGCCTCGACGAACTCCCCGAACTCTTCAACATCCTCAAGGGCGACATGGCCGTCATCGGGCCGAGGCCGCAACTCGTGCGCGACATGGTCTTCATGACTCCCGAACAGCGCAAGCGCCACACCGTGCGCCAGGGCCTCAGCGGGCTGGCGCAAATCAACGGCCGCAACGCAGTCACCTGGGAAGCGAAAATCGGCTACGACCTCGAATATATCCGCAAAATCACCCTCCTGGGCGACATCAGGATCATCCTCGCCACGCTCGGCAAGGTGTTCAAGCGCGACGGAATCACCGAAGAAGGCTGCGACACCGCCACCGACCTCGGCGACTACCTGCTCGAAACCGGCAAAATCACCCGCGAACAGTACGACAAGGGCCAGGCCGAAGCCAAGCAGCTCATCGCCTCGCAGCTTCGATGAACGTCAAACATGCGTGCTGCACAAACATGCATTATTTCGTGGGTGGATTCGATATTTTGCACGATAAAATCCCTTGACCCGCGAGGGCAGTGCAGCCCCGCGCGGCTTCTTACGGAATAATTACATTTTTTACTATATATTAGTTTAGACACAAACCGTCCGGATTCGCCGGACACAACCATGGTTCGAGGCTGTTGCTTAACCGACTGCACATAGGATTTTTCATGCGTCACGGAATGCTGGAAGGGGCTGTTTAGCATGTACGGCCTAGTTTCCATAATTATGCCCAGCTACAATACCGGCCGGTTCATCGCCGAATCGATACGGTCCGTGTTGGCCCAGACCTACACGAACTGGGAATTGATTATCGTAGACGATGCCAGCACCGACAACACCGACGAAGTTGTTGCCCCCTATTGTCATCCCCGCGAAGGCGGGGATCTTCTGTCGTCAAAAATCCATTACTTTAAAAACGCCCAAAATAGCGGCGCGGCGGTCAGCCGTAACCGGGCCCTGCGCGAAGCCCGCGGCAAATGGATAGCCTTCCTCGACAGCGACGACCTCTGGACGCCCGACAAGCTGGAAAAACAGCTGGCGTTCATGGCCCAAAACGGCTACGCATTCAGCTATACGCGCTATGGGATAATGGGCGAGGACGGCAAGCCGACAGGGACGCTCGTGGGCGGCCCCAAGCGTATCACAAAGACGGGGATGTTCAATTACTGCTGGCCGGGTTGCCTTACCGTGATGTATGACCGCGAAGTCGTGGGCGATATCCAGATAGTCGACATCCGCAAGAACAACGATTATGCCATCTGGCTCAAGGCATGCCGCAAGGCGGACTGCTACCTGCTCCCCGAAACGCTGGCCAGCTACCGCAAGCGCGGCGGCTCCATCAGTCGTCACAGCTGTGTGGCGTTGATTAAGTGGCATTACAAGCTCTATCGGGAGGCCGAAGGCTTGAACCCGGTGAACTCGCTCTGGATTACAGGCAGGAACCTGTTCTTCGGCGTTTGGAAAAAGATTAAGTATGTGGAGAGGGCAGCATGATTCTGGTGAAGTGGCTATACGAAAAGATCAAGAAGCGCCCAGCGCCTTATTATTACAATTATTCTTTATGGACTATATTCATGAAACCCATTAGGAAATTTTTCACTAATGTTATTGCTCCGTTGTGTCCATTTAATTTCATCCGTATAGCAATCTATAGAATGTGCGGCTTTAAAATCGGCAAACACGTATTTATCGGAATGTATTGCTATTTGGATGATATGTGCTATGATTTGATGACCATTGGCGATAATTGCATTATATCTTATGGCGTTTATTTTGCCTGTCATGGACGAAATCAAGATCATTATCCAATAAAGATTGAAGACGGGGCCTATATTGGTATGAGGGCCAGCATTATATCAAAAACACCAACAAAAGATGGTGTTGTTATAGGTCAAAATGCCGTTGTAGGGGCTTGTACTTTGGTTAATAAAAATATTCCCAGCGGAGCAACTGCTGTTGGCGTACCTTGCAGGATTATACAATAGAAATGAATTATTTGATGGTTGATATATCCGGCAAAGTGCTGAATTACGATATTGCCTTATGCGAATCGTTATCAAAAATTTTGCCTCCTAATGACCATCTAAAGTTCCTGGCAGCAAATATCATTCCTGCAGAAATCAAATGTGATTGTCGAAAGTTAATAAGCCTTATACCAAAATCGTTGCAAAATAGCGAAAATATTGTAAAACGATCTTTTAAGGCTTTGGAAGGCGTTGTTAACTATCTTTATTTGATTCTTTATCTTCTGTTGCACAAGATAGACGTACTCCATTTGCAATGGTTGCCATTCCTTGAGATTTGTTCTATCGAAAAAAAATTTCTTCGTATAATTAGGTTTGTCTCTCCAAAGACTAAAATCCTTCTTACGGTACACAATCTTTACCCACATAATTCTAGTAAAGTCCAAAAGACTGCCTATCGACAAAGATTTAAAGGTGTTCAGGAATTTATCGATAAATTTATACTCCATTTAGAGGTGTCTAGACGTGAGTTTTGCAAAGATTTTGCTATTGAAGACGCTAGAACATGCGTAGTTCCTCATGGAATATTTGAGCCTAAGGGAATAAAAATTGAACCACGTGAGCGTGGTGAGAAACTTAATTTGATTATGTATGGTAATCAAAGCTACTATAAGGGTACAGATATTTTAGTAGATGCATTGACATTGCTTCCTAAAGAATGCCAGGAAATTGTTCACACGGTGATTGTTGGGAAAATTGCTCCAAATTATTATGCCGAATTACAAAAAAAGACGAAATCACTTGATGTCGAATGGATTCCAGAATTTGTTCCTGACAATGTGTTGTATAATAAAATTACGGAATCAGATGTAATAGTAATTCCATATAGGGAAATTTCTCAAAGTGGAGTGCTGTTGCTTGCATTAAGTTTTAAACGAGCAATAATTGTTTCGGATTTGCCGAGTTTTAAAGAGACTTTAGCTGGTTTTGGCAAAGACGTTTTCTTTGAGAATGAAAATGCTGAAAGTTTGGCAAAATTGATAGAGATGTATGCTTTTGAGCAGAATGACATGCATTTTATTTTAAGTGCAATAGAACGTCTTTACAAAACAAATTCTTGGGAATCAGCATCAAATCAGCTGATTGATGTCATGGAGAAATTATAATGGCTCAGTTTGTTGCTTTTTATCTTCCACAATTTCATCCTGTCGCAGAGAATGAGAAATGGTATGGACCTGGATTTACGGAGTGGACGAATGTCGCAAAGGCAAAGCCTCTTTTTCGTGGGCATTATCAGCCACATATCCCTGCCGATTTAGGATTTTATGATTTACGCTTGCCTGAGGTTAGACGTAAACAGGCAACCATGGCATATGATGCTGGTGTATCGGCTTTTTGTTATTGGACTTATTGGTTTGGGGCCGGCAAACAATTGTTAGAAATGCCCATTTTTGAAGTTTTAAAAGATAAAACAATAACACTTCCTTTTTGCATAGCTTGGGCTAATCATTCATGGGAAAAGAAATTGTGGGATAGTAAGGGAAGTAAGGAACTTATTGTTGAACAAAGATATTTGGGTGAGCAGGATTATGTAGATTTTTTCTATAAAATGTTACCATTATTCAAAGACAATCGTTATTTTCGTGTAGAAGGCAAACTGTTTGTATGTATTTTTGATCCATTAGCAAATGCTGAAATAAAAAAATTTATAAATGTTTGGCGTGAATTGGCTAAAAAAGAATCTTTAGGAGATTTTTTCTTTTGCGGTAAAGATTCTGCTTGTAGAAATAAACAGAAAATCCTTAGTTATGGCTTTGATGCTGTTTATGATGATAATGTGTATAACATTCATCATAATTTATCAATGTTTTCTAAAGTGTGGCTTTATTTTAAAAGAAAGTATTTAAAGTTGCCTACTATATTTAAGTATAAAGATGCAATTAAATATATGGTAACTAAAGATGCGCTACAAGATGATGTTTTTCCGGTGATTTCCCCGAATTGGGATCATTCTCCGCGATCTGGTAGAAACTCGATTTTGCTACACGATTGTAAACCAGTTTATTTCTTCAAATTGGTGAAATATGTGATTTCTATGTTGCAAAACAAAACCTCTTCAAGACAGATTGTGATGATAAAGGCGTGGAATGAATGGGGCGAGGGAAATCATATGGAACCAGATTTGAAATATGGTCGAGGATATTTAGATGCCTTGAAGTCTGCTATTGACAAAAAGGATTTTACTAATGATTGATTCCGCCTTAGTTTCTGTCATAGTTCCAGTTTTTAATACAGGGAGCCTTGTAATTGATTTTATTAAATCAATTATAGCGCAGACATATACCAAATGGGAACTTCTTCTTATAGATGATGGTTCGGATGAATCTACTTTAAATTATATAGAGTCCATAAAAAAAATGGATTCCAGAATATTTCTCTTTAAAAGAGATCGACAACCTAAGGGTTCCTTGACGTGTCGTAATATAGGAATGCTACATTCAAAGGGACAATACATTATCCATTTTGATGCGGATGATTTAGTTGAACCATTCTGTTTGGAACAACGGGTATTGTTTATGGAAGAAAACCCATCATTGGAATATGCTGTGTTTAAAGGGGCTTCTTTTTATTCCGATGGCGATTCGAAAATTCATATAATTAATCATCGATGGGGCCGGAAAAGACATCAAGATGATATAATTTCTTTCTTAAGCAATGATTATCCCTTCTCAATATGGAATTGCATCTATAGATCCTCTGTGTTTAAAGATCTCTTATGGGATGAAAATGTGAAAATTTACACGGATTTTAGTTACATTCTACCAATCTTGATGACTGGCTATAAATATGATTATTCCATAGATTCCAGAGAAGATTATCTATATCGTGTAAATCAAAAAAATGCAATGACATCGTCGTTCATTTCAGAAGAAAAATATAAGTCTACATTATATTTATTTAATAAAACTCAAGAACTTATTTTGTCTTCACCTCAAAGGAATGTCCATAAAAAAGCTTTTAAAAAATATTATATTATTCAATTAGAAAGAATTCTTAATACAAAAAACAATGACTTTTTTGTTGATTTTAAGTTTTTCTACGAAAAATTTTATGGAAAAGAACTCAGAATGATGATTTTGACATTTGTGAATGAAGCTATAATAAAAAAAATGAATTTGCGAAATCGAAAGATTGTTCGTTTTTTTATAGCTTTTCTTTATAATCCTCTTTTATTTAAAAAATGGATAATATCCTTAAATAAACATGCTTGACACTTTCCTATACTTTACAATTATTGTTCTTTTGATAATCTTTTTTATAAAGATTAAAAGTAATATTTTAGGAATATTTCTTCTTATTTCTTATGGGTTTATTGCTTTAGCATCAATCGGCCTTTGTCTTTTCCCTAATTCGGAATTGAATATATCGAATATTACATTCCTGCCTTATTTATATCTTATTATTGCTTATTTGATTTTCTTTGCTCCATTTCTTTATTCAAAAAAAGACTTGTCTTCGTCAAAGGTGATTTTTAAAATCAACAAATATTATTTGATCTTTGCTTTTTTGTATATAACAGCCTCTTTAATTACGATTAAAATCTCAATACCATTTGCGTCATTGATGCTTCAATTAGGTGATTGGGCTGCGTCATATCGTGAAGAAACACCTGTCATTTATTCTAATTTTATTGAATATGTGGCGATTCTTTTTACTAGTTATACTCGTCTTTTGGCATTAATATTGGGCGTTTTGATGTTTAGAAAGTATCAGCTATTGAAATATAAATATATTGCATTTTTTCTAATCTTATCTGGGATCGTAACGCAAATTTTTAGCGCTATTATTTGTACATCGCGATCCATGATATTTGAAATATTTCTACTTTTACCAGCAATATATTTATTTTTCTACAATGACATAGATAATAAAAGAAGGAAGATTATCAATACTGTGATTTTGCTATCTCTTCTTTATGTTCTTCATTTCTTTATTGATGTTACCATATCTAGATTTGAATCACGAGGTATTTTTGATTCAATGTTGTCGTATATGGGACAGGCTCCAATAGTCTTTAATACACAAATGTTCGGAATTTTGGACCATTTTCTATATGGAGATTATACGTTAGGAAATTTATATGGAATCAAAAGTTTTTCGCCTTTATCAATTGGTGGACTTTGGGGTACAAGATTCTATACCTTTGTTGGATGGTTGTATGTTGATTGGGGCGAAATAGGAACTATTATCTGTGGTTTGTTGCTGAATCTTTGTTGTTATTTGTTTATCAAAAAGAAGTCTTTTGATATATCAGATGTGTATATTCTTTTTTCATATTATTTATTCTTGATTAAAGGTGTTTTTGTAATAGGAAGATCTTATGTAATACAAATTATAGCTATTGTTATTATTTATTCCGTGCTAAAAATTATGGATTATTTTAGTAGAGGTCAACGTGCATGAATAAGTTGAACACATTTTTAAAATTATTGAAAAATGATCGATTCGGAATCATTTGTGCGTTAATAAAAAATGTGCAAAAAACTTGTATAGGTCGTTTGTTGTCTGATTCATTATTTATTAAGCTTGTTTATTTTGCAAATTTTCGAAAAAGATTAAACTTGAATAATCCTCAATCTTTTAATGAAAAACTTCAATGGCTTAAATTAAATGATCGAAATTCTCTTTACACGATTTTGGTTGACAAGTGCGCAGTAAAAGATTGGGTCGCGGAAAAGATTGGTGCTAATCACATTGTACCAAATTTGGGTGTATGGAAAAAATTTGATGAAATCAACTTTGGTGAATTACCGAAAAAATTTGTTTTAAAATGCACCCATGATTCAGGTGGATTGGTTGTAGTGAAAGATAAGAATATGCTTGACATTCCTTCTGCAAAAAAGAAAATTGAAAAATGTTTGAAAAAGAATTTTTATTATGAAGGAAGAGAATGGCCGTATAAAAATGTTCCACCGCAGATTATTGCTGAAGAATTTCTTGATGATAATGGGCATGTTCCAATCGATTATAAGGTTTATTGCTTTAATGGTGAACCATACAAGGTAATGTTGTGCCTTGATAGAGATAAAGATGAACCAACAAAGTTTTATTCATTTGATTTTAAATGGAATCTCTTGAGGCATAATTTAAGGGGGAAAAGTGCGCCAGAAGGTTTTACATTGCCTAAGCCGAAATCGTTAGATTTGATGTACGAAAGCGCAAAAAAACTTTCTCAAGGAATGCCTTTCGTTCGTGTTGATTTTTATGATTTGGATGGACATATGTATTTTGGTGAAATGACGTTTTATCCAGATTCTGGCTTTGATGCTGCTATATTGCCTGAAATTGATCAACTTTATGGTACAATGATTGATTTAAATGGGTTGAATAAATAAGAAGGATTATTCAAATGAAGAAAATGGGATTTCTTATTAGCCATAAAAATGGTGAATGTAGAAGGGCTCTGTTGCCTGAGCATATGAAGGAAATCAGAAATCTTGATTCCCTCTATTTTGAGCAGGGATATGGATTAGCTGTTGGAGTCTCTGATGATGAATACCTAAAACTCGGCTGTCACGTCGTTCCAAGAGAAGGGGTTTTTTCCTGCGACATTATTACCGATGTTAAATTGGGCGATGCGGACTATTTGTCTTCTATTGAAGATGGAAAAATCCTTTTTGGGTGGGCTCATACGGTTCAAAATGTTGACTTTACATCCCAAATGATAAAAGCGAAGCATACTGTTATTGCTTGGGAAGAAATTTTTGAGGATGGACGCTACATTTTCCACCGTAATAGGGAAGTGGCTGGCGAAGCTGCTATTATGCATGCATTCCGTTATTGCGGCAAAATGCCTTATGACACCAAGGTGGCTATTTTAGGGAATGGGCAGACGACAAAAGGGGCTTTGCGAATCCTTCATGGGTTGGGCGCGAAAGTTGATGTATATGGTCGTAAACTAGAGTCCCTTTTCAAAAAGAAGATGTTTGATTATGATGTTCTAGTGAATTGCGTAATGTGGGATACGTCAAGAACGGATCGTATTATTTATAAAGAAGATTTAAAAAAGATGAAACCGGGAACATTGATTATTGACGTAAGTTGTGACCCGCATCTTGAAATTGAAACATCGCACCCAACGACCATTGACAACCCAGTATACGAAGTTGATGGCGTTATCCATTATGCGGTGGACAACACTCCAGCAATGTACCCAATTACAGTATCGAAAGTTTTGAGCGAAGGTGTTTCCAAATACATTGATTGCTTAATTGAAAAATCAAGTAATGAATATCCGGAGAATATAAAAACAGCCTCTGTCATTAGAGATGGCTGTGTTATAGACGAAAGAATTAGGAAATTCAGAGAACGTTTAGGCCTTTCTTGCTAAAAATATGCTCACTCAAAAACGAAAACTCCATTTGACATCTGGATTTGCGTTGTTCCTGCAAATCTTTACGATTGTATATGGATTTATTCTGCCGAGGCTTTTCCTTGAATACTTCGGTTCTGCTGTCAACGGGCTTGTTTCGTCGATTACGCAGTTCCTTGGTTTTATTGCATTGGCTGAATGTGGTGTGGGGGCAGTTGTTCAATCGGCTCTCTATAAGCCGCTGGCCCAAAAAGATACCGGTGAGCTTTCGAGGATTATTGTTGCTGCGGAGCATTTCTTTAGGAATATCGCGAAGCTCTTGCTTATATATACCGCAGTTCTTGTAATCATCTACCCGAATATCGTCAATGGACAATTTGAATTCATTTACACCGCATCTCTTATCTTAATTATTGCGATTAGTTCTTTCGCACAGTATTATTTCGGGATAACATATAGGTTGCTTCTCTTTTCTGACCAATTTGGTTTTGTTCCGATTATTGTACAGATTGTTGCGCTCTCTTTGAATCTCGTTGCCAGTGTTTGCTTGATGAAGTGGGGCGCGTCCGTGCATATTGTCAAGCTGGCTTCCTCCGTTGTTTTCTTGCTGCAACCATTGACGGTTTCGTTTATAGCTCGCCGTTGGCACAAGATTGACAGAACGGTTGCGTTTGACAAGTCTGCAATCCCGCAAAAGTGGAATGGCCTTGCTCAGCATATTTCTACGGTGGTGCTCCAGAGTTCCGGTATTGTCGTCTTGACAGTTCTCTCTACGCTGGAAAATGTATCCGTTTATGCGATTTATAGCCTCGTTGTGCATGGTGTCCGCAATTTGACGATGTCCGTTACGAATGGCATACAGGCGTTTTTGGGGAACCTCTTTGCAAAAGGGGATATGACTGCATTCAAAAGTAATTTTGAAAACTTTGAGTGGAAGTTGCACTTTGTCGTCTCGCTAGTTTTTGCATCTACGGCCGTGCTGATAGTCCCGTTTGTTGGAGTCTATACACATGGGATAACCGACGCGAACTACATTGTTCCAGTATTCGGAATTATGCTGACGGCAGCGTGGGGGATGTATTGTATTCGACTTCCGTACAATATCGTTGTTTTGGCCGTCGGGCATTACAAGCAGACCCAGGCGAGCGCGATTATCGAAGCCGTCCTTAACCTCGTGACCGCAGTCGTCCTCGTCCTGAAATTCGGCCTGGTCGGCGTCGCCGTCGGAACCCTGGTCGCGATGGTCTACCGGACCTGTTACCTCGCATGGTACATCTCCAGGAACGTGATAAACCGCAGCCTCTGGGCCTTCGCGAAACATTTATTCGTAGATGCTTTCTCAATAGCTTTGTTTGTTGGTTTGATATACTTTGTTGTGGGCCCAATTCAAGAATTGAGAGTTTCGTCATACCTTGAATGGGGGCTTTTGGCGATTAAGACAACTGTATTGGGCGTGATGACAATAGGTGCTGTGAATTTGCTGTTTTATTTCAAGAACTTCTCACGTCTTGTGAAGAAAAGATAGTTTTTAAGGCTGAAACTATCCTGTAAGCTTCCCCATAATTGTCAGCTACCCATTTTTAGGACTGGTTTAAAGTATACAAAATCACCCTGTTCTCATCAACCGATACTCCATTGGAGCGAGGTTGTTCAAGGAGTCGTGTCCTGAAAATGTAGGCGTCAAGAACAGCCCTTCGGTACGATCCGTTAAACCGTTCAATATAGCTGTTCTGTGTCGGACACCCGGGCTGCGTGTACAAAATTTTGATTCCGTTTCCATCGCACCAATCTTGAAATTCATGTGAAATGAATTCTGGTCCGGTGTCACGAGCGGATTCTTGACACGGGCTGGCAAGCGTTTGCGCAACGGCTTTCGCTTGTTGAAATGAATCGCCAATTCGCCTCAGTCATATTGGCTCATGCAAGCATGGCCAATGCGACATTCGGCTCTAGAGTTTTTTTTCGATAACTTCGCGGAGAATTTCGTTGTCCAGGGCGAGACCGCCGTACTTCCGTTTCCATTGATAGAGCGTGGCTCTGGAAACATTGAGCCGCCTGCAGATTTCGTCCGCAGACACTCCGGCTTCAAGTTCGTTTACGCTTTTGACGATTTCCGATTCGGAATGAGTCAGTTTTTTCATGGCCGTTCCTTTGCTACCAAAGGTGGCATTTTGACGCAGGCAGAATTGCCTTTTGTCTAGTTATGAACAGTCCTAATTATGGGGAAGCTTACAAAAATGGGTAGCTGACAGAGTGTTTCGGGGAGTCTGCAGTCCAGCCATTCGTTTACGGGGGTGATGGGAGAGTCTCTGAACAACCAGGTGCTTGCCGGGTGCTTGCTGGAAATTGTTCGTAAAGCAGGAAAATGGCGATTTTTATCAAAAAAAAGCGTTTTTTTGCTTGCTGGGTGCTTGCTTTTTTTTGTGTTCGCTATTGACATTCTAATAAAAATGGTGTACATTTGTGCTGTATGGAGGTCTCGTGGTAAATTTAGAACGTCTAGTAATAGAATTGTGCAAGTTGCCGGCAGAAACCCAGTGGCTCGAGTTTAAGCATGGTAATTTTGAGCCTGAAATGGTTGGCAAGGATATTTCCGCTTTGGCCAATGGGGCGGCTTTGTTCGATAAAAACAAGGCTTATATGGTCTGGGGAATAGACGATGTGTCTCATTCTATTATTGGAACTGACAAAAATTTGCAGAATGTTAAATGTCAGGGACAGGAGCTTGAAAGTTTTTTGAGAGTAAATCTTTCAAAAAATGCTTCATTTGAGTTTGGAGAAACTTTTGTTGACGGGAAACGGGTTGTTGTCCTTATAATTGATAAGGCCCATACCAATACGGTTCAGTTTAAGAATGTTGAATATATAAGAGTTGGTTCTTACACAAAACAGCTAAACCAATATCCGGCAATGCAAGCTGATGTTTGGGATAAGATTCGCGCCGTTCAATTCGAGTTGTTGCCCGCAAGGCAGGATCTTGAGAAGAAAGATGCTTTGTCATTGCTGGATTTTACGGTTTATTTTGACTATCTTGGCTTATCCATGCCTTCCGACCAGGAAGGGATAATGCATTATCTTTTGGAAGATGAAATTGTTAAACTTCAGGATAATGGGCTTTATTCTATTACTAATATGGGAGCGATGCTTTTTGGCAAGCGGTTGTCTGATTTTCCTGAATTATTCCGCAAGGCGGTACGTGTAGTCCAGTATGAGGGGAATAATCGCTTGCAGATGTTAAAAGAATTTGTAGGAACAAATGGGTATGTGGTTGGCTTCGTTGGTTTGATTAATTTTATAGAGGCTCTAATTCCGACTCGTGAAGAAATCCATGATTCATTAAGGATGCAAAAAACGGCCTTTCCTCTTTTGGCTATTCGTGAACTTGTGGCAAATGCTTTGATTCACCAGAATTTCATGATCAAGGGGACTGGTCCTGTTATTGAAATTTTTTCGGATAGGATTGAAATTACCAATCCAGGATCGTTGCTTGTTGACGCTCATAGAATCATTGACAATCCGCCAAAATCGAGAAATGAAAAGCTGGCTTCGCTTATGCGTCGTTTAAAGTTGTGCGAAGAATTGGGAACGGGATGGGATAAGGTCATCCTGTTATGTGAAATGAGTAAACTTCCGGCTCCTAAAATTGACATTTATGAAGACAGTGTCCGGGTCACGATGTTCTCGTATCGGAATTTCTCAGCATTGTCTATGGAAGAAAAAATATATTCGTGCTATATGCATGCTTGCATTTTGTATGTTCAGGGAGAACAACTCACAAATAGTTCTTTAAGAGAACGATTTGGGTTGCTCGAATCCTCCGCTGCATCTATCTCTAGATTGATTAAGGCTGCAAAAGAGGCTAGTATGATAAAGCCGTTAGAAGAAAATACATCTACTCGCTTGTTGAAATACATTCCAATTTGGGCGTAATGTTTTGAAAAAGGTTTTCTTTTCGATTGTTCTAATGCTTTTTGTTGTTGTGGGGGTTGCCTGTGATTGCAATGCGTCTTATCGTTTTTTTGTTGTAAATAACCTTGATGAGATAGCTCTTGGTATTACGGGAATATCGGCGACGCTTTTTACGTTGACAATAGCCTTGCAGGCTCTAATAGGTGATAAAAATGACTCTTATTTGGGCTTTAATTTTAAGAAATTTTATTTGCAGCAAAAAATAATTGTTTTTAAACAAAACTTTATTGTCCTGGCTGGCTTATTAAGCGCTGCCATTGGGGCTCTTTGTTTAATTCCCGGGTTCTACAATACATCTATAGCTCTTTTTTGTACTAATGTAATTTTGATTTTTATTTCCATTAGAAGAATTTTGCAGATGTATATAAAATCAACTGGGGAAATTGAGAATGAAATAAAATCATTTTTTGAAAGCTATTTGGAGAGTGAGAATGCGGATGTGTCAATCGTAACCTCTTTTGTAGATGACTGGAATCATCGATATGAATTTCAAAGTGCAACAGAGTTTGAAAAATATAAAGATTATTTTTCTAAAATATTCAAAAAATTTTTCCCCCATGAAGACCGTAGACAAAGTCTTGAATCGGGTTGCGTTGATATTATTGAATCAATGCTAATGGACAAGGAAAAAAGTCCAGAGGGTTTTAAATTACTGTATGAGTTATATGCAAACGCATATGGGGCTTTGGATCAATTAGGTGAAAAAGAAAAAAATCGAATTTCATTTCATCTTTATTTATCTGTTGCATATAAATTGAATGTTGCATTGCTGGATATGGACTTAGCTGCAGTCGAATTGGAAATTCAATGGGACTATTTCGTTCGTTATGTAATAGGGGTTAATGGTTTCTTTTTTGATAAGAATGATGATAATGCTGTTGTTGAATTGAAATCAATTGTTAACTTTTGTTATATGTTGGGCTGCCGTGTGTCAAAAGACCTTCACGCAAATGCTAAACATTGGGGTGATTCTTTGCAACATTTTGCCTATGTTGATTTACATCATGATGGATTGTATGCTGATTCGAAAATTTTACTTGTTAGATGTGTGTTAGCCTTTATGAATGGCGTGATTGAGTGCGGTGATGAATCCTTTATTAAAGAATATTTTTATATGGGTTTTGTTCAAGAATGCTCTTATATGTTAGATGAATTGCAAGTCTTTAGTGTGTTTGCTGTTCATTGCTATATGTATTATTTAGGGTTCTGCGAAAAAGAACCTTATATTTCTGGTGAAATTTCTGCAAAATGTAAGAACATTTTGCAAGATTCAGATGTTCAAGAAAAAATGGTAAAGTACCTGAATTTTTTCGCTTCAAATGAGAAAAATATATGTCCTTATACCAATAATACTTTGGATGTGTTTAATGACTCATTTTTCCATAGAATGCGGGATCTTTTATTGTTCTATGAAAAATTTGATCCTCATGGTGATGCAAAAATGTTGATTTTGCCTAGTGTAATAAGAGACTATTGCATGTATATGGTTCTATACATGACGTCTAGTTACAATAGACCGCAAGTCCTTGAAAATGTAATTCCTGTTAGTTCTGCGATGAATTTCTATCGGTTGTATGGCAATGGTAATATGCAGAAATATCCTAAATTTATCGAAATTATTTTAGGAAAAACTCAAAAAAATGAAAATGATTTGCATAAAATGAGTCTTGATTTAGCGCAGAGTATTCGTACTTTATGTAAGAAAAATTATTTGCTTGGCAATGACAATC
>Ga0129306_1000496_pt1 | contig 61739 bp, 44 predicted proteins | sample P827metagenome_FD_94438 | JGI IMG/M metagenome (GOLD analysis project Ga0129306, IMG submission 94438) | Capybara group fecal microbial communities from Wisconsin, USA - P827 metagenome | ecosystem: Host-associated > Mammals > Digestive system > Large intestine > Fecal | place: USA: Wisconsin... | reverse complement strand
TGTCATGTTAAACGTTAACGTTTACCAATCCAAAACTTACTGTTAGGTTTTGTTTCGTTCAGTTCCGAAAATTATTTAAAAGAATTTTCGGGGTTGTCATCATTATTCTGTTGTTAAAGTACAGTCATCGAATCAAGGATAGTTTATCCAAGTTTAACGGAGAAGGAGGGATTTGAACCCTCGCGCCGCTATTAACGACCTACTCACTTTCCAGGCGAGCCCCTTCAGCCACTTGGGTACTTCTCCAAATAACTGATTCGATAATAACTAACTATATTTAGTTAGAGCGGAGAGGATGGGATTCGAACCCATGTGCCCTTGCGGACAAACGGTTTTCAAGACCGCCTCGTTATGACCACTTCGATACCTCTCCAAAGTATTTTTACTCATTAAAAGTAGCCGCCTTTTTACTGGCGAGCTCATCTATAATATCAAAACTAAATATCTATGTCAACACCTTTTTTCCTATATTTTTATATATATTTAATGATATGAGATTCTCTATTCATATAATTATAAATTTAAAACTTTCAGGCATAAGAAAAAGCCATACCAGGTAGGTACGACTTTTTCTTTTTAGTCATTTCTTCGTATACCAATAAGATTACTCTACATCTTCTTCCAACTCTGCTTTTGCCTCCTCAATAAGTTCAAGAGGATAGCCTGTAAAGTCCCTAATTTCTTCTACAGTCTTGCCTCTCGAAAGCATATCTTTTATACCTTTTTTTAAAGCATTTTCCTCCACTGCCACGCTTAGGTTACACATAACATTCATCCTCCTCTCTAAAGATTCCGAGACAAGATTATACTTCTTCTCAACGAGTTTAATCTTTTCTTCAGCAGGTTTTTCTTCAACAAAAACATCATAAAGCATCTCATGTAGTTTGGATGGTTTATTTGCCGTTTTTTCCAAACTTCCTTCTTTAGGAATGTTTATTGTTATAACTTCAATTAAATCATATCTTTCTGTCTGTTCGCTTTTACCATAGACAAATTGCGGTTTAATCGTATATGAAACTATCGTGTTAGCTATTCGTCTATTACAGTTAAAAATCAACCAAATAGAATAAACTTTATCTAAACTATCATAATCCCCATCTATAACATTACGACCAAATTGCTCCGAAATCATCCTACATCCATAAGCAATGCCCCTTGTAGGAATACTATACCCAGGCTTTGGGCTTTTCTGACCCTCAAGATCAACTATAATCCTAAAAGATTTAGTATTTTCAGAATGTGGAATCTTTGCAAAGAACCTAACATCATAATAAACTGCGCCTTCACCTACAATCTTACTTTCCGTAGGTAGTCCTTCGATTGACTTATAAGTTAATCCTGGCATAACAGATATCTGACTTACATAAGGGTTTTCGATATAAGGGATAATATCATCAACACTCATAGCATTAAACTCTTCTGTAGCATCTCTAAGAATCCAAGCAATAATTTGAACATCCGCCAATAAATTTTTAACAGCATCATCATACTGCTCACGTTTCTCAGCTGCATACAAGGTAGTTCCCAGCTGATTTAACTGTTTTGGCATTTTGCCCCCTTTCTCTAATACCTCTCTAAATATCTACAAGTTGCATCTATGTAAAGTAAGCACAAAGAAAGGACAAGGCAAAGCCTTTTCTTATACATTAATTATACTGTAAATCATAGCATAATCAAGGTCTATCAGCACTTACTTTTGCAACACGATTATTTTTTGTCATTTCATTTTCTCTTCTTTAGATGAAGGTTACAAAGTATTCCCGCTCCAGATAGCATTAAGATAATAACCACTTTAAGCAAAGCATATTTATCATTGGTTTTGACAGATGTACTGCTAGTTGCGGCGCCTACTATTGTCTTTTTCAAAGTTACTGACTGCTCTTCATCATCAATATCTTCATGCTTTGCCACAGGTCTTCCATCAGAATCAAACATTCTTTCAAATACAACATAATCTGAATTCGCTAATCCAGATACATCAAATTCAAAAGTAACATCTACCGCTCCACTTGTTGACTCTGCTGTGAATTCTGCACTCGCTGTAACTTCCTCATTATTAATTAAAACCGGTTCACCTGTAGCCTTATCATAAAGAGTGCCTTCAACGGAGTAACTATCTCTCTTGATAACATTCGAATAACTCACTTTATCTATAATAGTAGCTTTTCCATCATCCGTTGTTTCACCCTCACTTGCAGACGTTCCAATTTTAATAACGTGAACCGTCTGATCCTCATCCTTTGGATTCTCATGCTTCACAGGGAAAATATCTTCATTCTCATAATCAGTGTATTCATTATCTTCGTCCGTTCCATTGCCTAAATACAAATATTCATAAATTACAATAGAGCTTCCCCCAAGATCACTTACATCAATTGGTTCAAACAAAACATCTACTGTTCCTGTCATTTCAAATATACTCTTCTGATAATCAGACTCAGTAGTAAAATGCGTCATGCTCGTAACCGGTCTTCCATCCTTTTGCAATTCGTTTATATTTCCGTCTTCATCCAGAAGCATCATCTTTGCATATAAAGTATATTCTGTAGAAGCTCTTAAATATTTATAACTTACCGTGTCAACAATAGAAACTTCCTCATCTATTTGCACTGTATCTCGTTCCGAATCCTTAACGTGTGCTGTTGTTCCAATCTCAGGCATTGGAACATTTCTTATAATTCTTTCATTATTAGAAGGATCGAACGCATCGTATATAACCTCGTCCTCAACCATAACCTCAATTGGTGGTTCCAGTTGTTTTCCTTCATTAGCATCGCATCTTAACTCAGATACAATATACTTTCCAAAAGGAAGGGCTCCATAAGTTTCAACCGACTGCACTTCGCTTCCATCAGAAGTACAATTCATCCACATACCTGAAGTTGTGGCAAAGCCATTTTCATCAGTCGTAATAATGAGAGCTTCCCCAGTGAGTGCGTTTCGAACTTCAAACTGTACCCCGGCCATGGCCTTGTCACTTTCGAAGTCCCTCTTTTCTAGTTTGATATCGCCTCTGATTATCGTATCCTTAACAGTCACATTTCCATCGAAAGTATCTTCATTTAGTTCCACAACAAATCGTTCATCCAATTCCTGATCATTATAAGTTACTTCATTAATCTTATAACCCGTGGATGCCTTCACTTCCTCTATTTGAATGACACCATATGGAATAACAATATTTCCATCGCTGTCTATATAAAATTCATCACTCTCAAATTCAGTCGAAAGATAGTCATCTGTTAAATAAGCGACATATCTTCCATTCTCGTCCTTTTGGGTTTCTATTACCCATCCTCTGTCAGCAACTATTTCTTCCTCACCCTCGACCGGTTCTTTAATAGAAGAAATATCTTCAGAAGTTTTCGCGTAGAAACTAATTTTAAAATGCGCTCCTTCAAGTGTGGATTCACCTTCTGTCACATTACTCTCGGTAAACCTATCCAATTTCTCCAGATTAATTCCCGCAGTATGAGTTTTCGGTTTTTCATAAGAAATTATGGCCGGACGCAGAGAATTGTTCATATAAACTCCAGCTTCTGTTTCTTCTAGTTCATCATATGGAGATGCTTGTGAATTCTGATACATTCCATAGCCAAGATAATATTTGAAAGCTTCAAAACAGCTTTTTCCAGTTTTGCTTGCATAATAACCCGCATCATATATAAGACTGGCTCTTCTACCTTCGTTCAGTCCCGTTTTTGCAAAATGCTGCAAAAGAGCTGCCTCACTCATCCCTGCCAGGTCACTGTATTTCGAGCGATAATATGTCGGATTAAAAACCGCTGAATAATCTATTCCCTCATAGACATAGGTTCCCTGTGCTGGAGCAGTTACAACAACTGAATATGAATTCTCATCAAGGTAATACCCTTTGCCTGCCTGAGTTTCTTTAATAGTATATGTACCCGAAGCAAGTCCTCCAAGATATCCATAACCAGCAGAAGATGTATTTATCTTTCCAACTTCTTTTCCAGTTGTATCATAAACTGTATATACAGCCTCCAAACTATAGTTCGGATTTCCATCAGCAAAGGATTCCGAAGAGCGCTTTATTATCTCTATCCCGCCTTTTAGATTTACTATAGGAACTTCTTCAGATGTAAAAGAACCTGATTTCGCAGCATTTGCTCCTAATGTAATTGATTTCTTATGGTTCACATTACAATTGTCATCCAACTTATATCCCTTTGATGGACTCGTTTCCCAACAATAATAGGTTCCTGCCGGAATATCCTGAATAGTTGATTTTGAAGTTCTGTGTCCATTACCATCAAGCAGATATGCTGTTCCTGATGAATCAGTCTCTAAATAATAAACGAACTTATTATCAGATGATGCCACCGTATATTTTGCCCCTTCCAGAGAATATCTTGCTGGATCCTGAGTATACAAACTATATGTAGCAACCGTAGACTTTTTCAAGGACACCGGACCATATGTGGTCTCAGGATCTTCAATCCTAATTGCATTAGATGCAGTCCAATGATCGTAATCAACTGTTTTTGCCGTAATGTAATATTGCTTTTGTGGTCCTCGAACATAACTCCATGTGGACCCTTTTGTTCCTGCGTATCCAGAAGTCTCAGCCGGGAGAGTGTACCCATTTCCAGTTTTTACACCCTGCTCATATAAATACACAGTGCTTCCAACTGGAAGAGAAATCGAACCGTCACTTCCATCTACATAACTGGTATCCGATGCGGATTTCCTTAAGTAATAACCATATCCACCCTTTTCGGAACTAGCGAGACTAGTAATATATACTCCCAAATAATTTCCCGAAGTATCGTAGGCTTCAAATACCACGTTATCGAAGCTCTTACCTGTAAGGTTACCAACTTTTCTTAGTCCTAAATATGAACTAGACTTTGCGCGATATATATAGTAATAGTAGCCCGCTGATACAGCAGGGTCATATGCTCCATATTCATTGTAATTGTCAAAGGTGTTCATTCTAATCTTTCCACCTGCACCCTGGCTATAAATATATCCATACCAGGTGATCAAATTAGCATGTGTCCACTTCCAGTTTCCCCCGGAATCCTTAGACATCAGAAGCATGATATCTCCTGCTTTAGTCTTCTCAACTATATCAGCAAAATCTCCGACATATCCCTCTGCAACAAATTCAAAATTTCCAGAAGCCTGCATTTCACTATAAAGAGTATCTACGCTCTCAGTAACAGCAACCTTGCTTCCACCAGGATATGTATTATAAATAACTCGTGATACCAGGCCAGCACACCAAACACTTCCAGCGTTAGGTGCATTATCAACAGTATTATATTGGCCATCAACAACACCAAAGGTTGATGTTATATAACTCTTAGCATTTGCCCACCAGCCGGCATTATTTTCCATAGGGTGTTTATTGCCCACGGATTTGTTCACAACAGCTGTTGCACCAAATACCATGGATCTTGAATTTTTAAAAGGGATTACCAAATCCATTATCTCGGCATCACCTATTGTTGCTACAGTAGGTTCGCCAATATCTCTATGCTCTGCATCTGTATTAGATGCCATCTGAGCATCACCTATTGAAGCTGTATCTGAATCAGCTTCAACACTTACGTAATTAATTACAAAATCTTTATCCAGCACAAAGGCTGCCACAAGGATTAAAGATATAACAAATAACAGTTTTATTTTAAAAGTCTTTTGCACTTTATCCCTCCTATATCTTAACAGCACTCGAACTGAATCTCGGCGATACTTATAACATCGCCTTTGGCTGCTTCTATTTTTTCATTTTTCCCAAGTCTTCTTTCATTCAAATATGTTCCATTTGTTGAACCTGCATCACTCAGCATTACAGTTCCCCCTCTTTTTTCAAGAATTGCATGAACCCTGCTGACCGATGGATCGTTAATATAGTAATCACACATAGTCTTTTTTCTTCCTATGCGTGTTTCCCCTTCTATCAGATAAATTTCTTCACCTTCGTTTAACGGAACAAGTTTCGATACCACGTTCGAATACTGTTGTACAGTCAACATTGTTGTGTCCTTTTCCTCTTCGACAATGGGAGATATTTCTTTAACTACAGGAACAGTCTGAATCACAGGTTCGCAGGTTACTCTGGGCTCCATAACCTCATCTATTTCCTTTTTTTCTCTAAGAGAAATGACATCACTTGCTACATAAACAATTAAGGCTACAACCATAAGCGCCGAAAATTTCAGAGATGGAATTCCGAAGAAAATAAATAGTATTAGGCCTATTATTAATGTAGCTATAGCGGCCGATACATAGAGACTTAAGGGATATTGAGGGGATTTTTCTTCGTCATCCATCTCTTCATTTATTGGTTCATCCAAAACCTCAATAGACTCAACGTCTATATTGGACTGTGGACGCTTTTTTTCTTCATCATTAAATAATTTGCAGAACAGTTCTGGAGTAAAGTTTTCACCTAAAAACTTGCTATAAAGATCATATAGATAAACAACCCCTTCTCTATCCTTGTGGTCATACATGACCATTATTTCTTCAAACAGAGTCTTAATCTGTTCTTTAAAGCTTTTATTAGATCCAGGAACATAAGGAAATATGTGTCTTGAATTTTCTGAATCAAACAAGATATATTTGATATCAATAATTAAATTATCTGGCTTCAAGAGAAACCTTCTCATCTCACGTAAACAGTTCTTCAGATCTATTACCAGACTTTTTACCTCTTCCATGGTTGGAATACTTTTTCCATACCGATTTGCTAAAACACTAAGACCATCTATTTTTATATATAGATTTCTCTCTCCATCAAACTCACTGATTTCCAGCGAAGGAATAAATTCCAGTTTATTATGAAGTAGCATCTTTGCTTCGTAGTTGTCTGGCACATCAACATCTCTAATCTCAAAATAGTTACTAATACCCTTACTCTTCGCGTAGATCATCATAAAGCTGCCACCTCCTGAGTCTTCCTGTACAAACATCTACCTCTCTACTACTACTCACACTATTCGTTCCATATATTTTAAGCACCCCACTGCATTTCGCTTTATGGCTGCTATAACTTGTCCCAACGCTCGCCGATCCAATAACAATTCCACCTGTATACTCTCTACCCGACAAATAACCCTCTACGGAATCATTTCTTATATTGGTTAGTGGTATTTCATATAGCGCCACATTCTCCTCTGCAATGATGTAGCCTCTCTCATACGAAAGCATTAATCCCATGATGGTAAAAAAAATACCAAACAAAACTATGGGAACAATAAAACTGGCCTCTATGGTCATATAACCTTTATTATTCATAACTCGTCCTCATTATTTCACTCTGAACATTTAGAGCAGGGAGGAAGTTCTGTATCACTTAGCTTTACTCTCGAGACAGTCCTTCGAAGTCTTGAACAAGATCTGCTGGAGTGATAGCACTCCCCATCTTCCGTAACAAAAACAATGGAACCTTCTCCTCCACAGAAAGTGCAGGCTCTATATCCGTTTGCTTTTGCAGTTTCGACATCAGAAGATGTAATGGAAGGCATTAAATATGTACAGCTTCTGGATTCGTGATATACCTCTCCATTTTCAGCCACATAAACATAACGACCGTCGTTCTCGTCTTCATCACTTCCAGTTCTATAAACATCTCCCAGGTATGCCCTTTGTCTTATATGCTCTGTAACTCTTTTCTTAAAATGCCCAACAATCGGAGCATTTACACGTATATAGTAGGTCGCATATATATCTATGTAACCTTCATCGTCTGGAAACTGAGATCCTATAAAACTGACCCCATTACTCCCACCTACTATAAATTTATCCAGGAGAGCTTTTGAGTCTGCATATTCCTGAAACCTGAGCATTGCCATTGGATAGTCCATAATCTCTGCTTCTTCAAAACAATCTGTTAAATAAGCATATTCAGCCATATATTCAGCTGTCTCTATCACCCCTTCATAAACCACGCCTTTTACCGTATATATTTCAGTCATGAAAATAAGTGCCAGCATGGTAAAAAGGAAAAGGGGAAATGCGACCGCCGCTTCAATTGATACAGCACCTTTATTATTCATATATTTCCCTGCCACTAATATTTTTAAACTGTCAGTGGATTCTCATGTACGCTATGATGGAGGCTTCGAGTTAATATTTTCTGACAGTTTAATAACCAGTTTCTTCATGTATATTAAATTCTTTTGATCCGTAACCAATATCTGCATTTACTCCAAATGCAGTAATTGCATTTTTCATTCTGAAGGTTGTATCTCCACCTTCTAATTCAGGTTGTGTAACATTCATCTGCATAAGATCGAGCATTCGGTAATACATATCATTCCCCTGAAGAGCTATAAGAATCATCAAGTACTCCTTATAGTCCAGTCCTGTTTCGTCATCTGAAGCTTCTCCTTCCAGGCTTTCCAAATTTGAAAGACTATGAAAGTCTGTCACCCAGGTTTCACTGGATTTTACAAATGGAACTTTATGATTTCTTAGAAGACGATAAACATCTGCAATTGATTCAATATAAGACCAGCAACCTGCAAGCAAGTACTTAACTGGTTCCTTAGCCCCTGGAAACTCTATAGTTAGAAGCGTTGCTAATGTTTCACATTTTTTCATCTTTTGTGAATCATTTAGTATATAGGCAAGATTAAAACCGAACCTGATAAGTAAAATTTCATTTACTACCTTTTTGTAATTTTTCGCATCCGTTTCCTCTCCGCCCACAATATATTCCATTTCAAGATTTAAGTACGTATCATCATATTTCTGATCTGTTAGGCAGTTAAAGCATTCAGCACTGTACATTACCGCCTCAGCGTTAGTCACAAGATTAGTTGTCCAACCATGACCTTTTACAGAGTCTATTTCCATTCGGTCCAGATCATCGAACTCAGTTTTAATTTCATCAATAAAATTCTTAGGACGGCCAGCTGATGGCAACTCTGCATCATTAACAATATTTGAACTAAGCGGTGCGTCATCAGGTAGAATCAGCGCAGGAATTCCAAATAGAACATATGTTTTTAATTCATCCCTTGGATCCTCCACCGTGATTTCTAAAGATGAGTCCTCCTCATCACCCGCCTCATCGTTTCCTTCCGCTCCATCGTCCTGTTCAATTTCTGCGGAGTTAACATCACTATCTATTTCGTTAATCGTTTCATTATCTATGGGCTCGTCCTCTCCATTTGTTTTTTTCAAAATGTTATCTACGGAATATTCAACTACCTGATATTTAAAGTTATCTTTAATCTGAAGCTTGAATTCGTCACATGTGTTATCTAAAATTCCTTTCGTTCCGGAAAGTTCCACACTATTAACCGAGAATCCTTCTCCAAGGTCAATTTTCAGGCAGTCTTCTATACCCTGCTCCATCGCTCCTTCACCAGAGCCAGAAGCATTTTTATCTAATAGAAGGATATGGTAACGATCAAAAATAAACCTGTTATAATTTGCTTTTTCACTAGACATTGCGCTACTTACTGCAGAAACAGCTTTAGTCTTTGCGCCACTTTCATCTGTGATCTTCATAACCGCAACTGTGATAACAAGCATTACAACAATCATCAAGGTTACAAAGACCGTTACATATCCCTTATTATTCATACGCTTAACCTCATTAACATTACCTATCAATTTCAACCTGTTATAGAACTTGCATTTTCACTTATTGCATTCCAGATTTTTGCAACAAGAGAGGTTGCCTGAGTTTTGAAAATTAATACAAGACCTATCAAGACAACCAATATGAGTATGACCTCAACCACCGCAACTCCTTGATTATTTTTAAAAGTTTTTTCCATAGCACTTACCTCCTAATTACATTCATTGTTATTTCATTCCAATAAATGCCGGGTACATGACTACTATAATAACCAGCATCATTAGCATTGCTGAGGGAAGTAATAGTTTTTCGGAGGCCTGTTCTCCCTTTTTTCTTACGTTTTCTTTTTTAAGGAAGTAACTGGTCTTAACTTCTGTATCCAGAAGCTTTAATAGGTTAGAATTACCCAGTGTTAAGTTCTGACTTATCAGCGACATTAGCTTCATATATTCTTCCAGCCCTATCCTTCTGCCCATTTCGCCATATGCCTTACTTTCAGAAACACCGGATTCAACCATGTTCATCGTAAACTCCACTTCTTCATATAGGTACTTGCATGGTTCTGTCCTTACTGCAGCAACCAAAGACTTTCTTAATGTAAATCCCGCTCCCATATAAATAGTCAGCCTGTTTACGAATCCGTAATATGCGTCTCTTATTTCCTTATCTCTATTCTCCCCTTTTTCTTTCAATTTATAGATTCTGTAATAACTCCAAATTCCAATAATTAATAAACCAAACAATAAAATATATGTAGATCTTTCTTCACTACTCTCAACATCACGACTTACACGTACATTCCCCACCTCTTTAGGTAATACAAACTCATCCTGAGACCTGTTCTCCTCTTCAATATCAAGTATTGCCACCTTTGCCTTTTCAGAGTTACTTAATTCTGTTTTATTAATAACAGTTACCTGTTTGTGGTATTCCTGTTTATGTTCTTCGTCTTTTATAGTCGCAGTTATATTTACAACTGTTGGGGCTTCTAGATCATCATTCTCAACTATTCCATCACTTCCAATTATGGTCATCAGATCGGTTTCCCAGGATATTCGTAAGAAACCACTTTCATCGACCCTTGGAAAATTCAGGTCAGAACAAATATGTTCTTTATCTTTATTTTTACCAAGCATTACTGAATCTATATATTTCTTAGTTTTTTCTGCAGCTTCCTCAAATTCCTTTTCTGTAAGCTGCCGTGGTTTTATTTCTAGTTTGAAGCTTTCCATTTTGTCAGAACCACCTTCCTTCAACACCACATTTACAAATGATGAAGAATCTCCGATCGAAGGTCGCTCTACAACATATGGATCTTTTTTCTCTTCAGGAATAAAACTAAGTACACAAACAAAAATCAAAAACATAACCAAAACCAATAAAAGGTCGTATATGTATTTAGTCAGTCTTGTTTCTGTTTCGTAATCCAAAGAATTCACATTTAATGTTTTTACTTTTCGTATGTATCCCCTTATCCTATTCCTAAAGGATGCACTCAAATGACACTCAATATTTCTGGCCAGCCATTTAAGTGGATTTCCTCCATCCTTATATTTGCTATAGTTCTTCTTGCTGATCATAGCTAGCAGCAGGATGATCAAAACAAGTGAAAATGAAATGTATCGAACCATATGTATCTCCTTCCTTTTAAATATTTATTTCTACGATCTTTTTTCCCAGATAATCCGCAAAAACATTTCCGCCTAATATTAAGGTCATGAGAAGTCCACCTACTACATTCCCATACAGCGGACTGAGAAACCCAACGCTGGATATTCTCAAAAAAAGAATTATTAGAGCAGGCATGAAGGTCATTATCTGTTGTTCAAATTTCTTAGATGCCACCATAACCTCAAGTTCGGCATTAAGTTCAATCCCTTCCACTAGCCTGGTAACCGTCTCACTTATAATTCTTATTGCATTTCCTCCGGTCTTCTTTATCGTTGAAATCACTTCCACAAAGTCATAAACTTCACGAATACTATATTTCTTAGCAAAGCCTGACATAGCTTGTTCGAGAGGCATGTTCAAATCCATTTTTCTTTTTACAAGCCTGATCTGCTTTACTATTTCTGAATTATCTCCATATAGATCTCCCATTTCCTTTCCCGCTATAAAAAGAGAGTTCTCAATAGTATTCCCTGCTTCAAGGGCACTTTGCATTGCCGTAAGCAGACTGCCAAATTGCACCAGGAACTGATTACGCCATTTCCTTTCAACACGTTTTAATTCCACCCTATAAACGTATACTCCGACTATGGCGCCGGGGATGAGTCCCAGGATGTTCTTATAAAAAACAAAAGCAACACCAACTGCGAATATGGCAGCCTTTACGACACTCCAAACTGTCCCTCTTATTCTTGGCATTTATACATAACCCTCTCTATAAACTCTTATCAGACCGGCATTCATCAGCTTCGTCAGATTCTTTAAGTCGTTAATCTTCCTAAGCTCGCCATCTACTTTTTCTTTGCTATCTTCCTTTTCTTCAAATCGGTACAGCTCTCTTGTAACTATTTCATCTTTCTCCATACCTATTACCTCTCGTATTTCAATTACCTTTCGGGATTTATCTCGTAGTCTCGCCAGATGAACAACAATATCAATTGCAGATGATATCTGCTGACGAACTGCCTTAAGCGGAAGATCTGCTCCCATAAGAACCATGGACTCTAGTCTCAGAAGCATTTCATGAGCTGAGTTCGCATGCCCGGTTGATAAACTTCCATCATGTCCAGTGTTCATGGCTTGAAGCATATCGATAGCAGCTGCATCTCTCACCTCTCCAACTATTATTCTGTCCGGCCTCATGCGGAGACTGCATTTAATAAGATCGCGAATAGTGATCATATTGCGGCCCTCTATATTTGCATTCCGAACCTCCAGCCTTACCAGGTTATCTATCCCATTTATTTTTAATTCTGCCGAATCCTCTATAGTAACTAGTCTTTCTTCGGGTGGGATAAATTCAGAAAGAGCATTCAAAAATGTTGTTTTTCCGGCACCGGTTCCTCCAGAAATAAAAATGTTGTATCCGGCCTTCACGAGCATCCCCAAAAACTCTGCTGTCTTCTTGTCTATTGCGCCCAGTTCGATCAGGTTTTCCATTCCCATCATTTCACTCGGAAATTTCCTTATAGTAACAGCCGCTCCGTCAACGGATACACCTTTTAAAACGATGTTCACTCTTGATCCATCATCCAGTATTAAATCGACTATCGGATTGGTCTCATTGACCATCCTGTTTGCGCCACCTACAATCTGCTGTATCACGCTCATCAGTCTTTCACTACTTTCAAACTGTTTTGTAGTTTTATATATTCTTCCGGCCTTTTCATAAAATATCTTGTCAGGACCATTTATCATAATCTCTGTAATTTCGTTATCCTCCAGAAGCTCCGATAAAACATCAAGCCTCCTTATGGAATTGAAAAGTTCATTTTTTAACTCAACCTTTTCTCTTAAAGGAATGTAGCCTTGAAAGGATTCTGCAACTATACATTCATCTATCAATCGGCTTATATCTTCATCCTTAATCTCGCCTGAAAGATCTATGCTTTCCATCACTTCCTGCTTAAGGCGGTTCTTTATTCCATATTCCAATTACTTAATAATCACCTCCGTCATTACTTAGCTCCCACAATGTTCTTACCATCTCCTCACTGTTTGGCTCCGCATCTGGAACATCAACCTTTACTATTTTTGTAATGACATTTCGAAGTCCCATTTCCTTAAGCACCGATAGAAAAACCTCTATTTTGCCAAGTGAAATGTCATCTCTAAGCACAGGCATATATATCGTTTCAAAGAGTCCGAGAATTCTCATGTCGCTTATTGCTGCCGAACCAAAATCAAAAACAATTGTTGTATATCTCCCAGACTTGAGAAGAATAGACACAAGCATTTCCATATCCTCCAACAGAACATCAAGCGTATCCAGATACGACGTCGACGGCTTCAGTACCTGAATACCATCTTCGCATACAGTCTGCTCGGCTATGACTTCTTCAAGTTCAGGCGACTTGGATTTGATAAGATATAAAATGTTATTACTTGAATGGTTTATTTTGTTTGCGTAATTTTCCATCGACACATAGAGTCCGCCTCTCACCCCGTCGTCTGCTGCCAGTGCTCTAGCCAACCTGCTTTTTCCACATCTTCCCAACGGAGAGAATACCGCTACAACTGTAGATAGATTTCTTGGGTCCTTTTTCTTCTCCGTCAAAATCTGACTCAGTGATCTGCATATCAACTCCACATCCTGATATTTGAATATGAAGGCACTGTCAGATTTTTCTATCTTCCAGCCGTCAGAGGAATCTCGGTACTGTGATAACGGTACCGTTCTAACTCCCTGGTATTCATATCCCTCTTCTGTTTTGTCACAGGCTGAAATGTCGTCTGTTATTACCAAATCCAGATCCTGAACACTCAGATAATCTTTGATGGCTTTGTAGCTCGAGAAAACCATCATACTCAGCCTTCTGCTCTTATCTGCATTAATAAAGTCCATTAGTGCTGTCGCGTAGTCCAGGTCCTTGTCATAAATACCTACTTTGTAGGTTTTCATTACCAAACCTCCTTTCCCGAGGTGATTAACGCTAGGTTATCATTCATAAGTCCTGGTCACTACCAGCGAAATGACGAGTTATGTTGCGCAACAAATACCAGCATTTTCAGGATAGAAATCGCAAAATTTAGCCATTTATCAAGAATTCAACCCCTATAATGCTGGTATTTGTTGCGCTTTTTTATGACGGAAAATGATTATTTGTGAATATTTAGAATGGATTATTATAGAATCAGAATAGATTTTTCAGAATCAAACAGCATAATGTACAATACTGTTTAGTAAAAAAGACGAAACGATTTGTTGCATCTCCAAAAAGGTAACTACTTTATGTAAGCTATGGAGCAACAAAAAAAGAACGGAAACCAAAGATTTCCGCTCTTCATTATTTTACTTAATATTAAATTCTTAATCTTCAGGAATTATTTCCCTTCCTTATCCTTGATATACTTGTTAAGTGTATCAACTACTGTATTCAGGTTGTATGGCTTTGCAATATAGTCATCCAGCTGATTCTGCATAATACGTTCTTTATCACCGAACATAGCTCTTGCAGTTACTGCAATAATAGGAAGTCTGTCCTTCTTATTCTCACTTTCAATCTTACGGATTTCCTGAGTTGCTGCAATACCATCCATAACTGGCATCTGTACATCGAAGAGAGCTGCATCGTATTCTTTCTCTTTATAAAGCTCAACAGCTTTTTCACCGTTCTCAGCTATATCGTATGAGAAGCCTGCCATACCGAGGAGCTTTCCGATAACCTGCTGGTTAACTGGCTCATCCTCAGCAACAAGGATACGTGCGTTCTTTCCGTTTGCATTGTTGATAGAATAAAGTGCAGGATCGTCCTTCTTAACTTCTTCCACAACCTCAGCCTCAGCTGCCTTAACAACCTTAACTGGAATCTCAGCAATAAATGTAGAACCAATTCCTTCTTTACTCTGTACAGAAATTGTACCGTTCATCAGTTCTGTGATCTGCTTTGAAATAACAAGACCAAGACCAGAACCACCGTACTTACGTGTATCAGATCCATCTACCTGAGAGAACCTTACGAAAAGCTTACTCATGTTTGCATCTGAAATACCAATACCTGTATCTGCAACTGCGATACGAAGTTTTACAGAATCCTCTGTGTCATCTATAGTAGCAATCTTAACTCTTACACCACCATCAGATGTAAACTTGATGGCATTTGAAAGAAGACAATTGAGTACCTGTTGTATACGCTGTCCGTCTGCACGAACAAGCTTAGGTATGTTGTTACCAAATGAAAGATCAAGGGCAATGTTCTTTCCGTTAGCTGCAGGAACATGAGCTGCAACTGTTTCTTCAATATAAGCCTTGATGTCACATGTTTCTTCTTTAATCTTGTACTTACCTGCTTCAAGCTTACTGATATCCAGGATATCATTGATAAGTCTGAGAAGGTTATCAGCACAGTTCTTTGCTGTAATAAGGTTATCTCTATAATCAGCCTGAAGATCATCAGCCATAAGTGTAAGCTGGATCATTCCGAGAATACCATTGATAGGTGTACGGATTTCGTGGCTCATATTTGCAAGGAACTCAGCCTGAGTTTTGTAAGCTGCGTTTGCATCTGTAATAGCCTTTGAAAGCTTAGCCTCTGTTTCCTTTTGCTCTGTTACATCAATAACTACCATGTTAATGTAATCTGCTTCGGATTTGTACATAACAGTGTTGAATACTTTTCCAAGCTTCTCCATTGTTATCTCAACATCCATCAGGTCACCTTCCTTAGTACCTGATGTATTGTAAGCCTTAAACCATGCATTTATATCCTGAAGAACTTCAATGTGGCTATCTCCAAGAACCTTTCCAACAAACTCTTCTCTATCAAGATTGAAGTAGCTTCCAAATGTATTGTTTGCATCTTCTACCTGATAACCCATTACTTCCCCTGTTGGGTCGATAAGGATCTTTGCCTGAGCAAATCCTATAGGAAGATTTTTGAAAAGTTTTCTATATTTATCACTCTGTGTTTTTTCCTGAGCCTGTTCTGATCCAGAATTAATGATGATGTAAACTGCTACAGCCTGCAGAACAACCATTATGATTCCGACAGCCAGTATATTTCCTGAAACCAGCACTCCCACAATACCTAAAACAGCTATTACTGCAGCTGTTATAATGGCCAGTTTCCTTGGCTCCATATGTTTTAACTTATCCATTTTTGTACCCTCTCTATATAGTATTCACGAAAGTGATTTTTCTTAACAAATCTCTTTGATTATATATGCTTTTTTGCCCTCGGTCAATTCGTTGTTTCCTTATTTTTCGATTTATTTTTACTCTTTTTTGTTATGTAAACAAACAGCGCTAAATACATAATCCAGCACACCGAACTGCCTATAATTCCAGCCTTCATTCCAGGAGGAAAATACTTCATTTCTACAGTATGTTTTCCGGCATCTGCCTCGATGGCGATAAATGCGCCCGCCACCTTAAATGGTTCAACCTCTTTGCCGTCCACATAGACTTTCCAGCCCTCATCATATGGAACCGAAGTGAAGATATACTGGTTATCATCCAGAGTTATATCGGCCTTCACATAATCATCCTCAAAGGTTTTGATCATGGCAGCATTCTTTGTCATCTGACCTCTGAACTGTGCCAGGGCATCTTCATTAACTGAGGAAATAAACATTGTTATGGATCCCGAAGGGGTGTAGTTTTCATTGAAGTCCATATCCAACTGAACAAGGTCTCCCTCTTTAACATCACCCAGGTCCAAAAGCTGGGACTGATATCTGCCGGAAGCCTGCTTAAGACCATTCAGACTATAAGTTACCTTGTCTACATAGTTGGCTCTGGCATTCACAAAATACCTTGCCGATTTTTCTGCGGTAAATGTAATCGTTATGGATATGGTTTTTCCTTTTCCTTCTGAGTAACTGATAACTGTTGGTGAATCTGAATCATAATTTGCAACACAGTTATTTCCTACAACTCCAAGAACAGGTCGCTCAGTCTCATAAATATCATCTTTCACACCAGCAGCGTAATTGGCAAAGTGATTTAAGACCATGGCTGAATTATTGGTTTCATATGTCCAGTTATCAATGTTTCTTCGTACGCCGTACATAAGAGGAAGTGCATATTTATTCTCATATACCGTCATCTTCTCATTTACAACTACAGGGTCCATGTACTGAGTACCCGGATAATAGTCGCCGTTTCTTACGTATACATATCGAATACCAAACATATCGTTGGTAACAGGATTGCTTCCCAGGAACAGGAACTCATTCGCTCCAGTATAGTAACCCATGTAAGACATTGTCTGAACCATGTCTCCACGAACCGTTGAACAGAAAGTACCAATACTTCTCATATTGCAGTAGGTATTTTCATCCATCATTATCGGATCAACAACATCTTCTCTGTAAAAAAGACGTCCCTCTTTATCAGACTTTTCTTTTATCTGGCTGACGGCACTCTGCATCGTATCCGAATGTTGCATGTAGTAATGACCATCAGCATAACCGTTGCCGCCAATACCAATACCAGCATTTACCAGAATCTCTACTATCACGTATATTCCAAGAATAATAGTATTTGCCTTCACGCTCATAAAGCGAGTGCATCTGGCAATAATAATGATTGCATAAACCACAATAAGTCCAAAGGAAACCATCATCATATATCTTTCAGGAATTACACCCTTCATATCTCCAAAATGATAACAGAGACCTAAGAATAAGGCCGTGAGTACTATTCCCACCGAAACACTTACAAGACTGGTTTTCCTAAGTTTTACAACTGTCTCATAACAGATAACAAGCAGCGTGAAAATATAAAGGAAGGAGAATCTATTTGGAATTCCAAACTGATTGTGGAAGCCATGCCAAATGAAATTCAGCTTCTCCTGATTCATACTGATTATAAAGATTAAGATAAGAAGGCATTTGCCTATCTTCTCACCAAGTTTAACCTTGTCAGAGCATACGAAAATGAATAAAGCAATCAGACAGAGAGTTCCGCAATATAGATTTGCATCTCCATCAAATGTATTCATTTTGATTGGTTTACTAAGGAAGAAATGGGACTGTAATAACTGGAAGAAATTCTGATACCAGTTCCACTGTGGCATAGGTGTTTTTGCCGTTGCCGTCTTCATAATAGCAAGATAGGCTGTCAGTAAAGATATGGTTGCCATACCCGCCGCAAGTAAAGAGCTTCCCGCAAACTTAAGACCATCAGTTATAAACTTCTTTGGATTTTTATGACCTGTGAAAATAAACCACAGACACAAGAAAATACAAATAATAAATGAAATGTAATAGTTACAGTACATGCTGTAGAAAAGAGCTACCGAATAAAGACGCATGTCTCCATTTTTCATGAGCCTCTCAAATCCGAGCATGATAAGTGGGAATACCATGATGCAGTCCAGCCACATGATATTCCAATAATAACCGCACATATAATTGTTAAGGGAAAATGCCACGCCCAGTGCAACTATCATCATGTTGTTAGTTACCTTGCCTCTGCGGCGTGAAAGGAAGTATGCAAATGCCCCTGAGGAAAATGCAAACTTAAAGGCAACCAATAAAGAGAAAAGAGCAATGATGTTCTTTCTCTTCACAAAGAATAATAAAAGATTAAGAGGACAAGCCATGTAGTATAAGAAGAGAGACTGGAAGTTCTGTCCCATTCCTACATCCCATGTGTATTTTAGGCTTCCGCCATTTACCAGCTTATCCTGATAATCACTGAAGAAAGGTACATATTGATGTATGCTGTCCACAAGTGTAAAAGAGGTTTCACCAAATGGCGCAACCTTTGCACCGATCATCATGGCAAGCATAAATACAGCCGTAATGGTCGAGGCTACAAGCCACGACCAGTTACGACCAAAAAATCTCTTTATGAAATTTGTGTCTTTTATTTCTGTATCTGTCATTTTAAAGATTCTTTCAATAGTTACTTTTTATTTCTTTTACTGCTCTGCAGCAAGAAGGTAGATCAGAGGTGAGTTCCAATAAATTGTTACCTCGTTTGTTGAATAACTCTGAGCATTATCTACGTAGCTCATTGCAGCGCTTTCCTCTGTAAGAACTGCTATAGCATATGGATCGTCCAGGTTTCTATCAGGTCCGCCAACCAGCATACCTGTCATGGCCTGACCTGCCACCTGCGAAGGTCTGTGATGAGGATTCTCAGGACAGAAGCTTCCGTATCCTGTTACGAAGCAGTACCCAAGGGCATTGGTTCCCAGGAGATAATCTTTCTGATGTTTTGCAAGCTCTATATATGCAGTTTCACCAGTCACATTACCAGCCATATAAAGGAGCATTCCTTCATTTGCTACTCTCATATTGCTTCCCCAGTCAAATCCACTACCAAAACACAGGTAGTAACCTGTTTTCTCTGACTGAGCGACCAGCTCATCTGCGTATGCTGTGATCACATCTTTTCCTAACTTAGAAAGCTCCTCATCATCGCATCTGGCTAAATCATAATTCGCGTATAAACCTATATCAGCCCAACCAAGACCTTCCTTAACATCATCCAGATTAGTGCTGGTTATAAAGTCCTTAGTTTTGTCAGATCCGGCAAGATAGAGCTCTACTGCAGCCCAATATCTTTCATCTAAAACATTTTCATCACCATATTCACCTGTCACTATATCTGAAGGATTAGTATAACCCTTATATGTATCAAGTGACTCCAGATAATCCCAGGCTTTTTCAGCCGCTGCAAGTGCATTCTTACTAAAATCTGCATCAATATCCTTATAAATAACCGATGCTTTTGCCATGATAGCCGCAAAATCTCCCGTTGCTGCCACTGATATAGGGGCTAGCAGAAGCTCATCAGTTTCATCCTGTGGCGCTACTGTTTCAGGGAATACGGCACATGTAACCTTATGATAAACACCACCCGTTTCTGAATCCTGCATCTTAAGCATCCAGTCAAGCCCGTATCTCGCTTCATCCAGAATATCAGGTGTTCCATTTCCACTTTCAGGAATACCCATCTGATCATCATTCACGCCAAAATCCTCATAACTTAGCAGAAGATCTGCAATAGTTTTGGCTGTTGATACGGTATATCTGCCGTAGTCTCCCGCATCATGCCATCCACCGCTTACATCAATCTTCTTTGATTTGTCATCATAGACAGTTGCCTCACTAGTATGACACTCTGGATGATCAAAAATTCCATTGTTTTCCAGAGGGGTTCCACATCTCTGTCTATATAGCATGAGGAAAGTATCTCTATATATATCAGGTAACGGATTCTCATATATACCAAAGCTGTAACTTGCACCCTCTGCAGTATAAACATAGTACTCACCTTCTTCTGCAAAGTCCGAGAAGTCAGCTCTTCTTACATCCAGATCTGAACCATAATCATGTATAGGCTCTCCAAGCTTCCCTGCGTAAACTGTCTCATTTGTATAAGCATCACAAACTATGAATTCCTCATCATCTGTTGTATCTGTCTTTACGACAGCAACCTTACTGTCTCCTGGTTTATATCCCATCTGATTAACAGCAACGTTAACATATGTTGGAAGTGCCGACACTTCAATTGCATTAGAAGCATCCTTCACTTCAAGCTTAATATTATCTATGTATATCTTATGCTCTCCAGGATCAGATGACATGTCCTCCATCTTGCCCATATTGAAGACTATACGAGGGGCTGGATCAGACTCTTCTTTCATTTCAAAGTCTACCGAGAAGTTAGTTACTTCTGGACCAACATCTATTACTTCACCCTGATATGCATGGTAATCACCGCCATTTATCTGCAATCGATACTCTACTTTTCTTTCTATATCAGATGAGATGTCAAAACTGTATGTATATACACAGTTCTTACTAAGAGCAAAGCCATCCCAATAAGCCTGGTTAGCATAGTCCAAGCCACCACAGTTTTTGATATCGGCAACTAACTGTCCATCTTCATTAATCAGCTCATAGGAACCACCATTTGTATAAGTCACAAAATTATCAACCGTTCCATCGTCGAAATTTATATCAACCAGTACGTCTCCATCCTTCAGCTGAGCCGAATCATCAGCATCAGATGATGATGCCAGATCTGCTCTAGTAGCAGGACCACTTCCTGATAGACTACTTTCAGCAGGATAATCTTTTGATACTGCATCTTCTGGAGTTGCATTTCCTGAAGATGTCCCATTTCCAGAATCTGTCTTGCCACATCCTGCCACACTTATTAGCATCGCACAAGTAACTATTATTGATATTAATCTTTTTCTTTTCATTACTACCTCCATTATGAGCCGCCAGATTTACTTGTAATTAATTACCTCCTGGAAATCCATATCTCCACCAAATATAGAAAGAGCACTTCCAATAGTGACATCGATCTTACCTTTTCCAAGTTCTCTGATCATATCCATATCATTGAAGCTGGAAACTCCTCCAGCATACGTAATAGGAAAGTTTCCTTTCCACTCTCCCAGCATTTTTAGTAATGCCTCATCTACGCCGCTTTTTTTGCCCTCCATATCTACTGCATGTATCAGATACTCATCACAGTATTCCCTTAACTTATCAAGTGTATCATGACTTAACACAGTATCGGTAAACTTCTGCCATCTGTCAGTAACTATATAATAATTATATGTTCCATCTCTTTCCTGTTTTTTTCTACAAGAGAGGTCTAACACCAAATGCTCTTTACCTATCTCATTAACAAGTCCCTTTAGTCTATCATAATCTATTAGTCCATCTCTAAAAACGTAAGAAGTGACTATCACATGTGAAGCACCCAGCTTCAAATATTCCTGAGCATTATCCACTGTGACTCCTCCTCCGATCATAAATCCCTCAGGATACTCCTTCATAGCTTCGGCAGCAGCACGAATATCATCCATATATTCCTTTGTTCCTGCTTTATTAAGAAGTATTATATGTCCACCCGGTGCGTTGCAGGTTCTGTATAGTCTTCCGAAATATCCCGCTCCATGCTCAGATACATAGTTAGTCTCAGCCCCCATCTTGTCATCCAGAGTACCACCAACTATCTGCTTAACCTTTCCATCATGAATATCTATGCAAGGTCTGAATTTCATAGAATAACCCCCATTCTATCTCAAACTTTCTTACTGTTTAATAGCATATGGATTTGCATATGCCTTCTTCAAATCCTCGTTTGTATTATACTGCTCCTCAAGGCAGAATTCCTTCGACCAGCACATATAATAAGCCCAAGGAACTCGGCTTTCAGATAGCATTTGAATGTCAGGAATATAGCCAACCTCAGTAAGAGCCGGCACTTTCTTTGTAGTAGTATTACTTATAAGCTCCTCATACTTAGCCTTATAGTCCGTATACTCTTTTTCAGGAAGATAAATATCCCAGCCAATTACATCTACATATTCATCACCTGGATAAGACTCCTTTGTTGGAGAACTCCAAACCCAAAGTAGATTGTCCAGATGATATTTATTTACAAAAAGATCGTACATAAGGATGTACATTTCCTTGGCAACTTCGCCGCCCTGTGCACCCCACCAGAACCAGGTGCCTTCCACCTCATGGAATGGTCTCCACAAAATAGGAATATTCTTTTCCTTAAATGGTTCAAGCTCTTTTGCGATTCCCTCCAGGTCAGAATAAAATGCATTCCTCTCGGGTGTTCCTTCTATCAAAACCTGTCTTGCATCAAAATCAGTATTCTTTGAATAGAAAGCCTTATCTCTTCCACCAATTGGAGAGAACCAATGGAAACAGAAACAAAGAATGGAATCTGTTGTTTCAGCTATTTTCATTGCTGTTTTTAAAGTATCTCTGTTTTCATAAACCTCTGTAAGACAAGCCTCGTCCGCATCATCATAATTAATGTTTGGACTGTAAGAAAGCAACTCAAAACCCACCACCTTAGGAAAGCTTCCTGTGAGGTCGTGGATATGATGATATTCTTCCATTGGATTTGTCTGGGTATGCTGTCCTGTGAGAATTGCATTTCCTGCTGTATCAACAAGATATGAAAGAAGATCCTTTGCTTCTTTAATGGCATTTTTATTTACTGGAATTTTTTCGTAATTCATAAATATATAATCCTCAAAAATTATTTGATAACAAGTAACATTCTCGCACTTTTCTCGCAACTCATTTTATCAAATACCTTAATATCTTTGCAAGATGTTTGGGTTTTATTTAAACTGCTTTCTTGTTATAATAAAGTTTATGTTAAAGATAGAAATTCCACAGGATGTTAATTTAATAATAGATGAATTATCGAAGGCTGGTTTTGAGGCATATGCTGTAGGTGGATGTGTAAGGGACAGTATACTTGGACGCGAGCCAAATGACTGGGACATAACAACCTCGGCAAAGCCAGAAGATATAAAGAAAATATTTCGCAGAACTGTCGATACAGGTATTCAGCACGGTACAGTAACTGTACTAATCAAGGGAAATGGATACGAGGTTACAACTTATCGTATAGATGGAGAATATACTGATCATAGAAGACCGGACGAGGTTACCTTTACGTCAGACCTTTCAGAGGATCTGCTGAGAAGAGACTTCACAATTAATGCTATGGCATATAGCAATGAGAATGGTCTGGTTGATTTATATGGTGGAGTAGATGATCTTGAAAAGGGCATTATCAGATGTGTTGGAAATCCGGATGACAGGTTTGATGAAGATGCGCTCAGAATAATGCGAGCTGTAAGATTTGCCGCACAGCTTGGATTTGAAATTGATAAAGATACAAGAGATGCGGCGGCAAAGCATGCCGAAGAATTGAACCAGGTCAGTGCTGAGAGAATCGAAACAGAGCTTACTAAGCTTTTGCTGTCGGATCATCCTGAGAAGTTAATTGATATGTATGAGCTGGGGATAACCGCTCAGGTGCTTCCAGAGTTCGACCGCATGATCGAAACAGAGCAGAATACGCCTTATCATCAATATGATGTTGGCCGACATACAATAGAAGTTATTCGTAATGTGAAGCCTACAAAAGTAATGCGTTATGCTGCTCTTCTGCATGATGTGGCAAAGCCAGATTGCAAAACAACTGACGAGAATGGCAGAGACCATTTCAAAATGCATGCTATGTACGGAGAGAGGAAAGCAGGCGAGATCCTGAGAAGACTTCGAATGGATAATGATACCATCCGCGATGTAAAGAAGCTGGTTTACTGGCATGACTACGGAATCAAGGGCGTGAATTCGGTTAAGCCTGTAAGAAGAATGCTCAGCCAGATGGGTGCCGAATATTTCGATATGTTCCTTGATATCAGACAGGCTGATATGAAAGGGCAGAGTGATTATAAACTGGAAGAAAGAAAAGCTGTGCTTGCAGATATCATCCGTTATCATGACCAGGTAATCGAGGAAGGAAATGCACTCAGTGTGAAAGACCTTGCTCTTAATGGAAAAGACCTGATAGAACTTGGTGTAAAATCAGGACCTAGAATGGGCGAGATTCTTTCTTATCTTTTGGATAAGGTTCTAGAAGAGCCGGAACTAAATGACGAGAAGCAGCTTACAGAAATAGTGAAGGACATAATTAGTAACGAAGGCTAGAGGGAGATTTAAATGGTTGATTACAATTTAAAAAATAAAATAGAATCGACATATAAATTAATTGATGATGTGCAGAATTCTAATCCGTCATTAACACTTAGTACTGGAATGACACTTAGAGAAATGCTTAAGTACAATCTTCTTCAGTATGTTGGATTTTTATTTGAATCTGATGGTACCGACGGAAGACTTGAACTGGATTTCATCAGAGAGTATCTGGGAACTTATATGTCTATTTCCCAGTTCCTGAATTTCAAGTACGGCAAGTGCATGGACAAGGAATTTATAAATACACCTCCTAGATGTCTTCTATATATCATAAAGAGTGATCTTACAGATGGCTCTGTTAAGTCGCCAGCTGGAAGGCCAATCGCGAAAGAGGTTGTGGATCTTTACAAGGATCTTGGAGCGGCTTTTGTTGCAATAAATGGGGAGACAGTTACCGAGGTTGGTAATCTTTCAAACTATTCTCTTATGCTGGATGATTTCCTTAAGCAATATGGTCTGTATTTTACAGATGGTATCGGAAGTAAGAGAAATCCTAAGAACAAAAATTATAGAAAGAATAATACAACTAATAAAACAGGAACAGTCAACAATACGAATGCGTCTGACAGCAAGATTAAGGTTCCAAATGCTATGGCTGCAGAGGGTCTGAATGTTGAACCTGAAGAAACTCTTGAGCAACTGATGGAAGAACTGAATTCATTAGTTGGTCTTAAGTCTGTTAAACAGGATCTGACTAATCTTATTAACTTAGTAAAGATTCGTAAGATGCGTGAAGAAAGAGGAATGAAACAGCCAGACATTACTCTTCATCTTGTATTCTCAGGAAATCCAGGAACTGGTAAGACTACAGTTGCCAGACTTCTTGCAAAGATTTATAAATCCTTGGGTGTTGTAAGCGAGGGTCAGCTTGTGGAGGTTGATCGTTCCGGACTTGTAGCTGGTTATGTCGGCCAGACAGCAACACAGACAGCAGAGGTTGTTGAAAGTGCGATCGGAGGAATCCTGTTTATTGATGAAGCCTATACACTTACAAAGGGTGGAGATGAAAAGGACTTTGGACAGGAGGCAGTTGATACACTCCTTAAACTTATGGAAGATAACCGTGATGACTTAATAGTAATTGTTGCGGGTTATACAGATAAGATGGAAGAGTTTGTTAATTCCAATCCAGGACTTAAATCCAGATTTAATAAATATATTTTCTTCAGTGATTATTCAGGAAAAGAGCTCACAAAGATATTCAATGATATGGCAAAGAAGCAGGAATATGCAACCAATGACGAGTCTGCCGCCTATGTTGAAAAGTTCCTTACTGATAAAGCGAAAGCTCATGAAGAAAACTTTGCTAATGCACGTGAGGCAAGGAATTATCTTGAACGATGCATTTCACGTCAGGCAACACGTATTGTGAAGATAGAAAATATCAGCGATGATGATCTTAGAACTCTCACAATCGATGATGTGAAAGAATAAAATTGAGGCAGTCCAAAAACGGACTGCCTCTTTTATTTAACCCCTTAAGTATCTCATTAATTTGTTACTGGCAAACTCCATTTGAATCTACCCACCAGCCATTTATATACTGGCTTGTAGCCATATAGCCATCACCTTTAAAGTAATACCAGTTGCCATCAATCTTCTGCCACTGATTATGTGGATACCATCCAGTCTTATCTTCAATCCACCAACCCTTAGAGTCGCGTTTCCAGGTCATCTTATATTTGTCATCCCAAGCGCCGTCTGATCCAAGCCAATAACCATCACGCCACTCATCAGCAGCCATATAACCGCTTTCGTCAAAATAGTAATATTTTCCATCAATCTTTTGCCACTGATCCTGAGGATACCAACCTTTAGTATCTTCAACCCACCATCCAGTCGCATTCTTTTTCCAAGACATCGTTCCTCCGTATGTCTGATTACCATTCTTGTCGTACCACTTTCCATCTACCCATTCATTCGAATATTTCTTTTCTTTATTTTCCGAGCCTTTATTATCTGAACCCTTATTCTGATTACTCTGATTATTTGAATTATCTGCTGGCTTATTATCTGGTATATCAGCCACCCATTTTGCATACAGTGTAATACTTGCCATTACAGGTGATGAAAAATCATATTCTGTAGTTAACGCACTATCGGTAAACCAGCCACGAAAAGCATTGTCTTTTTTAGTTGGGTCACTAGGTTTATAAGCGGAATTACCAATTATGACTGTTTGAGCCGCAACCTCTGATCCACCATTGCTGTTAAATGACACAGTTACCTTTTTATTAACATTCGGAGAATTACTAAATGTTTTTCCAGCAATATATTTAACATTGTCAGGAATATTTACTGTCGTAAGTTTTGGGCAATAGGCAAAACTTTCAGTTGCGCCAGCTGTATCTACGTACATTATATTATCTTCACTAAAAGCACGATGGTATCCATCAACATATGCCATTGCCGAATTGACTGTTGATTGTTTTATCCAGCTAACACCATTGTATTTACTCATATCCAATGACCAGCCTGTATCCGCATCATAGACCTGAGAACAAGGAAGACCTATCATAACCTCTTCGTTACCAGGCGTAATCGTAACCGTCTCTAAATCCGCGCATTCCATAAATGCTTGATCTCCAATAAACTTAACCGAGGATGGTATTGTAACGCTAGTTAATCCAGAACCTCTGAAAGCACCATTGGCGCTTTGTGATGCATATTCTGGATCACCAATAAACAAAAGTCCCTCCGGGAGATTAATTGAAGTTAGCGATGTATCCCATGCAAAAGCTCGTTCACCAATTAATTTAACGCTTCCAAGATTTACAGATGAAAGCTTTGGACATGAAGCAAAAGCCTCCTGATATATTTCTTGTATTCCCGTCATAGTAACTGATTTAAGTTCAGGCATTCCCGAAAACGCTCGCCACGGGATACTTTTCAAACTATTACCACGAATATCTAGTCCCGTCACACCTGTTCCATCGAAAGAACTTTGTGATATATATTCAAGTGTTGAAGGAATAGTAACCGAACCTGTTATGCCCTCTACTCCTGAATAAGCATTTCCCAATTTCTTTAATGTACCTGGCAGTATCAAACCACCACTTAGTTTGGTTCCTAAAAATGCCGCATCACCTATCTCTTCCAGATTTGTTGGGAGTTTCGGCGAACCTTCTAAAGCAGAACATCCTTCAAATGCACTCTGACCGATTTTCTTTAATGATTCAGGAAAAGAGTATGTTGTCATTGATGTATTATTTCTATATGCAGCAAAACCTATCTCGGTCAAAGGATAATCATATAGGTTTGCAGATGTAAGTCCACATTCTGCAAATGCATATGCGCCTATAAATTTAAGATTATAATGCGGATTTGATGCATCATACTGATCTTGGTTGATTTTTATCGACGTCAGTTCAGCATTCCCCTGAAATGCTGCTTTGCCAATAGCCTCTATAGATGAAGGTAAATTTGATACCGCATGGATATTAACATGTTTAATAATTTCAGTATTACTACTTAAAAACGCTTCATCCGGAATAAACTTAAGATTATTACCCACATTTGGATCTATATAAACTTCAGTAATGCTATAATCAACACCTTTCTGCTCGCTATACTGTCTAATCATTTGTATATATGCAGGATAGGTCCAATATTGATCAGTAGGTTGAACTGTCTGAGTTTCAACAAATGCCACCTCTATTCCATGATTAGATCCTTCAATTGGCTTGAGCCTCCATTTTAAATAGAATGTCCCACCTTCATAATTATATCCTGTAATTGAACTTGCATCTATTTTCCACCAACCATAACATGGAAGTGTTATATCACCTTCAGCTTTTACGTCTTTCATAGGAACTAGTCCAATCACCGAAAAAACAATCAAAAAACTAAGAACAATTGATATTATCATTCTTAGCCTACTTTTTTTCTTCATAATCTAAATACCTCCTCGCAGTCATATCTATTAAGATATTAAAAATTATAGTATTAATATCGGTAAACTCACAGATGACATATGTCGCAAATCCCGAAAAAACTGTCGTATTATGCGACAACCTGGCATTCCGTCCTTTTCAAATCACGATACTTGGACTATACTTTTTCTGTAACCAAAAGAGGGGGTTTTACTTAATATGATAGAAATGGAACAAAAGCTTGAAGTTGTAGGTAATACCAAAGAAAACAAAACATATATGAAATATATTTATCTCATATTTCTTCTCTTTATGTACAGCTTCACCTATTCCATGATCTACTCATATTTTAACGAAAGATCACTCGTGCTTCTATCTGAAGCAAGCAGTTTTCTCCATTACAGATTAATTCAGCTTTCGTTTTCAACCGGTCTAATTATTTTCGGTCTTTTTGTTTCGCTTACAAAACTATCTGATAATATAATTGGGCGTATATGCGGAGTTATCACACTTCTATGTGCTCCAATAATCTTGTTGATCTTCTATACAAACAATCCTACGCTTTTCTTAATTTCCATATATATAGTTACATTCTTAATCGGAATAGAATGTGTTTACCTCAATTACACTATCGTCCGTTACGCAGCATCACTTAAAAGAATAGGACTGATAAATGGTCTTAGTCTCTCTTTTTCCATATGCTTACAATACTTTTTACAATCAGGAAGAGAAAACTTAATTATTTACTTTCTTATTATCTTCTGTTTTATTTCGTCCTTTATGTATTTTTCCAAAGGAATTCCGGCAAATAACGATGACTTCGAAGAGAATACATTTAACCATACAAGTTTTTCTGTTATCCTTTGTACAACTCTCGCAATAATAATTCTTCTTGAAATACTTGGTAATTTCCTAACCTATTCACTAATTCTTGCTCTGTCTCAGGGAAATGCAATTGTCTTCGGGTCACCGCGTTTATTTATGATGTTTGCCTATCTGTTTATGGGATTTATAGCTGATATCAAAGATATGAAATATATTCCTATCGTAACCTTCGCAAGTGTTCTGATTGGAATTCTTAACCCTGTTTTAATTTATGAGGGGCCATATACATATTTAAATACATGCATATTCTATGTAATAGCTGGAATTATCAATAGCTTCTTTGTTCTTATGATGTGGAAGCTTGCTAAGGGACATAGATTTGCAGCTTTGATTGCGGTGTCAGGAAGGATTATTGATTCTATTTTTTCACTACTATTTGTTTCTCCTATCATTTCAAATCTGTCACTTTTTGCCGCTATAGTTGTTGAGTTAATTGTGATAATTGGAATAATGCTTCTCTTTGTTTTTTCCGGCCAGTTTTCATTTATTCCACATACACACATAGTGGTAGATAACCTTTCCCCTGCAGTTTTTGCAAGAGAATATGGTTTTTCTGACAAAGAAACCGAAGTGTTTATTGCATCTTTAAATCATACCGGAAGCATATCTGAACTGGCAGATAATCTTTTTATATCCAGAAGTGTCCTGTATAAATATTTTCAGAAAATACAGGAGAAAACCGGTCAATCATCATATCAGGGAGTAAAAAAACTATATTATTCCACTAAAATATCAAATAAGCTGTCTCATGATGAATCCATACCTCCAATAGATACAAATACTACGGAAACCACAGCTGTACAAAAAACAGAAATCTCCGATAAGTCTGAGAATACAGAAACCGAAACTAAGAACAGTCTTGAAGAATTTGCAAATAAATATTCACTTAACGAAAATGAAAAAGAATCCTTGAAGATACTTATAGATAATCCTCATAAAACACAGAAAGAACTAGCAGAGTTAAAAGGTGTTACTCTAAGAACAATGCAACGATACCTTGCATCTCTCCGAGCAAAAACTGGGGTCAATTCTCTTTCAGAACTCGTATCCAAACTCAAATAATATAATAGAATTGCGAAAGTAGAGGCAGTCCTTTTCGGACTGCCTCATTTATTTAACCCCTTAAGTATTTTGTTAATTTGTTACTGGCAAACTCCATTTGAATCTACCCACCAGCCATTTATATACTGGCTTGTAGCCATATATCCATCACCTTTAAAGTAATACCAGTTACCATCAATCTTCTGCCACTGATTCTGTGGATACCATCCAGTCTTATCTTCAATCCACCAACCCTTGGAGTCAGATTTCCAAGTCATCTTATATGTAGCATCCCAAGCGCCATCTGATCCAAGCCAGCAACCGTCACGCCACTCATCAGCAGCCATATAACCGCTTTCGTCAAAATAATAATATTTGCCATCGATTTTCTGCCACTGATTCTGCGGATACCATCCTGCGCTATCTTCGATCCACCAACCCTTGGAATTATTCTTCCATTTCATAGTTCCCTTATATGTCTGAGAACCATCGGCATTATACCACTTACCATCAACCCACTCATTTTTGTATTTACTACTCTTTGAACCTGTATTTGAGGAATTGCCACCGGTACTTTTAGAATTATTTGATGATCCTTTCTGATCTGACTTTTTATCGTCCTTTTTGTCATCTTTTTTATCTGCATTCTTAAGAGCATCCTCGGCATCTGTAAGCTTTTTATATATAGTAGCATCTACCATTTTCTTCTGATCAGCTGTCAATGCATCATATGCTGCTCTAGCTGCCTCAACTGAAGCCTTGTCTGCTTGTGTTATTTGAGCTGCTGATTTAAGAGCATTAATTGTAGCTTCAACATTTTTAACTGCTTCTGGTTTAATAACAAATGTTTTTGTGTCCGATATAAACGCAACCTTAGATAAATCTAACTTGCATGCTGGGCGAAGCCACTTCGTATAGGATTTATGATCTGAACCGATAGTTCCACCATCTTTAACATATTTTGCAGAACTACCCGTTACCGTACGAAGCCATCCATCAGATAATTCTTTTCTAACATTCAGCGGAAGATCCCCTGCTTCTGTTTCAGAAAGCAACCAAAGCTTTGCGCTTGCGACACCAACATCACCAAGATCAACCGCTACCATTGCACTCGATACCCCGGAAAAGGAACCATTTATCTGATTATCCAACTGAGTTTTTGCATTAGATTGATTGTAATCTTTGCCATTAGTATCAAATGCACATTTTTCATATACAAATCCATCCATTAATAGCGTAACTGTACCTGCATTTGCTGCAGTAGAATTATCTGCAATCAGATACCATGAATAACCATTGAATTTTACTTCCTTATCATCTAATGAAGTTTCACTGCCATTTGGTACATAGGCGCTATAATTATTAGCCGCATTTACATCTTCCTTTTTTATATAACAAGATGCAAAAACAAACATAAATGCTATGAGTATTGATAATATTTTTCTCTTCATGTTGAACCCTCCTCATACTTTCCATTAAATAAAAAAAGTGTTTGTTTTTACAGCATACGCTATCAACACTTTTTAATACTCAAATTATATTATTTTTTTTACTTTTAACACAGATGACATATGTCGCAAATACCCATGTTCATGTCGTATCTTACGACAAATAAGGGTTGAAACAATTATTGTTGCAAAAATAGAGGCAGCCCTTTTAAGAACTGCCTCGTTTTTCCTTATGCATTTATAAACCAACCTATTTTTCATTCGAGATGACAATCTTGCCATCCACAATATCTACTTTAACTCTGTTTGTATCTATTCCCGCGGCCTCTCTCATTTCGGCTGAGAGTCGAACTCGTCCGGCCTTATCAAGAATGGAGAATTCCTCGTGTGACATATCAGCGCTTGTTTCATGCTCGCCACCAGTATCCTTCATCTCATCTAAGAGGGATTCGCCCGCTTCAATCTTTCTCTTGTATTCTTCTTTAAGAACTCGCTCGGAACTAACTTTACCATCGGAAATCATAACAACTCGGTCAACACGGTCCGCCAGACTTATATCATGAGTAACAATAATGATCGTTATTCCCAGCTTTTGATTTAATTCTCTGAAAAGATCCTGAAGCATGATAGATGTCTTCTTATCCACTGCTCCAGTTGGCTCATCCATCAGCAGGAGCTCTGGTTCATTTACCAAAGCAGCTGCAATGGCAACTCTCTGCTGCTCACCACCAGACATCTGAGGAGGGAACCTGTGAAGCTTATCTCCCAGACCAACCGCTTCAAGCATCTTGATTGCTCTTTGCTTCTTTTCTTTTTTCGACATATCTGAAAAGAGAAGAGGCATCTCAACATTTTCTATTGCGGTCAGATAATTCAGAAGATTATCCGTTGTCTTCTGCCATACAAAACCAATGTGCTCATTTCTGAACTTAGCCAGCTCGGCATCACTCAGTTCATTTATGTTCTCGCCATCATAAGCCACATAACCAGCACTAGGTCTGTCCAGCGCACCCAAAAGATTCAGGAGAGTTGACTTACCACTTCCTGATTTTCCAATGACAGCTAAGAATTCACCCTTCTGAACTTCAAGATCAAGTCCCTGAAGAGCCATAACTTCAATGCCTTCTGATTTAAAGATTCGCACCAGACTGTCGCATTTTATATAAGGAGGATTTTCCTGTTCCTCTTCTTTTTGATGTTCAAATATTCTTGCTTCGTTCATCCTTTATTCCTTACAATTGTATCAATTTGTCTGCAAGTTCTTGAAGTCTCACATCATGTGTCGTCATTATTACCGTAATGCCTTCTTCTTCAGTCAGTCTTTTGAAAAGCTCTGCTACATAAATACCGGCACTTGTATCCAGCGCTCCTGTTGGCTCATCCGCAAAAATAAGCTCCGGATTAATTGCCATAGCTCTTGCAATAGCAACTCTTTGTCTTTCACCACCCGATAACTCCTGAGGGAAGTGCTTAGCCCTGTCATCCAGACCAACACTTGAAAGAACCTCCATAATCCTTTTGTCTCTTGCCTTTTCGTCTGACACACCTTCTTCACCTTTATAGCCCGCCGTTCTAAGTGCAAAGTCTATATTCTCATAAGCGGTCATTACAGGAATAAGCGCAACCGACTGAAAAACAAAACCGATGCGGTGACGTCTCATCTTTTCCTTTTCTTCCGTGCTCATCTGAGAGTAAGGTGTACCATCAAAATACACCTCACCCTCAGTAGCATCGTCCAAAGTACTAAGTATGTTCATAAGGGTAGTCTTACCTGATCCGGATCTTCCCATGATCATTATAAGCTTTCCTTTCGGAAACTCATAATTCACATGATCCAGTACAGTAAGTACGCCACCATCACCAGCAGGGTAGGACTTCACAAGATCCTGTGTTACCAATATATTCTCTTGTAAACCGACTCTCATCTCATCCATTATGAGTCCTCTCCAAGCTTAAGTGCTTCTGTAATGTTTAATCCTCTAACTATTCTTCTTATCCAAACTATGCAGATCGCAACAACCAGTATCAGTACTAATCCCAGTCTCAGCATATCTCCGCCATTTGCATTGACGAATACTGATACCGAATGCTTCTGTGGCAGATATACTGCCGCAAATATTCTTGCAAAGAATTTAGATGCAAGAAGTCCGGCAATTATTCCGGCCACGATTGCCATGATAGATAAGAATGCCTGCTCGATAATGAGCATCTTATTAATCTCTTTTTTCGTAATACCCTGTGCTCTGTAAATACCAAACAGGAGTTCTCTATCTCTGATAGATGTTATCCAGTAGATCATATATCCAATGATACAAAGGATAAGTGCCACAAGGAAATCCGCTGTAAAGAGTCCATTTGTGATCTGAATTATAGCAGTTGATTTTTCTTCCTGTGTTTCAGTCTTCCAGGAAGTAACACTCTTTATTGTTCTTTTAGAATCACCATACGCCTCTAATACTTTTTCTCTAACTTCTTTTTCGTCTACTCCCTTACCAAACTTATCTGTACCTGTTGTTTTACCAACACTGGCCCAAACCTCGTAAGGAAGATCACCAAAGCTTGCGAGTGCATTTCCATAATTAGCCACAATCAGATAATTATTATGCTCCTCAATCTTTCCGTTTACATCAGGAGCGTAGCTATAGTTATTGAATCCCGGCCATGCATCTACAATAGCAACAACCTTGTAATTAACACTTGCATAAGGATCCTTTTCGTTACAAACCGCCGGCTTTCTCATATATACGACAAGAGGATCTCCAACCTTAACTGCATACTTCTTCGCCAGACTTGATGAAATGATAATGCCATCTGGATCAGAAGCAAGTGCGTTCAGATAATTATACCAATGCTCTTCGCTAAGATTTTCTTTAAGCTTTGCTGTGGCACCAAACTCTTTGGTATTAATCGCCATAAATTCTATTTCGGTTTTATCCTTACCCTTGGCGCCAGCCTGTGCTCTATCTGTTATAAGCACCTTTGTTATGCTATCGAATGTTCCATCATCCCTTAACCGGTTATATGCTTCGTAACTTGGCTCATGATATTTAAATCTATACGGAGCTCCAGGTGCACTCTGCATAAGCTGGAGTGGCCAGTTTTCCTGAATCCTTACATCAGCTCCACATTCATATTGAAGTCTCGCCTCTTTATTTGCATTTATAGTTCGTGCCATATTGGCATTGAAAACGCTCATGGCAACTGTCATTACAAGGAAAACAGAAATTACGCTGGATGCCTTCCTTGTTCTTAATATCTCAAGTAATCCTGCATAGGTTACTGGTCCAAACTTCTTTTCTCCCAATCTGTATATGAGTCTTACAACATAGAAAATAAGTCTGAGCATCAGCATTCCGCAAGCAAACAGGAAAAGAGTTGAATCAATAAAGATTACAGGATCAATTCCCTCTCCATTCAGAACCCCTATAGAAAGTGTTGATATCTGTCTGTTGTAATTGAAAAGCAGATAAACCGAAACTATAAGTAGAACAACATCAAGGAAATATTTTTCCCAGGTTGGTGCAGAAGTATTGCTTCTTCTGGTGCTCTTCTTTTTCCTAAAGGCTCCGAAAACAGGAACCATCATTACAATAACAGCAAGTAATGAACCTATCACTCCTGCAATTATCATTAGTAAGTTAAACCTATAATCACGAACACTGATCTCGTTATGGATAAAATGGAAGCCCATAAAATCATCTACTCCGGCAACCAGCTTTCCGAACAAGAATCCCGCTCCTACTCCCAGAGGAATGCTGACTCCAGCCAAAATGAATGATTGAATAAGGTACATTCCAATAAGCTTTGGTTTGCTAAGGCCTCTGTTTCGAAGAGTCGTAAGCTCTCCCGCTTCCGAATCCACTATTCTTACCGCTATCATTCCGATGAAAATAAGAACTAAGATTATAAGTGGAAGAACGATAACATAAAGCATCTGACCTACAGATCTACTGTTTTCTCTATATGATTCGATTATAGGAGTAATATTCTCAACAAGATTTTCATCTTTTTTGTCGAACTGTTTAATTACACTTTCGATATCATATACATTGTCTGTGTTTATATATCTATAATCGAAACAAACATTTGTTTTATACATCACATCTTTTGGATGATCTTTTACGACATTACAGAAATCCTTCTTGTCAATAAATGCGACCAGTCCCATTTCATCCAGAGTTCTATCCCAGAAATAGTCATTTTCTTTTTCTGTGATGATACCGCTGACATAAAGGGAAAGAGTAGGCTTATCTGTAACCTCATCTCCATAAACAAGTTTATCGAAATTAATAACTTCGCCAGGAACAATATCATATGCAATCGCTGTAGTCTTGCTCACCAGACAAGGAATAGAATAGTCTGGTATTTCTGTCACTCCATCAGTGTATTTCGAAATATCCTCATAAAGGTCTGCACCAGATATAATATTATAATGCTCTGAAATATCAGTGCCATTACCCATTCCGTCTTCGAGATAACCTATACCAATATGCTTTCCTTTTCTGTATGAATAATTTGCCTCAACAGCCTTGTAGTACACGAAACGCTGTGTTGAAACTACAGGAATATCCAGGTACTTCTTCCAGGAATTCTCATATGATGATATTTCCTTATCTATTACCGAAGTTGGGTCATCACCTAAATCCTCACCCTGTACATTTGACTCTCTGATAAGGGTAGCTGGAAACAGTTCCGTAGACTCATACTGTTTTGTAAAGCCTCTTTGAATAAGCTTCATTCGGGATCCATCTCTAAACATCATCATCAAAGAAAAGATCATGATGATAGAAATATTTCCTATCATAAGGCAAAGATACAGCTTATATTTATTTAAGATTTTTGTAAGTATGTACCTTATCATTTGAGTAACTTATCTCCTACTTCAACACCATCCATTATATATGTAGTACCAGTAGCAACTGTGGTTTCATAGATGGTTACATATTCCTTAACTATTTCTCCATTTTCAATCTTCCAGACATAATACAGATCCTTCTGCGCCATCTGATCGTATTCCGTCTTAACACACGGACTTGGAACAACAACAACCTGTCTCATATCTTTTCCGTAGAATCTTACCTTTGCGCCTTCCAGATCATCCTTGGAAATCTCATCTTCTATACGGAAATCAAACTGGAATTCAATACCCTTAAAGAAAGGTTTTGAATAAGTTGAGTACTCCTGCTCACCCTGAGTGAACAAAATAAATCTTTCTTCACTTCCATTTATACCGAGACATTTACCGTCCCAGCTATGGTCCTTGTTAAAGAGCGTTATATCTTCACCAATCTTTGGCATAGCATTTGGCATGGAAGGGTCTTTTGAATCTACAATTACATGCATTCTGGTAAATCCATCCTCTTCCTTCCTATACTGCTCCGTCATGATATATTGATATTTTTCAACTTTGGTACCGCGGGCAACACCGTTAGTATTTATATTTCCACTTACATCTGAATTTACAGAATAAACTGGTTCGCCATTTTGTCTTGCATTACTCAGATCATTTAAAGACTCCTGGGCAATTGCTTTCTGAGCATTATATTCTTCCTTGGAATAATTCTCGTTGTAATTCAGAATATCAAGTTCGCACTGTGTTCTTTCGGCCAGATACATGTTCTCGTGGATTGCATCCGAATCAGTTGCCATATCTTCTGCACTAAATTTATCAGCGCCCTTTATAATCTCTTCCAAATCAGATTTATTCTTCTCATATTCTTTTCTGGTTTTCTCTCTTGATGTATCCAGATCCTCAAGTGTGTCCTTAACCTCCGCTATATCAGCTACGCCAACATTTGTTTGAAGAGTATAAAGGCTGTCGCCTTCGCTGGCTTCTCCGACTATATGAAGCTCTTCGATCTTTCCTGAATAATCTGCCGTATATATTTTACTGTATGGATTTGCAATGCTTATGAATTCTGTTTCGCATTTTTCCTGGTAATCAGCAAGGCCTGCTGTTGCCTCTTCATAAGTTTTAGGGATGGCTGCTGTGTTTCTATAGTAAACCAGTTCGCCTTCTTCAAGACCAGAAATAACCTCTGTGTATTTTCCATCTGTTGCCCCGAGTTTTACTAGTCTCTTTTCGTCCGCACTGCTTCCCTCAGGACCTTTAACGTAAACATACTCTTCATCATTTTCTCTATAGATTGAGTCAGTTCCAATAGCAAGCTTTGGTGTGTCATCACTGTTCATAAAATAGAGAACAACATCTATTCCCATCGTCAGCTTCTTTCCAGGTACTTCAAACTGGATGTATGGATTGCATTTTACTGACTTCGCATAAGATACCTCTTCATTTGTATATCTTCGCTCAGTGATATCTACCTTTTCGCCATCAATATAGGCCCATTTACTCTCATAATCTTCAAAATCGTAATTATCTATTGTCTTTTCATTAGACTCTATATAAAGCTCATCTGGATCATAAATGACTGCAATGTTTTCATTTGACTCCACGTGATTTGATTCACTAAGATCCTTTACAAACGAAACATATCCAGAAATTGGTGCAGTAATTGTTTTTTCATCATCCTTTTCCTGTAACTCAGAAATCTCAGTTCTCTTACTGCTGATAGAATTATCTAAAACCGCCAGATTATATCTTTGATTCTCTTGCTCTGTAGCAATCTCTTTCTCTTTTTCCTGAACACCATCATTATTCTCAAGATACTCTTCTATCTTTTTTTCATAGTTCAGCTTCTCAATAGTTTTATCTGAAACATTCTTAGTATTAGTTCTTTGTCTCCCGAGAGATGCAATCTCGTTATTAAGGGTTTTAATAGTTTCTGCGCTAGCGCTTGTTACGCCTGTTGCTATAACATCGCCCTTTTTCACATAGTCTCCGATTGCAACGTTGAGTTCAGCTAGTTCAATTCCCTCTCTTGCAATACAGGGATACTCTCTTGGAACTACCGTTCCAAACATGAGTTCTTTCCTACCTACAATCCGCTTACTTACAGGTCGGTAGGCCGATTCAGCAACAACCGGTTCGTTCAGTTCTGGGACTTCAGCTTTAGAACTGCCACACCCTGTCATAAAAGAAAGCATGGAAATAATCTCAGCACAAACCAAAATCGCAGAGATTCTGGCGCGGATTCTTTTTTTATTCTGTTTTTTAATCCGATACTGAAACAACATCGCCTTCCTCAAGTCCTTCCTTTATGATTATATACTGTCCTACATTGTCACCTACAGTAACCTTAGTTGCTATAAACTCTCCATCAACCTGCTTATATGCATAGTCCTGAGTGTCCGTGAATATAACGCCCTTCTTATCTACATACAGTGCACCCTTTATTTCAGGAAGCTCCACCACTACCGTAAGATAATTATCTTTGATTGCGGAATCTCCAACCAGCTTAAAGTATACTTTTCCATCGCTAACTGCATCTGTTCCCGTTGCAACTGCATCTGTTTCTGTTCCATACTTGGTAGGATCTTCAATAACCTCGACCTGATATTCGCTCATGAAAGTTTTTGCTGGACAAACATCTCCAACATGGAATTCCACATCTGTAGTAACCATTTTTGCATCACTCGAAGTAGCTTCATCTCCATTACCGTAGAAATCCATTACATAATAACCCGCATCATCTGCTACAGTTATCATTGGAGCAGCCACTACTAGGAAGCCATCCTGAACGGACTGATTAATGAATTTTACAACGCCGTCTTTTTCAGCAATTATATTAATGCTGTCATAGGCATCATTAACATCCTGAATGTGCGTATTTGCAAGTTCAATATCTTTCTCTAGAGCTGCAATCTCATCCCTATAGTCAAGAGAAGAATCTATCTGCATCAGTTTTTCGTAATGCTCCTTTTCTAAGGATGCCTCTGATTTTGCATTTTCATATTGTCTTAATTCTTTGGATAAACTTTCCGACTTGAAAGAGATTAGTGTATCACCAGCTTTAACTCTGTCGCCCACCGAGACATAAACCTTATCCAGTTTTGCTTCGTAAAGATTTTCAAGTTCGTCAGCTTTATCTTTTTCTACTTTATAACTGGTTTCTTCATATCCCGCCAACTCTATTATGTTTTCATAAACTGGAGAAAGATCTCCCTTTTCGACTTCCGCCGTATTTCTGTCTACGCCGGCTTGAGAAAGATCTCGCGGCAGACAAAGGGACTCCATATCGGATTCCCCGCAGCCCGAGAGCATAGAAAGAGACAGAAGAGCCACACAAATAGCGGCACATCTGCTCTTAAGTTGTTTAGAATTAATACTTTTAATCTTCATTTTCCCCATCACTTACTTCCACTGACTCTTCACCATTTCCGTTTCCTTCGTAGTAGTATCCTATTGAATCATCCATGGAGCAAACTGAACCATCCATTGCGTTTATGCTAACGCCCACTACCCCGCTCACTCCATCTTCATTAACATTCACATTATCACCATTTACGTTAAACTGCCATACTGGTATTTTGGAATATTCGCTTGTGTTTCCATCTTCGTAATATGGGCCATACAAAAGAGCTCCTCCATTTATGGTGAGTTCTTTTGGATCACCCATCTTTTTAAGATCAAGCTTCTCCTCTAATGCATTCTTCAGAGATTCTTGAATCTTTTCAAAATCTAGAAGCTCAACATTTTCGATTACATCCTCAGTCTCGCTCATCATAACAATATCTACGCCATAAATACCTTTATCAGTAACCTTTATCATTCCAACATTATCAGTTGATATGATTATATTGTCACTGCTTTTTACCAAAGATGATGATGGGTCTTCAAGGTAAACAGCATAACCATTACGGGTTAATTTTGTATCGTTTGTACCATTTGCCGTATTTGCATAAAGTGTCTCATAAAAATCGTCATTATTTTTTTCCATCTTATCAGCAATTTTTTCTTCCTGTGCTGCAACCCGGCTTATTCCTCTTGCTGATTGAACCTTTGTACTCTGCAGGGTTGTATAATAATCCGTATTTGAAAAAGCTAGTCTTGTCATACTTTTGTCATCTATTAGTGCATAAGTTGAGAGACCCTCTGTCAAATGAAACATTTCAGAATCTTCAGTTATATTATTATCTATTTCTGCTATTCCAAGGTTATCTTCTAAAAAGTCCTTAGCCTGCTGCTTAACTTCATCCTTGGTTAATGAACATTCATTTTTTATATCCTGTGTCTTCTCTAAAGTATCTCCGTTTCCTTCATATACAACAGTTTTATAATCAGAACCAGGAAAAACCTCACTAATACTTATTGGATCAAAGAATATATATTTTCTACCGCTATTATAATCAAAAGCATATATGAGTCCATAACGTATTCCATTGTACTTTCCTTCATACATGTGGATGTAATAATTATTATCTTCATCAATCCATTTATATACATCCTCACAGCTGGAATCTATAGCTCCCATTATATTCCTATAGGCTTCCGCGTCTGAATAATAATTATATATATCACCCTGTATTTCATGATATATTTCTCTATATTTATGAAGAAATGTTATATAGTCTGTTTCGTTAGTGTACTTAATTTCCTCAAGCTTTTTTGCACTGTCTCCAAAAAGATTTTTAACAATCTTATCCTCATCATCCTGTCCTTGAGTTACAGCTCTTTGTTTATATACATTTAAATACTCTGAATTTGGAATTGGAATAGATGTTTTTACTGATGTAGGCACTCCCTGAATTGCAAAGTCTTCGTTCCACTTAGCCCAGTCACCAAACTTTGACTGTAAAGTCTGGCCGTCGCCCTTTGCATATGCTGCATCTGTTGATGAACTGGATGAATCAGTTGAACCTGAACCATAATCATCAACTACGGTATCCTTTTTTCCACAACCTGTAAGGGATAGAACAAAGATAAAACTTAGAAATGTTGCGAGATGTTTCTTGTAATTAGATCTTCTCATAATACTTTTCCTTTCACTTTCCGTTTTCTCAGTAATTCTCCCCAAACTATCCGAGTCTATAACAGAGTATAAATCGACTTTGTATCACAAATGTATCAAAATGCATCTTTTTTAAATTTTTTGTATGCATTATTTAAATAGATACAATTCATATACATTAGTGGTATACTATAAAACGGATGCGGAGTTCATGTTCCCGTCCAATATCGATTAGTGAGGGTAATATGATAAAGCTTCTTATTGTCGAAGATGAAAAACCAATCTCCGACCTTATGGTAATGAATCTTACAAGAGCCGGTTACAAATGTACCGCTCTTTACAACGGACGGGATGCCGCAGATCTATTAGAAGAAAATCAAAGCTTTGATTTAATACTTTTGGATATAATGCTTCCAGAAGTAAATGGATATGAGCTGATGGAATTTATTAGACCTATGGGAATCCCTGTCATCTTTATCACGGCTATGGCATCACTGGATAACCGTATCAAGGGACTGACCTCAGGAGCAGAAGACTATATTGTAAAACCTTTTGAGATAATTGAGCTTCTGGCCCGTATCAACATCGTTCTCAGACGTTACAATAAAACAGATTCCGTTCTCAGATTCAAAAACTTCAAAATAGATATCGATAACAAGATCGTTTTACGTTCTGATTCGGAAAATGCGTCCGATGACGATTCTTTTGAAGAGATAAAGCTTACACCTAAGGAATTTGAACTCTTCGTACTTTTTGTGAGAAACGTCAATATGACTCTTTTCAAAGATAAGATATTTGAGACCATCTGGGAAACTGAATGGCAGCCAGAATCCAGAACTGTAGATCTTCACGTTCAAAGACTCCGTAAAAAGCTGGGACTTAAGGATAACCTTGTTACTGTATATAGTACTGGTTATCGTTTATCTGATAAATAAAAATTAGTAGGAATCATCTTATGAAATTCAGGTATAAGGTATTACTTATTAATATTATTCTTATATCTTTAGCCCTGTCTATTTCAGGGTTTCTTATGATGTCCAGACAGAACAGGATAATGATGGATGCGCAGATAAAAAATGCTGTAACCGAAAATAATCTTGTTCAATCAGTAATGGAATACTCCTTGCTGGATACGATCAACAATAAACCTTTATATGTAAAAGCCACAATCCCAGATACTTCTCTTCAAGTATCTGCAGGAATTCTGAACGATACAACAGATCTTTATGTTAAATATGATGACGAGCTTCTCTTCTCCACAAAAGAAGGCATTCCTCTTCCTGATAATCTTGGAAGAAGCGACTCATCTTCTTATCAGAAAAAATATCTCTTTACCAACGAAAATGGTAAGGATTATATCTATGTAGTTTCAACCAGTAATATCGATTCCCACATCATGAATATCATAACCAAGCGTGATATCACGGATTCAAAACAGATGATGAATAAATCCATCAGAGATTTCAGAACCTTCATCATAGTTATGCTATGTCTTTCGGGACTCTTTGTATTCCTTATAAGTAAACTACTAACAAGACCTCTTGAAAAACTGAATTCCGTTACTGATAAGTTTTCAGAAGGAAATTTTGACAGCCGAAGTGACATCCATTCTGAAGACGAAATCGGCCTTCTTTCTGATAAGTTTAATCATATGGCGGATTCAGTTGAGGGACACATTGATGAACTGAATGACATGATTCATAGAAGAGACCAGTTCGTTGCTGATTTTACCCACGAAATAAAAACACCTATGACAACTATCATCGGATATGCAGATACAATCAGATCCGTGGACCTTCCAAGAGAGGACGAAGTAAAAGCAGCGAATTATATCTTCTCTGAAGGAAGACGTTTGGAGCAAATGTCATCTCACCTCTTCGACCTTATTTATCTTAAGGATGGAGAAATACCGAAACAGCCTGTTAGTACACAGGCCCTTGGAGAAGCAGTTGTTGAAACTGTACTTCCAGCAATAGAAAAGGCAGGAATTAAACTTACGTACGATTTTGAAAATGCGACAATAAATGGAGACAGTCCTCTTCTAAAGACTGCATTTATTAATCTACTGGATAATGCACGAAAAGCATCTGAGGAAAAGTCCGAAATTGTATTTACAGGAAAAGTCATTCCTTCAGAATCCAAAAAAGAATCTTCCAATAAATATGAATTTGTTGTTGAGGATCATGGAATTGGAATCAGCGAAGAAGATATAGATAAAATATGCGACGAGTTCTATATGGTTGATAAATCCCGCTCACGTAAAGAAGGTGGAGCAGGACTTGGTATGTCCCTTGTTTCCGCTATACTAAAGGAACACGGAGCAGACCTGAAGATAGAAAGTAAGCTTGGCGAGGGAACAAAGATGATCGTAACCCTCGACTGTTCAGAATATGAGGAAGAAGAAGATTGAAAAAGCTAAGTATTAAAAACTACATACTAATAACCTTAGCAATTCTTATAACGGGAGCTGCCATCTGGCTTCCTGGCTTTATGATGCATAAAGACAGCAATTCTTTTTATGGGAAAGTAGGAGATGTTCCTTCGGAATATTATTCCGGGCCATCCGAATCTATTATTAAGAATGCATCTAAACAGCTGACTGAAGAGCAATGCAATCAGCTGATTACGGGTGTTTGGGAAAGCGAGGTCACACCGGTTTCGGAAGAAGATTGTAAGTATACCGGCTTCGGAATGAAAACTCTTGTGGTTGGTCACATCAATGATCTTTATGCAAAGGGGCTCTACCCACGTAACCTTTCATCGGATACAGACAATTGGTATTCCTGGGAAGCAAAACCATATAGAGCTCTGGATTCAACCTTTAAAACTTATGCTGCATTTTTCTGGGAAATCAACTTTACTAAATTCGATGGCTCAGAAACTCACAGATTCATTGTTTCAGAATACGGCGACATCCTTTATGCTGAAGCAAATACAAAAGAAAGCCTTGGCAAATTCACGCCAAAGCTTTCTAATGGTTCATATTTATTAGATTATTTTGGATACGCTGATGTGTTTTATACCACATACTCTACATCTGACAACGATGATAATATTATCACTTCCGTTACCATTGATGATGTAGCAAAAGCTTTTAAAACTGACGAAGTTTCCTCTGCTGCTAAGAATAATATTCAGAAACAAATAGATTCTTCTTCAAGTTTTATACCAGACTTCACTACATTTAAACCAGATGAATCCCTATGGCTTAAGCAAACTGGAGGAACATCCATTAATTATTCCATTTCCTCCTGTACTACTTACAATAATTATAAACTGATACTGCTTCCTGAAAAAACTCAGTAGCTCTTCTTAATATGCTCTTCCGAAGTAAACCATCTTCTTAGCTGGCTTGCCACAGCATACACACACATCAGAAATCTCTTCCTGCTCAAATGGCATACATCTTGTTGTAGCACCAGTCTCAGCCTTAATGTTTTCTTCGCATTCTGTCTCGCCACACCACATAGCCTTAATAAATCCAGGCTTGTTGTTAACTGTGTCAACAAACTCATCCCAATTCTTTGCTGTATATGTATGAGAATCTCTATGTGCTCTGGCCGTTTCAAGCATATCCTTCTGGATAGTTTCAAGAAGCTCAGCAACCTTTGCTTCAAGCTCATCCATTGATACTGTGATCTTTTCGCTTGTATCACGTCTTACAACAACACACTGATTATTCTCTATATCACGAGGACCAACCTCTACTCTAAGAGGAATACCTCTCATCTCACACTCAGCGAACTTAAATCCAGGTGACTTATCAGTTGCATCTACCTTAACTCTTGCAACTGCACTAAGCTTTTCTCTGAGCTCTTCTGCTTTTTCAAGTACACCTTCCTTCTTCTGCTGAATAGGAACGATCATTACCTGTGTAGGAGCAACTCTTGGTGGAAGCTTAAGTCCATTATCATCACCATGAACCATGATGATAGCGCCAATAAGTCTTGTTGTTACTCCCCAGGATGTCTGATGAACATACTTTAATGTATTATCCTTATCTGTGAACTGAACACCAAAAGCCTTGGCAAAACCATCACCAAAGTTATGACTTGTTCCTGACTGAAGAGCTTTTCCGTCATGCATAAGTGCTTCGATAGTATATGTAGCTACTGCTCCTGCGAACTTTTCTTTCTCTGTCTTCTGTCCCTTTACTACAGGAATAGCAAGAACCTGCTCACAGAAATCAGCATAAACATTTAACATCTGAATAGTTCTTTCCTGAGCTTCCTCAGCTGTTGCATGCGCTGTATGTCCTTCCTGCCACAGGAACTCTCTTGAACGAAGGAAAGGTCTTGTTTCCTTTTCCCAACGAACAACTGAGCACCACTGATTGTATACCTTTGGAAGGTCTCTATATGATGTAATATCCTTCTGATAGAAATCACAGAAAAGTGTCTCTGATGTAGGTCTTACGCAAAGCTTTTCCTGAAGCTCATTAAGTCCACCATGTGTTACCCAGGCAACCTCTGGTGCAAATCCTTCAACGTGATCCTTCTCCTTCTGAAGAAGACCTTCTGGAATAAGAAGTGGAAGGTAAACATTCTCAACTCCTGTTTCCTTGAAGCGTGCATCCAGCTGACTCTGGATAAGTTCCCAAATTGCATAGCCTGCTGGCTTAAGAACCATGAATCCCTTTACGCTTGTATAACCTGTAAGATCAGCCTTTACAACTACGTCTGTATACCACTGGGCAAAATCTTCCTCCATGGAAGTAATTGCCTCTACCTTTTTATCTGCCATTATTTTTTCCTCTTTTCTATTTAGATCAGAACACTGAAAATTTACCAGTCCATCTGGTCCATTATTTCAAAAGCTTTTCCTTCCGGCTCTCTATGAAGAAAAACCTCTTCACCTGTAACCGGATGGTTGAATACCATTTTAGTAGAATATAATCCTATTTCTTTTTGTTCTTTAGTCTTCTTCCCACCCTTTGCGGGACTTGGACCACCTTTCGCTCCCTTTGAGCCCGGATTATATTTATTATCGCCCCAGATTGGAGTGCCATTTGCAGCCATCTGACATCTTATCTGATGATGCCTTCCTGTTTTAAGCTCCACAAGAAGATAAGAGATTGGGCCTTCATCCGTATCCAGCTCATCTAAAACCTCGTAATGAAGCTCAGCATACTTGGCTCCCTTTGTGCCCTTTGTTACAACCTGAGTGATATTCTTCTTTTTATCATGAAGAAGGTAATCGCTGAGATCTCCCTCAGCATCCTCCATATAGCCTTGAACAACAACCTGATAGAACTTCTGAATTTCTCTATCCTGTACCATATCGGAAAGCTTTGCAGCTGTTGACTCGTCCTTTGCAAAAAGGATAATGCCAGCAACCGGTCTGTCCAGCCTGTTGATCACAGCAACATATGGTTCCTCCTCCGATTCAGATTTTTCATACAGATATTCTTTAACCATGGTGATCATATCAACACCATAAGTCTTATCCGCCTGACTCGGTACACCATAAGGCTTAATGCAAGCAATTATGTAATTGTCTTCATATACTATATCTATCATTAGTCCATTTCACTATATAATTTTTGGGCTGAAACAAGGCGAACACAGATAGTAAAGAGTTCTGCTGCCAGCTTCAGATCTTCAATCTTTGGATAAGTTGGAGCTATACGGATGTTACTGTCATGAGGATCCTTTCCATATGGCCATGTAGCACCAGCGTTTGTCATTACAACTCCAGCCTTCTTTGCTTTATCAACAATCTCCTTAGCACATCCATCAAGAGCATCGAAACTGATGAAATAGCCTCCGTTTGGATTTGTCCACTCACCAATTCCAAGGCCGCCAAGTCTGTTCTCCAATGTGCTTATAACAACCTCAAACTTTGGTCTGATTATAGCTGCATGCTTCTTCATATGCTCTGTCATACCATGAATGTCGCCGAAGAATCTAACATGTCTAAGCTGATTAACCTTATCATGACCGATGGTCTGATGTGTCATCTGCTTCAGGATATCTTCCATGTTATTAGGTGATGTTGCAAGCGCTGCTATACCACTACCTGGGAAAGATATCTTTGATGTTGAAGCAAACTTATATACTATGTCAGGATTACCAACCTTCTTGCACTCTGCAAGAATTTCAACAAGGTAATCTTCTCTATCTTCATATAAATGATGAATGCCGTATGCATTATCCCAGAAAATACGGAAGTCATTTGCAGCTGGTCTAAGTCTTGCAAATCTTCTAACAGTATCATCTGAGTATGAATAACCCTGTGGGTTTGAATACTTTGGAACGCACCAAATACCCTTAATAGATTCGTCCTCTGCTACAAGCTTCTCAACCATATCCATATCTGGGCCTTCTGGACTCATAGGGACTGGTATCATCTCTATTCCGAAGTATTCAGTAATACCAAAATGTCTATCATAACCTGGGACAGGACACAAAAACTTAACCTTGTCCAGCTTGCACCATGGAGTATTTCCCATAATTCCATGTGTATATGCTCTGGCAATGGTATCGTACATAACATTAAGTGAAGAATTTCCAAAGATAATAATATTATCCGGATTATTCTCCATCATATCTCCAATAAGAACCTTTGCTTCCTCTATACCAGTAAGAACTCCGTAGTTACGGCAGTCGGTTCCGTCAGCACATGAAAGATCAGCCTCAGAATTGAGTGCATCCATCATTCCCATGGAAATATCTAACTGCTCTCTACATGGCTTACCTCTACTCATATCAAGATGGAGATCCATGTCCTGATATTTCTTGTATTCTTTCTTTACTGCTTTAATCTCAACAGCAAGTTCATCCTTTGTCATTTCAGAATAAGGCTTCATCGCTTTCCTCCTAACACGCTTAAAAATGTACACCTTTCAGCATTTTAGCACAAACCATTCCAAAATAAAAGACGGTTCCTTTCGGAACCGCCTTCAAAAAACTCTAATTACTGACAAACACCATCAGCTCCAATCCAGTAACCCTGGATTCTTCTGTTTGTTACCATCCAGCCACTGGCATCGAAGTAATACCAACTACCGTTGATCTTCTGCCACTGATTCTGAGCATACCATCCGGAACTATCTCCGTACCACCAGCCCTTCGAACCTACATGCCAGCTACCGGTATATTTGTAAGACCACTTACCATTGGAAGATAACCAATAACCATCCCTCCACTCACTGGATGCCATGGCTCCACTACTATCGAAATAGTACCAGTCGCCGTCTATCTTCTTCCATCCTGTATACATGTATCCATCTGAACCAAATGCATACCATGTTCCGCCTGATTTAAGCCAAGAGTTTGTCAGGTACGAACTACCAACCTGGAACCACCATCTTCCATTAGTCTGCTTCCATGTTCCAGAAACCGCTTTTGAAGACATTGATGAACCACTGGATGAACCTGAACCGCTTGATGATGCATCTGAAGAATTACTCTTTATAGCAGAACCAAGCTTTCCTCGTGAAACAAGTCTGTTATATACGCTATTTGTTACACCTACTGTGAAAGTACGTGTTACATTGTCTGTTCTTTTTGATGGAACTGTTGCTGAATAAGAACTAAATTCCTGTGTCCAGTAGAATCTGTAATATCCATTACAATAAACAACACCAACACCTACAGATTTATAATCAGCTTTAAGAATATTTGCTTTATGTCCTGATGAATTCATCCACTGAGTCATTACTTCAGTTGAGGATGTTTGACCGTATGCCACATTCTCTCCATAAGAACCTGTCTTGTATGCCCAGGAATTAAATTTAGAACCATCAGGTCTTGTATGGGCTTCTGTATTTCCAATTTCGGCATAATCATAAGCCTCACCGACCACAACTGATTCTGCAGCTCTTTGCATTGCAGCTTCGAGAAGTTCAACATCCATCTGAACCTCTCCGAGACCATTTGCTCTTCTTTGCTCGTTTATCTTATCTAGAACTTCATAAGCATATCCATACATGGCAGTAACTGTTGCTGTTACATACTTATCAGCCGCCTCAACTTTGTTCATTTTGTTAGCTGGAAGTACACCCACAACCATTACAACAACGAGGATAAGACTAATAATAGAACTAACTCTTCGCTTCATCATAACTACCTCCTAATACTTAAAAATACCCACTTCCAATTATAACTTATTACCCTTTTTTTAGCCATAAAAAAATGCAACAAATTGTTGCATTTTTCCAGATTATGTAAGCCTTATTTTTTGTTATTTTTGTATTACTAAATATGCGAAATATGCAGCGTAAGATGCGACCATAATTATTCCACCTTTTCTGTCAAGTCTCTTATGTTTTGCCACCAGTAAAAACAGAAGGATTGCTGTTCCAAGTGCAACAAAACCGTCTATAGTAAAGTCAGCACCTTCAGCTAAGTATGGGAGATCAATTATTGTAGATGTTATTCCCAAAATAAATAATATGTTGAACAGATTACTTCCAACTATGTTTCCGATTGCTATGTCTACACTTCCTTTTCGTGCTGCTGTAATAGATGTCATCAGCTCCGGAAGAGATGTACCAAATGCGACGATTGTAAGACCGATTATCCTATTAGATACTCCGAACATCTCTGCTATATGCGACGCGCCGTCAACTGCTATACGGCTTCCCAAAATAATAACAAACAAACCTCCCAGAACGAAGATCGGAATAAGAAATGGTCCGACCATTTTAATACCTTCACCCTCTCCTTCGCTATTTGTATTCTTTGAATACCAAAGAAGGTAAAGTGTGTAGCTAACCAAAGCAACAAGAAATACAATTCCCGTAACTCTTGTCAGTTTTCCTCCAACCATTCCCCAGGCTACCATTGTTATTGTTGCTATGATCATAACCGGAATATCAACCTTTACAGTAGCTCTCTTTACTGGAAGCGCTTTTATTATAGAAGTAATACCAAGGATGAGAAGCACATTCATGATGTTGCTTCCTATTACATTACCAATGGATATTCCATTGTTTCCTGTAAGCGCAGCATTGATACTGACCGCCGCTTCAGGTGCACTCGTACCAAATGCTACTATTGTAAGACCAATAACCAGCTCGGGAACACCAAGTTTCTTCGCAATAGATGCTGCTCCATCCACAAAGAAATCCGCACCTTTAATCAAGAAAATGAATCCTACTATTATTTTTAATAGATTAAGTGCAATTACCATTTAAATATCTCCTGTATACAAAGGAAGAACTCTCTTCCCAATTAAATGATATCAGAACGTACTTTAACACAAATCTTCACTGTTGACAACAAAACCAACCAGTGTTATACTTCGTTACGTTAACGTGCTAAAGTATCGGCGAGAAAGAGGACAAATATGATAGCTATTCTTAATAAAGAAGCAACAGAAGATCAAGTTTACGAACTTGCAAAATGGTTCGAAGAGCAGGGACTCAAATGTGACATTTCTCAAGGTGATTATCAGACCATCATTGGTCTTGTAGGAGATACCTCAAGCATAGACCCTGAACTTATCGAATCTCTTGATATAGTAGAAAGTGTCAGAAGGATCACTGAACCAAGCACAGAGGGAAAGAAACATAGGCTGGGTGACTTCAAAAAATCTGGAGTTAAAACCGTGGGTGTTGTTGGCCTCGGCTTAATTGGTGGTTCCTTCGCTAAAGCCTTTAAAGAACATTCCGACGCCAGAGTTCTGGGACTGGATATAGATGAAAGCATTTGTTCCTTTGCTAAACTGGATGGAACCCTTGATGATATATTAACCGATGACAATATAGGCGAATGCGATCTTATTATTCCAGCTCTTTATAATCAGGCAATAATCAACTTTATCAAAGAAAAGGCACCACTTATCAAAAAGGGAGCATTGGTTATTGATACTGGTGGACTTAAAAGAAGAATTTGTCAGGAATGCTATCCTATAGCTGAAGAATATGGATTCACCTTCGTTGGTGGACATCCAATGGCTGGAAAGAAATTCTCTGGTTATAAATACAGCACTGGAAAACTCTTCAGAGATAGTTCTATGATTATAGTACCTAAGGATCCTACAGACCTTAACCTCTTTGATCATATAAAGAATGTTCTTGAACCATGTGGATTTGGAAGCATTACAATCTGCTCTCCAGAAAAGCATGACCAGATGATTGCATTTACTTCTGAAATGGCTCACATAGTTTCAAATGCATATATCAAAAGTCCTACTGCCAGAGAGCACAAGGGTTACTCAGCAGGAAGCTACAAGGATATGACCAGAGTAGCATGGCTGAATGAAGATATGTGGACAGAAATATTCATGGAGAATAAAGATAATCTCCTGTTCGAATTAGATACCATAATCAAATATCTAAAAGAATATAGAGATGCATTAAAACATAAAGACAGCGAAACTCTTCACCGTATACTTAGAGATGGAAAGCTCGCAAAAGAAGAAGTGGATGGCATTTAAGCCATCCACTTTTTTATCGTTATATTATTTTAATCATCATCCTCTTCATTAAGAGTATCGAGAATGAAGTTGTAAACAATTGAAATGAAATACAGAACTGCGCCTATTATATAACAAGGAATACCAGGGCCTATAAAATAAATACTCTTCATATGCTCTGAACCTGGCGCCTTAGCCCTTACGGACTTTTCGATAAAGCCTTCCCAGGTTGAAGCCAGACTCTTGAACTCTTCCACGCTTCCTCTAAATGCAGGGGTAAATGTTATTCCGATAACAATGGCAACTGTAATAAGCAGAAGAATTACTCTTGTTCTCTTTCTCCATTTCATAAGGAAAGGTCTTCTCTGAAAATTATCTTTTATTCCAGCCATTATCAAAACAACAAGAACAGCTATATATATAAGAAATAATATTCCCGGAAGAATTGCCTTAAAACTGAAGATAGTCTCTACAATCTTTCCATTCAGGTCTGTACTGAACATACTCAGGAAACCTCTCTTCGCAGCAGAAAAAAGGCTAACACCTTCGTATATCTTCTCACCATTATTGATATATAAATTCATCCAGTATAAAAATGCCGCTGCGACCATTAATGCACAGCCTGCCAGCGACATTATTCCGCACTTTTTATAGGAACCTGGATCTTCGTAAAATGGCACATCACCATTTCTCTTTGACATAGACTCCATCCTCTCTAAGAGCTTTTAATTTATCTTTTACCATATCAAGTTCTTCGATGTAAGTCATTCCAAACCACTGCTCATCTGTTGCAATACATTTAACACTTCCTGCGTTTCTTGTCAGGATGTCCTGAACCGCATCAGATATGGTTTCTTCAAATGTATCCGGAGCAGCGCTTACTCCTTCTTCGAATCTCTTTTTGAAGCTTACTTCAATATCATCAATAAAGCCCGCTCCAAATGCCCAAAGATTCATGGATGCAAGTGCATCCCTTTCAACAAGCTGATAAGTTGTTCCACCATCTTCGGTGAAATATCCCCGTCCATCTTCCAGCTTAATATTCTTTCTTTCATCAATGCGGAGAAGATCGCCCTCTCCATTTACCTTACAAATTCCTCTGCTTACTGTTCCAGTAGGACTAAGTGTCTTAACCAGATCATAACAGATGCAACCATGATGAGTTGGTTCATCAGTTGCTATAAGAAAATCAAATGCAGCCTTGTAAGCTCCTCTTCCATAAAAGTCATCTGCATTTATTGTAAGGAACTTCTTTCCTTTAAGTGCCTTGCGTGCACTCCAAAGCGCATGGGTTGTTCCCCATGGTTTAGTTCTTCCCGCTGGCATTTGAACATCTCCAGGGAAATCCTCAAGAGATTGATATACATAGGTTACAGGACATTTAGCACTAACTCTATCTCCTATAGCCTTTTTAAATTTGTCTTCAAAATCCTTTCTGATTATAAAGACAACCTCAGAAAAACCAACTTCAAGCGCATCATATACAGCATAGTCCATGAGAATGTGCTTCTCATCATCTACAGGCTGAATTTGCTTTAACCCCTTAAATCTACTTCCCAGACCTGCAGCCATAACTACCAGAACTGGTCCGCCAGTTTTATCTGCCATACTTTTTACCTTTAATCCTTTTAAAGATCCTTATTTTAGGATAACCTTTAGTCTTCTGTTGAATCCTCCAGCTCTTCGTCAAGCTGAACAGATTCTTCATCTATAAGATCCTCAGAATCTTTTGTCTCAATATATGTATTAATCTCGTCCTGAGTTACATCTTCATTTCCAAGAACTCTGTCGATAAGTTCATTAGCATAATTAATATCATCCTGGTTAGGAATCATAACATATGCTTCAGTACCAAGTGAGTAGCAAACCTTAGTTGCATCATCACCACCAACGCTGTATGTAAGAACTTCCCAGTCTCCATTCTCAAGTGTGCTCTTAACAAGGTATCCAACCTCGTCCTTACTCATGTCTGTCTGGAAAGAACCTTCCATCTGATCCATAACGTTACTATAATTCTTCAGCATGTCTGAAGATTCAAGCTTCTCGATAGTAGCTTTAATAAGCTGCATCTGGTTACGTCCACGCTGTCTGTCTCCGTCCTTGAACGCATATCTTGCTCTTGCATAACCAAGTGCCTGTGCACCATTCAGATGGTTAACACCCTTTGAGAAAGAATATGTACCCTCAGCAGTTACAGATGTGAATGCATATTCAGAATTAACATCAATTCCACCAAGCTGATCAATGATATCCTGGAAGCCAGAGAAGTTAAGTCTTACATAATGACTAAGCTGTACATCATAAAGCTTCTCCAAAGTATCCATGGATGCATCAATACCATAAATTCCTGCATGTGTAAGCTTATCCTTTTTACCATTAGATGTAGAAAGCTCTACATAGTAATCTCTTGGAGTAGAGATAAGCAGCACCTGCTTTGTTTCGTTATTTACAACACCGATGATATTTACATCACTACGGCTCTTTACTGTAACAGATCCAAATGTATCAATACCACTGAAGTACATACAGAAGTGATCATCATCAATCTTGCTCTCCTGCTTCTCCTCTATCTCTTCCTCGATGGTATTCTCCATTATTATCTTTACCTTTGTTGAATAGTCCTTATAGTCTTCTGAACTATCCAGCGCAAGAAGGTTACCTGCATTTGTGATAAATGACTGAATTTCTCCAGCCTCGAATCCTTTTACAAGATCAAAGATAGTTTCGTAGTCTTTAGTCTGAAGAGTAGAACCTGTATCATTCTGAATCTCTTTGATTGTTTCATATATATGAGACTGATCATCTGTAAGGCAAAGTCCGAATACATAATTCTTTTCGACAGCTTCATTAATTGATGAAACCTCGTCTTCCTTTGCAACATATACATTTATTTCTTCAATCTCTGTTTTTACACCAGTAACATCATCTATAGCTTTATTAGTTACATAAAGATAATAAGATGCAATTGCCAGAATAATGATAAGTACCGATGAGGTTATGATACCTGCTATTCTGGTTTTTTTACTTTCTTTTGTAGCAAGAAAAACATTTAGCGCTACAAGTGCAACTAAGATAAGTGATCCAATAAGCCCGTAAGCAAAAGGTACAAACTTAGTTGACATTGCCATATAGATTACAAGAACTGATAAAACTAACTGTACTCCGGATAATATATATCCTGCGATTTTTAATTTTTTCATCTTTTTCCTCTATTCGTTTTTTCTTTTTCGCTCAAAGTATAATACCACAAATTTACTCTGATTTAAACCTTTTAAGGGTATTGATTTTCTTATTTTATTCAATTATCCTTAAGTAAGCTTATAAAAACTATGAATATTTTCTTAATTGTAACGCTTTTTAGGAGATAATAATGAAGGATATAGCATATTACGCACAACTAATGGGTATTGAACTGGATGAAAAACAACTTCGCCAATTCGAGACATACATGAATATGGTAATAGAGAAGAATAAGGTAATGAATCTTACCGCCATCACTGAGCCAGAGGAATTTTCATTGATTCACTTTGCTGACAGTCTGTCTCTAATCCCCGCTGTAAGTGCAGCCGCTCCTCTTACAAAGGAAAATGCGTCCGTAATAGATGTGGGTACTGGTGCCGGCTTCCCAGCTATCCCGCTGAAGATTGCATTTCCTAATATGAAGCTTACACTTCTCGACTCCCTGAACAAGCGCGTTACATTCCTGAATAGTGTTGTAGAAGAACTGGAATTAAAAAAAGTAACCACCATCCATGCCAGAGCTGAAGAAGGTGGTCGCCAGAAGAATCTTCGAGACAACTTTGATTTTGTTCTTTCACGCGCTGTTGCTAACCTCAGTGTTCTTACAGAGTACTGCCTGCCTTATGCTAAAGTTGGCGGACTCTTTATTTCCTATAAATCTGGAGATATTGAAGAAGAGCTGAAGGATGCTAAACACGCCATCTCTGTTCTTGGTGGAAAACTAGAAGATGTAATCCACTTCCAGCTTGCCGACACAGATATTAATAGAAGCTTTGTGCTTATAAGAAAAGAAAAGGCAACCCCTAAAGCTTACCCACGTAAAGCGGGAACAGCAAAGAAGTCACCCCTCTGATTTTTCCTTATACTTAAGGTACTTTTCTTCCCTTTTCTGTTTAAGGATTTCTTTCTTTTCTTTTATTTCTTTATATCTTTTCTTGCTGATAGGAACTATCTTCTTAACTACGAAGATATTTTTCGAACTATCAGATGCTGGTTTGAATTTAAGTGATGCCAGCATATTTCCGTGCAGCATGCATTTTCCTACAGAATACTGAGTTCCACTGTTAACCTGGAACCAGCCTACTCTTTCCATGGTCTTTCTACCGCATCTCGAACATCTCACAGAAATAACATCCGGATCAGCCATAGCCATCAGCTTGTTATCAAACTCCTCGGAAATGTAATCCAGCTTTCTATCATGGTATTCCATTACTATCTCGTCATGAGTCTTTGGATGGCGATAAATATCAAATGTGAACTTGTCGCTTATATCTCCGAATTTGCCCTCTTCCAAAATCTTTGATGTGTAGTATGCATCGTTGATTGCAGCGTGGAAGGAACGAGACATTTCCAAATCCAATTTATCTACAGCCTTTTCAAGCTTGCATATCTTCTTGTCCTTCGTATACTTCTCTGCATATATCTGCTGCACATCATAGAATTTAAGCGGGAATGGCAGCTGTGGCATACGATAGAAATCCATATTACACTGAAGATAACTAAGGTCTGAAGGTCCCCATGTACAGAAGGTGTACTCTTCATCATCACTGTCACACCATTCTAAAAATTCCGTACATGCCTTTTTAAAAGTAGTACCTTTCTTTCTGAGTTCTCTTTCGTCATAGTTCAAAATCTCACGAATGTACTTATGAAGTTTTGGATAAAGCTTAGGTGTTATAAGTCTTCTAAATTCATCTACATACTTAAAATTTTTATCTAGTTTTATAGCACCGATCTCAATTATCTCAAATGGCATTCTCGGATGTTCCCCGGCCTGACCGATAGGACTCTGGTTCCATTCAAGATCAAATACTATGTAGTTCATTTTGCCCTCTATATATTTAAATATAGTAATATCATATTCACATCTGCTGGTGAAACTCCAGAAATTCTGGATGCCTGTCCAATCGATTCTGGTCTGACCTGTTCCAGTTTCTGCCTTGCTTCAATACGAAGATTTCTTACCTGACTATAATCTATATCCTTAGGAATTTTCTTCTCTTCCATTCTAAGGAAATGGTCAACCTGTCTTTGCTGTCTCTCAATATATCCTTCATATTTAATAGATATATTAATCTGTTCTACTATTTCCTTTGTAAGTGGAAGCTCTGGTCTATCCTCATCCAGAGGAGCAACCGTTTCATAATCAAATTCCGGTCTTCTAATTATATCAGCAACAGAGACCGCAGTGTGAATAGGTGAGCTATTATGACTCTCCAGGAATTCTCTGGTCTTTTTACCAGCTCCCAACATAGCTCCCTTTAGTCTTTCAATTTCAGAATTAATTATTTCTCTCTTCTGACAGAACTTTGCATAGCGCTCATCATCAATAAGACCAACCTCATGACCAATATCAGTAAGTCTGAGGTCTGCATTATCCTGACGCAGAAGAAGTCTGTACTCAGCACGACTTGTCATCATTCTATAAGGTTCTTTTGTTTCCTTTGTTACAAGGTCATCAATAAGAACTCCTATATAACCATCAGACCTTGAAAGGATAACCGGCTCTTTTCCCTGAAGAAGACGGGCCGCATTTATTCCTGCTATAAGTCCCTGCGCTCCTGCCTCTTCATAACCACTGCTTCCGTTTAACTGACCCGCAGAAAAAAGTCCCTCAACATTTTTGAATTCAAGTGATGGCTTTAGGTCTGTAGCGGAAATGCAATCGTATTCGATAGCATATGCCGGTCTTACAATCTTTGCATTCTCCAGTCCCTTAACAGAATGCACCATTTTGTACTGAACATCTTCAGGGAGTGAAGATGACATTCCATCCAGATACATCTCTGTAGTACTCTCGCCCTCAGGTTCAACAAAAAGCTGATGCCTTTCTTTATCTGGGAACTTCATAATCTTATCCTCTATGGAAGGACAATATCTTGGTCCGGTTCCCTTGATAACACCTGAGAAAAGTGGAGACCTGTCAATGTTTTCCTTTATTATCTCATGAGTTTCTTCACTGGTATATGTAAGCCAGCAGGAAATCTGATCCCTGGCTATATCTTCCTCAGTATTTGTAAAAGAGAATGGCTGAATGTGCTCATCGCCCTTTTGCTCACTCATCTTTGAAAAATCAATGGAATTTCTATCGATACGAGGTGGGGTTCCTGTTTTGAATCTTCTTAACCCTATTCCGGCATCTGTCATAGAAGCCGACAGATGATCTGCGGACATGAGTCCATTTGGTCCAGTATAAGTAATGGTATCCCCGAAAATACACATGGCCTTGAGGTAAACTCCTGTACAGAGGACTACGGCCTTTGCATGATAAACTGCACCGGAAAGTGTTTTTGCACCAGTAACCTTTCCATCCTCAATGATTAGTTCCGTAACCTCGGCCTGCTTTAATGTAAGCTTTGGTTCCTCCTGAAGAGTCTTTCTCATCTGCTTTGTATATTCATATTTATCAGCCTGAGCTCTGAGAGAATGAACCGCTGGTCCCTTGGAAACATTCAGCATCTTTGACTGGATGTAGGTCTTATCAATATTCTTACCCATCTCTCCACCAAGTGCATCTATCTCTCTTACAAGATGGCCCTTGGAGCTTCCGCCAATATTTGGATTACATGGCATAAGAGCTACACTGTCTATACTGACAGTAAACATGATGGTTTCAAATCCCATTCTTGCAGCAGCAAGAGCAGCTTCGCAACCGGCATGTCCAGCGCCTACTATTATAATGTCATAAGTTTCCTCAACGTGCATCTTTCATCCTCTTTGCATATAGTAATTATTTACCCATGCAGAATTCTTCGAATATTTTATTGGCAAGGTCATCTTCTAAAGCCTCACCGATTATTTCACCCAATGCTTCATAAGCATCCATCAAGTCTATAGTAAGGAAGTCTTCTCCAACTCCCGCATCTATTCCTTCCATAACCTTGTCCAGACTTTCCTTTGCTCTGATGAGACAGGATTTATGTCTTGAACGAGTGATAAAAATCTGATCGTTATAATCCAGCTCCTGATTCAGGAACATCTCTTTTACTAAATCCTTCAGCTCTTCAACACCCTGTCCGGTTTTTGCTGAAGTATACAAGATGTGATCTATCCCTTTACCAGATAGTTCCTTTTCTAATTCTTTATTTTCTGAAACTTCCGTTCCTTCTATATTAATATCTATTTTATTGATAAGAGCAATTACTTTTCTTCCTTCAAGCGAGTTAAGGATATCCCTGTCCTCATCTCTCATTTCCTGAGAACCATCCAAAAGAAGAAGAACCAGATCAGCGTCTTCAATAGTTTCCTTTGCTTTATCAACACCTATCTTTTCAACAACATCGCTGGTATCTCGAATACCTGCTGTATCAATAAGCTTAAGAAGTATTCCACCTATATCCGCATATTCCTCAAGGGTATCTCTTGTTGTTCCTTCAACCTCTGTAACAATAGCTCTGTTCTCACCAAGAAGATAATTCAGCATAGAGGATTTACCCACATTTGGTCTACCAACTATGGCTGTTTTTATTCCTTCTCTTATAACCCTTCCTTCCTCAGATGTAGAAAGAAGCTTGCTTATTCTCATTAGAACTTCATCAATATCAGCACGAAGTTTTTCACCAAATCCATCCAGACTATAATTTTCTGGATCATCTAATGCAGATTCAATATATGCAGTATTATATAAAATCTTTTCTCGAAGACTAACCAATTCTTCTCTAAGCTTACCAGAAAGCTGTTTCATAGATGTTCCAAGAGACCTTTCAGTTTCTGCATTGATAACATCCATAACCGCTTCGGCTTCAGTCATATCAATCCTTCCACCAAGAAATGCTCTCTTAGTGAACTCACCCGGCTCAGCCAGTCTGACTCCCTTATTTATCAAAAGCTCCAACACTCTTCTTACAACATAAGAACCACCATGCAGATCAATCTCCACTGTATCCTCTGTTGTATAAGTATGCTTTCCTTTCATCACAAGGACAATGGCTTCGTCCACCACAGTGTCCCCATCCATAATACGGCCAAATGCAGCCGTAAAGGTTTCCATTTCAGAAATAGATTTTTTGCCCACAAATATACCATCGCAAATACTGATAGCTTCTGGTCCACTAACACGTATTATACCGATGGCTGATTTTCCTAATCCTGTTGCAACAGCACATATTGTATCACTTTTATACATGGGACTCCTCTACATCGAGTAGGAGATTCCTCCGGCTCGTCCTTATACAAAACAAAATCTCCGACGTAAAAACGTCGGAGACATTGTATCATATATTGATATTAGTTTCTATAAGTGATTATACATAGTATGGCTGTTTCTGAGCAAGCTTAATGATTCCAGGAACTACTGCAACTATTGTTCCAACAAGACATAACCAGAAAGCAACGCCAAAATATATCTTTAAATACTCGCCACCCTTGATAGTTGCAAGATTAACAATTACGTATAATAAACACATAAGGAAAACATATGCAGGAATATAGAACTGTGAAAATGGTAATCTCTTATATGCCTGAACAATTCCTGATAATGGTGGGATAGCATCTATCCAGATAAGAACCTGTGCTGCTACTACAATAATAAATGAAAGAGCAACAAGTACCCAGAACCAACCACTTCCCCAAAGACCAGCAGATTCTGAAATACCAAAAAATGGAACTTTAGCTGTAATCCAGAATGGAAGGAAGATGCTAATGAAAATAAGGAAGAGTCCTCCAATCTCCATCCATCTGATTGGATCCGCTTTTAATGTATTCATAAACGCATTGAATCCACCGCCAACTGGTGCACCCATAGGTGGTCTTTGACCCATCTGAGGTTGCTGACCAAACTGCTGTGGTCCTGGCTGACCCATCTGTGGCTGCTGACCAAACTGTTGTGGTCCTGGCTGACCCATCTGTGGCTGCTGACCAAACTGTTGTGGTCCTGGCTGGCCCATCTGTGGTTGCTGCATCTGTGGCTGAGTTGGCTGCTGTGGTTGAGCCATTTGTTGTGGCTGAACTGGCTGCTGTGGAGCTGCTGCCTGAGCCGGCTGAACTGGCTGCTGTGGAGCAGTTGGCTGAGCTGGCTGTGGAGCTGGGCTACCACATGAAACACAGAACATAGCACCCGCAGGGATTTCTGCGCCGCAATTTGTACACTTCATATAAATACCTCCTAAAAACATTATGGGGTTATTATAACTTATCTACTTTATTCATGCAATCGCTGAACACGTCTGCTTTGCACGAACTCATTAAACGCAAAAAGAAAAGGCCAAAAACCTTGCCTACACAAAGTCCTCAGCCCTCCTGGAGTGGGCCGCCGGGGGCTCGAACCCCGCACACCCTGATTAAGAGTCAGGTGCTCTACCAAATGAGCTAGCGGCCC